>Ga0187833_10000369_pt1 | contig 51795 bp, 58 predicted proteins | sample ETNtaG_37_FD_167968 | JGI IMG/M metagenome (GOLD analysis project Ga0187833, IMG submission 167968) | Marine microbial and viral communities from oxygen minimum zone, Eastern Pacific Ocean - ETNP2014_SV_400_PacBio MetaG (Illumina Assembly) | ecosystem: Environmental > Aquatic > Marine > Hypoxic...
AATGATGAGTTCATATCTACCAAATTTTATCAAGGAGTTTTATAAGGAACACAACATAGGATTACTTGCAGCTACAGTAGCTTTTGCAGCATCTATCTCCTGGGCTGCATCTGATACTTCTAATAAAGAATGCCTTCCGACTGTTCTCATTCTTAAAACAGCTGCTCTTCCAAATTGTTGTTCAACGGGAATACGTCCCCTGTAGCCAACTATTTCCCGTAAGCTGCTCACATTAACATATTTCTTCTCAAAGTTTAAGTCTTCTTCGCCCATAGATTAAGGAATTATTTACCACTATTTAAAGATTATTGATAGATAGATTAATTAACTTTAAGTCTCCATTCAAGTATTTTTCACTAAAGTTTTTTAAACACCTTAATAGCTCTTAAATGAACCTATGAAACTATCAAAATTCGGGAAAAAGATTACAAACTATTCAGGAATATTGGAATTAATGGATGATTTAGGCAACGCTCTCGCTGGAAAAGAAAAAAAATACATGCTAGGCGGAGGAGTTCCGGCGCATGTTCCGGAGATGCAAAAGCTGTTCAGGAAAAGGATGAATGAAATTCTCAACAACAAAAAAGAGTTTGAAAACTTAATCAGTAATTATGACACTCCGCAAGGTAATATAGATTTTTTAGAAGCTTTTGCCGCTTTCCTGAGAAAACAATTTGGCTGGAAAGTAACAAGTAAAAATCTCTCTATTGCAAACGGCTCTCAATCAGCTTTTTTTATGCTATTCAACCTATTAGCAGGAGATATGGAAAATAGAAAGAAAAAGAAAATTTTATTGCCAATCCTGCCGGAATATATTGGTTATGCTGACCAGGGAATAAGTAAAGATTTTTTCATTTCCTGCAAGCCCAAATTTGAAATTATTGACTACCATACTTTCAAATACCATATTGATTTTGATAAATTAAAAGTAACAAAGGATATTGCAGCTATCTGCATTTCCAGGCCTACCAACCCAACAGGTAATGTCATTACAGATGAGGAAGCTGATAAATTAGAAAAATTAGCAAAGCAAAACAACATTCCTTTAATCATAGATAATGCATATGGCGCTCCGTTCCCAAATGTCATGTTCTCTAATCCAACATTAAAATGGAATGAAAACATTGTTTTATCATTTAGTCTGTCAAAATTAGGATTGCCAGCTTCAAGAACCGGAATTATGCTTGCAAATGAGGAAATAGCAACTGCTTTGAACAGGGCTAACTCAATAATATCATTAGCACCCGGAGGTATTGGACAAGCCTTAGTCAAGCCATTGTTAAAAGATGGAGAGATAGTAAAGGTAAGCAATGACTATATACAGCCATTTTATGCAAAAAAATCAAAGCAAACAAGAAAATTAATTTACAAGTATTTTGATGATTCATTGCCATATTACATCCATATGAATGAAGGTTCTTTCTTCTTGTGGCTGTGGTTTAAGGACTTTCCAATCAAATCAAAAGAATTATACACAAGACTGAAGAAAAAGAATGTAATTATTGTTCCTGGAGAATATTTTTTCCCAGGAGTAAAAGATAAAAAGTGGAAGCACGTTGATGAATGCATAAGAATTAACTTCGGTGCTGCATCTGAAGAAGATATTGAGCATGGAATCAAGGTAATTGGAGAAGAAGTTAAGAAAGCATACAATTAAAATGCCATCTGCATCAGAACTGAAAAAGGGAAGCTACTTTATTCACGATAACAAACCATTTAGGGTTAACAGGAAAGAAGTTGTTGTTTACGGAACTCATTCTCATAGCAAGCTAAAACTATTTATCCAGGGACTTGCAGAAAAAGGAGAGAAAAGCATTAACCTCCATCATACCGATAAAGTTGAGATTATTGAGATCGTAAGAAAAGCAGGCCAGGTTATTTCCAAAACTGATGATAAGGTGCAGATAATGGACAATGTAAGCTATGAAACTTTAGATGCAAGTGCTCCAGAAGAACTGCATAATGAATTAAATGAAGGTGATACAGTAACTTTTGTTGATTTTAAAGGCAATGTTCAGATAATTGATAAAAGGGAAGGATAAGCTTTTTAAACAATCATTATTTCTTATTTTTTATACAGCGGAGTAGGGCAGAGTTTTAGACGAACTCGTCTGGGACGCTCAATCAGGAGTGCCCGGAGGGCTCATAACCCTCAGGTCGGTGGTTCAAATCCACTCTCCGCTATTTTTTCTTTATTTTTTACATTTTACGTCGTTCAACTCTAAATTATAATTATCCCACTAGCACTGGACATTTGCGCGTGAGGTTTATATACTACAATCATTTAGGGAATTTCATATAATACCTATTTTGATGTAAAATGGACCAAAAAAATTAATATTAAAAACCTAGTTAAAGGTAATAATACCTATCCGACTTGGACTACAAACTCTGTTTATCCTTTAAAAGCAGAGATTATTGATAACTCTACCTTAGTTTATTATAAAGTTAAAAATAATAGAAAAGTTAGTAGAATTTTCCCGAATATTATTAATTTAACTCCGAAATTGATTTATGTTCTCGGACTACTTAAAGGAGAAGGACCAGCTTCGTTCGGAAAATCAAATTACAGGAGACTTACAATAACCAATTCCGATCCAACCGTGATAAATATCATTTTAAATGAATTAGATGACAATAATATTTTTAAAAAATCTAAGTTGATAAATAATTCAATTCATTTATTACACCATACAGAACCAGAAACGAAAGTTATTAATTTCTGGTCTAAAAAATTAGGTTTACCTAAAGATAAATTTAAACGTTTTAATGATGAAAGAAAAACATCGCTTTTTGGTGTTTGTCATGTATATATTAGCGACTTGCTTCTAAGAAGAGTTATTGATCTAATTCACAGCAATTTTTTTATTTAATTTTCTCCTCAAACTCTTTCAACAAAGAATCATTATCCATCTTTATAGAATAAGTAAAACTGTCAAGATTCTTTGATTTAATGAAATCAAGAAATTGTTTTTGCTTTTCTTTGCTCCATCCCTGAAAAAATGCATATGCTTTGCATCCATCATCCCTATCACAATCCGGATCAAGATTTCTAAAGTCTTTGCCATTATGCAATGCAGGGTGCCCTGGACAGAAAAATTTTTCATCCTTAAGCACAACATTAGCGCAAATACCTGAATCTCTAAGCTCTCTGGTTCTGGACATAAAAGAATAGATAGATTCACTGTGCTTGAACTCTAAAGTATTTTTCTTAATATCCTTTATCAGTTTTCTCTTATTGCTGTAGCTGTTCCCGCAGCATCCAAAACAGCTTAATCCAAATTCTTTAAGTTGGCATAACACTACCATTTCCATTTTGGTTTTATCATCATTATTTAAAGATTATTGAAAAATAAACAGATATGCAATATTAAACAAAAATTATTTAAATACTAAAACCAAGAAATATTATACGGATTAACATGGATGAACCTATGCAATTAGGCGGTAATATTGAACTTTCTGGTTTTAAAGACATAGACGGTGCTTCTATGGTTGTGTTAAAGAAAATAATAGGCAACTATGCCAGAAGAATGTCTGACATTTCTGACAAGTTTGAGAGCTTAAAAGTAACAATGAAGCCAGTGCATGAAACAGAGAAAAGCGAAAAGTATGAGATACACGCTCAGCTTATGACAGCTGGAAAACCTGTTGTTTCTGAAGTTGTGGAAAGAAACTTGTTTGTAGCTGTAGATAGTGTTCTAAAGAAAATAGAAAACGAAATTAGCTGATATTCTTTGGCTGGATTTCTTTACCCTTCTTTAGGCTTATTATCTGGATTAATTTCAAAGCGTTTATTTCCTGTTTTAATTCCTCTATCTGGTCCTTTAGCTCATAGATTAATTCATAATTATGCTGTATATTGTCAGTATTCTCACTAACAACCGGAGGAACATCTGAAAAGCTTGCAAATTCCCTTCTAATCTGCTTAATCCACGAATCTACATTATCCGTAAATGTTTTTAGTTCTGGCTCCATTTTTAAAGGCAAAAGGGGCTTAATACCAAAGCTGATGGGTCAATTGAATAGATCATTTGTCCTCACTTGTGGCATTATTTATGCCCCTTCTGACATAAACTACTTTATTAAACTAGTATACAAATCTCTATATTAGATATATAAAGGTTTCGGATTGAGTGTATACTGGAGAGTATATGTTCAAATATACAACTCTTCTTGCAAACACAAAAATTAAATAAAGATTTATAAACAATAATTAAATCTAATTCTATCACTGGGCCAGTAACTCAGCTTGGATAGAGTGACAGCCTTCTATTAATTAGAGGGTAGCTGTAAGTCGAGGGTTCGAATCCCTTCTGGCCCGTTCTTTTCTTAAGAAATATCTCTACAAACCTCATACAGCCTTCTCTAAAGTTTTTTAAGATTTGGAAGATGCTGCTCGTAAAAGAATGCAATCTCTTCATCTTTCTTTTTCAATTCATTCTCTACTTTCTTGCGAATTTCTAATGAATCAATTCTTTTTTTATTCTTTATGAAATTTTTAATCTTTTTAGTTACTATATCAGATGTCTCTTCACAATCTTCTTCATCACAATGTGCGCTTGCACAAGCCGCATATACAGACCAATAAACTTTCCTTTCGTCAAATTCTTCTGTATGGCCTTTTGTCTTTACAATACAATTCCTGCAAATTTCTTTTTTCATTTTTCACCTTACAAACTCAAAGCTAAATTTATCAAATAAGCTCCAAACGCCAGTAAAAACAAACCAATGCCTAGCCTCATTAATCCCCTATATTCTTTCCTCCACTTCTCAAGCTTATGAGATGTGTGGCCAAAGTAAACCAAGGCAATTATAACAAACAATGGCAATATAAATATCAAATTATATAGCAGCAACAAAGGCAGTCCTTCAGTATAACTTCCTCCTGCCAATAATGCTATGATTGCTAAATAAGGGGCGCCAGTGCATGGAAATTCAAAAAGAACAACAAAAAATCCAAGAAGTCCTGCTACACCTAAGCTAAGAAGTGGGTGCTTAGTCTCCAGCTCTTTCATAGTCTTGGATAGTTTTTTTATCTTTTCAGCTCCGCCTGGAATCATCTGCAATGAAAACCATTTTCCGTACCAGAAGTAATCCTTCACCTCTAAAATTCCGGCCAGTATTGCGATAGCACCTGCAATCCAGTAAAATGGCTTAATAATTCCTGTTGATTGTGCAGCTGCTAGTAGGCCAACTCCAATCAATAAATAAGATATATAGACTACAGCGGTGTAAATAAAACCAGCAAGGAGCATCTTTGCTTTGTTCTTGAAAACAGTGACCATATAAGCCAATAGAAATATCAGCACACCAAAAACACAAGGATTAATGCTATCTGCTAAAGCCGCAACAACTATAATCCCTAAAGTAAGCTGTTCAACCATTTTATCACTCTAATGAGCAACCTGAAAATTCAGATAAGAGTTCTAAAGTCTGGAATCCTGCAAGTCTATCTGATTCAATTCCATCTTTCTCCAGAATCCATGTTGGAGTCTTTTCAATATCCATCTCCAGGCAAAGTTGTGTTTGAGGATTTTCACCTCTGGGATGGCATTCTATCTCCTGAATATATTGGAATGAAGAACCAAACAACTCTCTTTGTCTTTTGCACACAGAACATGTATATTGGCCGTACATTCTTACACCGCTTTCATACACGCACTTGGCAAAATCATCCAGTTCCGAAGGCCCTGCATCTTCCTGCACTTCAGGAACATTCTGCTGTGTACAGCCAGCTGCAACAATTCCAAAAATTAAAAACACAAATAAAAGTATTTTCCTCATGGTATCAACATCCTAATTCATCACTTCCTATTGGGCAACCAGTACCTGTCAGCTCATCGCTTAAAACACCCGGTTCAGGGCCGCTTGAAATATACTGGTCAGAACTTGTTGTAGCCCATTCATGAGGATGATTAAATGATGTCCATGCATATTTCCATTCATTCCATCCAACACCTAAATGCTTTACATAAATCCCGTTATCAGCCAAAATTTTTCCGATTTTCCTTCCAGTCATGCACGGAATACTATAACAGTAAACTATGAAATCTTTGTCAGGATTCTCTGCATGCATTTTCTTGAATGAGCTCACTATCCTGTCTACTGCCCCATAATCAGAATGATCTCTATCCTTATATGCAGGAACATTGACAGCTGTAGTTATATGTTCTTCTAAGTATTCTTCCTGGCTCCTTAAGTCTACAAGGATGTATGTATCATCTTCTCCCATATGTTTTCTTAATCCGTGAGGGCTTACATGAACTGCAGTTTCTACATCATAAAAATCCTTAACAAGATCTTCAGTAGTACGTTCTGGAATTTCCGGAATGCTGTTTTGCACAACAAAATATGCTGTTATTCCCCCAGCTAGGATTCCAACAACTATTGATAGAAGTAAAGTATTTGTAACTGATTTATTACCGCTATTTTCCATTTTTACACCCCTTTTTAACAAAACTCACAAACATTAGATTTTTTTGATTTTTTACTTTTAGCTGGTTTTTTGGCTGGTTTTTTGCTCTTCTTGGCTTTTTTTGGCATGAATATCTCCTCTTAAAAATATTTATTGACCCCCTCATATAAAAATGTTTTTAAATTGGCGCATATTTCAAATTCTAATGGCAAAAGTATTAATGAGCAAAAATGACAAGTTCCTAATTAAAGATATAACTAAAGATTACCATACAAAACACGGATTTTTCAAAAAAGAGGATCTAAAGAAAACAGGAAAAATAATCTCTAACACAAAAAAGGAATTTAGTGTCTTTAATCCAGATTTCATTGACCTCTATAAAAAAATCAAAAGGGATGCTCAGATTATTCCATTAAAAGATATTGGCTTAATTGTATCAGAAACAGGGATTAATAATAAAAGTAATGTTGTTGATGCTGGTGCCGGTTCCGGAGCTTTATGCTGCTTTTTAGCAAACATTGCAAAAGAAGTGACAACATACGAAATAAGGGAAGATTTCATTGAAATTGTGAAAAAGAATATTGAATTTCTAAAACTAAAAAACATTAAAATAAAAAACAAGAATATTTATGATGGTATTGATGAAAAAAATGTTGATGTGGTAACATTAGATTTACCAGAGCCATGGAATGCGATAGAATCTGCAAAAAACGCATTAAAAGTTGGAGGTTTTCTGGTTTCCTACAGCCCAACAATACCTCAAACAACTGATTTCATTAATGAAATAAATAAAGATAAATATCTTATTCATGTAAAGACTTCTGAGATTATTGAAAGAAACTGGGAAATAGATGGAAGAAAAGTACGTCCTTTATCCCAGCAAATAGGACATTCTGGATTCATTAGTTTTGTAAGAAAAATATAAAAAAAGAAAAAATAAAGAATTAATTTAAATTATCATGCTGAATTAACAGCCTCCGCATCCGTCTCCCATTTTAGCTTACCTCCGATTACTTTTGAGGAGGTTAGAAAATCTTGATTTTCCACTACCTCCAAATAGTTTTTTAATGTTATATAGCTTATCTATAGTCTGCAGTATATAAATGTTTGGTTTAACAGGTAAATCCTATCTTCTCAAGAAAACGAAAGAATTACATTTTTTCCAGAATATCAATTCCCAACAAATTCAAACTATTCTTCAATGTCTGCCTTACACAGCTAGCTAACAACAACCTCGCTTTCTTAACATCTTCTTTTTCTTTCAGGATATTATGTATATGGTAGAATTCATTGAATTGTTTTGCCAATTCATAAGAATAATTTGCAATTGTATTTGGCCTCAATTCATTAGCTGTTTTTTCCACAATTTGGGGGAAATCAGCTAGTTTTTTGATCAGCTCAATTTCCTCTGAAGAATTTAATAATGAAAAGTCAGCTTTTTTTGGCAATGGTTTTTTGTATTTTTTAATTATACTGCTAATCCTGGCATAAGCATATTGTATGTAAGGAGCAGTTTCACCTTCAAAATTTAAAGCTTGTGTCCAGTTAAAGATAACATTTTTCTCAGGGCTTACTTTCAATATCGCATATTTCAATGCACCATAGCCAATCACTTTAGCAGATTTATTATTTACTGTCTTATAGCGTTTTTTTAACTCATTCTGTGCTTTTTTCAAAGCTTCTGACATAAACTCTTCCAGCAAAACAACATTCCCTTTTCTTGTGGACATCTTTCCTTCATCAAGCAAAACAAAAGAATAATAGACTGATTTTCTTGGCTTCTTTTCCAGCAACTTCAAAGCAGCATTTATCTGCTCACTATAGAGCTTTTGGTCCTCTCCCAAAACAACAATATTATTTCCTTTTGTTCCTATATCCAAAGCATATGCAATATCCCTCAACGGATACAATGAAGTTCCGTCTCCTCTTGTCAAAACCAAAACAGGGACTTTCATTCCAAGCCCAAAACCTTTTTCATCCAGAACAAACCTATTATCTTTGTCAAAGAAAAACATTCCAGTTTTTTCCAGTAATTTTAATGCCTCGTGTGTTTTCCTGCTCCATAGGTAGCTGGATTCATAATCAAATTTATCATATTTAATTCCCAACTCGGAAAAGATTTTTGTCTGGCCTTTAATAGAAATATCAACAATTTTGTTAAACTCATTCTTTATTTTTTTGTCTCCGTTCTCAAGCTTATTCAAAAGCAGCAATACCTCTTTCTCTAATTTTTCGCTGTTCTCTACTTTTTTTGCTATATCCATATAAATCTTAAGCAGCTCATCAAATTTCACATTCTTCCTGTTTCTTGCAGCTAAAACCAGCATAGAAATCTGCTTTCCAATATCATTCACAAAATAATGCACTTCTACATTGTATCCGCTAAATTTCATAATGTTTACAAGTGTATCCCCGATCAGTGCATTTCTAGCCCTGCCTACATGCGGAGAAGCATTAGGATTAATAGAAGTATGTTCCAATATTATTTTTTTGTTTTTGCCAATATTAGAATTTCCAAACTTATCTTTTTCCTTTAATATCCTGGCTAATGTTCCTTCTGTTAATGAATCCTTATTGACAAAAAAATTAAGATAGGGCCCAATAGTTTTTATTTCCGAAATATGTTTGTTCTTTTTTATCTTTGATGCCAGGTCACTAGCAATTTCATCAGGGCTTTTCTTGTAAACTTTAGCCAAAGAAAAACATGGAAAAGCATAATCACCCAGTTCTGGTTTTGGAGGAACTTCTAATTCTATATCCGTTTTTAATTCTTTTTTCAGTAATTTTATTATTTCTTCCTTGAATTTATCCATAAGAGAATTCAGGTATAGGTTTTATTAAAATGTTTTGGTTGATAATCAGAACCAACTTCTTCAAAGTCAGGGTTATCTAAGTCTTTATCATAGCCTGTAATCAGTTCACTTTGCCCAAAATCATTCTCAACAATTCTTCTTACGTTTGCAAATTTCTGCCTAAAAGCAATTTCTTCCTGCTCGTCTTCATAATCATCAATACTTCTTCTCAAATTTTGCTTATACCTTTCCTGTTTTGTTTGCTCTAACCATGCTAAATCATCCTCTCCATAAACAACAAAAGTTTTCACATTAGAAGCATCATTATTGACAATAAATATCATTGCCTTGCCCTGGTTATTATCTGCAGGCTGTTCATAAGCACAGCTAGATAAAAGAAATAAACCCAATATGAATAATACAATTTTAACTCTCATATAGTAGTGGTAAAGAATATCGATTTATAAAGTTAATTATTTATTCCGTCACTAAACTCTTTTCTTCCGGCTTATCAGGAATACCATTGGCTTTTATGTAATCTACCAAAGATTTAATAGTAATAATTTTCATATTATTATGCTTTTTAGAAAACTCAAATAAATCAGGAAGTGTTGCCATAGTCCCATCATCATTTATCACTTCGCAAATAACAGCAGCAGGATATAACCCAGCCAGCTTTGTAAGGTCAACAGACGCTTCTGTATGCCCTTCTCTAACTAAAACACCACCTTCTTTGTATAGTATAGGAAATAAGTGCCCCGGCATTGCAAAATCCTCATTCTTAGACTTGTCGTCTATCAAAGCTTTTGCAGTTGCAGCTCGGTCAGCCGGAGATATACCTGTAGTTGTTCCATTTGTATAATCTATAGAGATGCTGAACATGCATCTGTTGATTTCGTCATGGTTCACCATCGGCGGTATATTTAATTGCTCTAATCTTTCCTTAACAATAGGTATGCACACTAAGCCTCTAGCATGTTTAATCATGTAATTTATCTTGTCAGCTGTTACCTTAGAAGCGGCAAGAACTAAGTCACCTTCGTTTTCCCTGTTTTCGTCATCCACTACAATGACAAGTTTTCCTCTTTTAATGTCATTAATAGCTTCTTCTATTTTGCTGAATCCCATCTAAACTAAGTTAAAATAAGTGGTTTTTAAAGTTTGCGGTTAGCAAACCTAGGAAACTTTGTTTCCCGCTGGTTTCAGAAACGAAGTTTCTGAATACCTGGGAAATCTTTTTGATTTCCCGCTGGTTTTTAGTTATAAGTCCCCTTCAACCAAAAGGTCATTGCCTATTTTCTTTGTTACAATATTCTTTAAGTTAATAGCTTTGTTGATTTTTTTAATGCCTAGGTTTTTTATTGGGCCCAAACCATTGCCTATTATCTTGGGAGCAGTGAACATTAGAATCTTATCCACAATGCCTTCTTTGATTGCGTTCCCGCTTAGCTCTGCACCGCCTTCTATCATCACTGGAGTTATACCTGATTTTCCAAGCTCTTTCATCAGTTCCTTCAAATCAACTAAGCCAGCTTCTGGTTTTAGCACCAGTATCTGTACGCCTTTTTGATGCAATTTATCAATTTTTTTTTTTGGTGCTTTTTTTGTTGTTGCGATTATAACTTTACTGGGGTCCTTAAGAACTTTTGCTCTTTCTGAAATTTTTAATGTAGAATCAACTATTACTTTTGTTGGATTTTTACCCTTGACCAATCTGGAATCTAAAATAGGATTATCTCTTATGATAGTATTTATGCCAACCATAATAGCGTCTACATCGTTCCTTAACTGGTGGACATAGGTTCTGGCTGTTCTGGAAGTTATATATTTTGAATCACCTGTTGATGTAGCAATTTTTCCATCAAGGGACATAGCCAATTTTAAAATTACAAAAGGCCTTTTTGTCTTTATGTATTTGATATAAACTTCATTTAGTTTTTTTGCTTTTTCCCTTAAAATACCGATTCTTGTTTTTAAGCCTCTGAATTTTAATTCCTTGTAGCCATCTACTATAGGATTGGGATCTTCCATGCCTACAATGACTTCTCTAATTCCCGCCCCTACAATTTTTTCTGTGCATGGACTTGTTTTGCCCCAATGAGAACAAGGCTCAATGTTGATGTACATAGCGGCATTTCTTGCTTTTTTCCCTGCAGATTTTAAGGCATTTATCTCTGCATGCGCTTCTCCATATTTTTTATGGTAGCCTCTGCCAACAATCTTGCCCCTTTTCACAATAATGCATCCCACCAACGGGTTAGGGCTCACATAGCCTCTGCCTTTCTCAGCTAACTGTATAGCTATATCCATGTACTTCTTATGAGATATCATAAAGATTAAATTAGAAAAATCGGGGTTTATTTAAATTTGTTTGTTTTAATTAGAGGATAACAACAAAGCTTCAATAATATCCTACAATTGTCAAAATTTTTATTTCTAATAGAAAACTTTTTAAATCATTGTTAAAATTTTAAATTTGATTTAAAAATGCCAGAAGAAGGACAGGAAGAGGAAAAAGAAGAAGAAACTGTATATGACGAAGAAGGCAGAGAAGAGTTAGTTGACAGTGGAGAGATGAGTCCTGAGGAAGCAGGATTTATGCAGGGCTACGAGAAAGCTGACGAAGAAAAGAAAGAAAAGAAGGAAGAGGAAGAGTAGAAGTTTTTTCTTTGAATTTATGTATAATTCTATTTATTTCAATAACGTTTAAATAACTAATTAAGTTCGCTTTTAATATGGAGACAGCAATAAGAAGAAAAAAAACTGCAAAATTACCGACAGAGTATGGTGATTTTACTACAGTTGTTTACGAGGATAATGAAGGACTGCATCATATTGCCTTGATTAAAGGAGACATAAAAAATAAAGATATTCTGGTAAGGGTTCATTCAGAATGCCTTACTGGTGATGTTTTTCATTCTTTAAGATGTGATTGCCATCAGCAGCTTGACAAAGCATTAAAAATAATAGCAAAGCAAGAAGGTGTTCTAATTTATCTAAGGCAGGAAGGCCGTGGAATTGGCTTGCTGAATAAAATTAAAGCCTATGCACTGCAGGATCAAGGTTTAGATACTGTTGAAGCAAATGAAAAACTGGGTTTTAAGGCTGATATGAGGGATTATACTATTGGGGTCCAGATTTTAGCAGATCTCGGAATTAAAAATATAAAATTAATGACCAACAACCCAAAAAAAATTGAAGGCCTGGAAAAGTATGGCATTAAAGTTGTTGAACGCATACCATTGATAATTAAACCAACCACAACAAATAAAAAATATTTAGAAGCAAAAAAGAATAAATTAGGGCATTATTTAGAAGATAAAGGTGTTGTTGAGTAATCACTCTATTAGTCTGACTCTGCTCTTTGGTTCTTCATCAACTAATTTTACTCTAGGCAATACTCTTACTCTTGGATTTGCTTTTCTGAAATGTTCATCACTCAAATAAAAAACTCCTTTACCAACATCAAAGAAATATCCTAAATCAACAAAGCTTTCAGGAGTTAACCCTTCTGGATCAATACCCCATTCTTCAACCAACTCATCGAATGTATATCTTGGTGCCCAGTCCATAGGTTGATATCTAAATTTTTCTGCTGCTGCCGAAGCTCTTCGACTTAATACATCAACACTTACATCCGGCCCTTCAATTGGAATGTCAATTTGAACTGATCTTATTCCATCATCATGAGAAATTACTCTAAAATTTTTATCAGCTATTTCTCTATTTTCAGAAGATAAAGCATCATAATCTATTGAAATGTTTGCTTGACCCAATGCAACATTATTAGCGTTTGCAGTTGAAGCATTTGTCGGTACATTTTTATCATAAAGTTGTCCACATGCAGCTAACAACGGTGTTTCTACTAATCTCTCTAAATCATTTCTAGTTCTAACCCATTGTCCTGCTCCTTGAGGTACAGGTTCAACATCTTTAATAGTTGCATACATAATTAATACACAGTATTATACAGTAAAAACTAGTATATAAATCTTTCTATTTAATAGTTACTTAGAAGTAGTCAAAATCTCAGCAATTCCATAACCTTTGCAATGTCCTTCTCGTCAATCACAAATAAAGTATCAGTCCATGTAGACATGGTTTCTGTTATATTGATTCCATTATCAGCCAATAAAGTTGATAAATAAGCAATAATCCCAGGTGTATTCTCCATATCTTCAGAGCTTTTTAATGTAATTTCAGCAAGGTTTTCAGTTACCTTCATAATTTTATTTTTGAATAGTTTTTTTACAACGTCTAAAAATTCATGAGAAGTTATGACAGTTATAGTGCTTGAGCCCTCTATAATATGGAATAGTTCAGATTTCTTTTTAATTTCTTTCTGCAGTTCAATTAAATGCCCATAATAAATATTTTTCTCCACTAAAAAAACCACAATTTTATTTTTAACTTCCAGCTTGCTGTCTTTTAATATCTTGATTATCTTGTTCTCTAAAACAGCTTCTTTGCCTACTTTCCCATAATATCTCCTGCATGCAATCAAAACAGCGTCAAAGTTCTTTTTTAAATCTAAATCCTGGTCCTTGCATATCTGCCTTGTCAAAGAAGAATAATTAATCATGCCTTTCTTTAAACAATCTTTAATAGAAGGATGCTCTGCTATATATTCCTCTGTAAGCTTAGTTATATTAACCATTACCATCCCCAACTAAAATTTATTCCTGAGTAATTGATTTATTGATTTCTTTAGCTATGTTACTGTTAATCTCAATGCTACTTACATCAATCCACTCTGAAAGATCTTTTTGCATATTAAAAAGGGAGCATATATGTCTTGTTCTTTGTGGTACTCTCCCAAAAAGACATACCGCTCAATAACAATTATTTCACAGCATATATATAAATGTTTTGTTTCGGACATATGCAATTAAAATAAAACATATGGTTTTATTCAGGACATTTTCCCTTCTCAATTTAAAATGTCCTATATTAGACATATTTGTCTAATTTGTCCAGGATAGGGCAATAGCTTTAAAAGTAAGCATAATTATGTAAGGATAATGAAACAAAAAATTATATTAGCATTTTCAGGAGGATTGGACACAAGTTTTTGCGTGCTCCACCTAAAAGAAAAAGGCTTTGATGTAGTTACAGCTACAATTGATACAGGCGGTCTAAGCAATGAAGAGCTAAAGGAAATAGAAGCTCGTAGCAAAGAACTTGGAGCAGTAAAGCACATTAGCGTAGATGCTAAAAAAGAAATTTTTGACGAAATCATATCCAATCAGATAAAAGCTAATGGGCTGTACCAGGGAATTTACCCCAACATGTGTTCTGACCGCTATACAATAGCAAAGCACCTCATAAAAATAGCAAAAGCAGAGAATGCAAAATTCGTATCTCATGGCTGCACAGGTGCAGGTAATGACCAGGTTAGGATTGATGTTACAATAAACACCTTAAGTTCTGGATTAAAAATAATAGCTCCAATAAGGGAATTAATGATAACAAGGCCTGAAGAAATAAAGTATCTGGAAGACAAGGGATTTGAAGTTGATAAGAAAGTAAAGAAATACACCATTAATGCAAATATTTTCGGTGTTACTGTATCCGGAAGTGAAATTGATGAAGGCAAAGAGCCAGATGAAGATTCGTGGCAAATAACAAAGGTTACCAATACTAAGCAGGAATACGTTAATATAGAGTTTAAAGAGGGTATTCCTGTTGCCCTGAATGGCAAAAAGATGCACGGCTCAGATATTTTAATTGAATTGAATAACACAGCAGGAGCCCATGGATATGGCCGCAGTATTTATTATGAAGATGAAACAATAGGGATAAAAGGCATTCAGGCATTTGAAGCTCCCGGACTAATGCTATTGATAGAAGCCCACAAAGCTCTGGAAAAGGCAGTGCTTACAAAAAAACAGCAGAAGATGAAAGCAATACTTGAAATCGAGTGGGCAGACCTTGCTTTTAATGGCCTGTTTTACGAGCCTTTGGTCAAGGATATCCATGCATTCAATGATAAAAACCAAAACCCGGTTTCAGGAATTGTAAAGATGAGTATAGACCAAAAAAGTGCAATACCTAGTGAGGTTAAAACAAAAAATTCGTTAATAGACGAGAAAATTGGCAGCTATGCCCAAGGTGGTACGTGGAAAGGCAAGGAAGCAGAATCTTTTATCAAATTTTATGGTTTGCAGCAGAAAATTGCTATGGGTAAGGTAAAAAAATGAAAGACCTCATATCATTAGAAGGGTGGAACAATCCAGACATTATTGATTTAATTAGTCATGCATCTAAAATAAAAAAGGATCCTAAAAAATATTACAATACTTTAAAGAACAAAACAATGCTTATGATATTTGAAAAGCCATCTTTAAGAACAAGGCTTTCATTTGAGGCAGGCATGACACAATTAGGAGGGCATGCTATTTTTTTGGATGCAAAAGACAGCCCATTGGGCAAAAAAGAATCGATATCAGACACAGCGAAGGCATCCAGCAGATATTGCGACATCATTATGGCCCGTTTGTTTAAGCAGGAGCAAATTAAAGAACTGGCAGAAAATGCAACAATTCCGGTAATTAATGGCTTAACAGATATTTTTCATCCGTGCCAGATATTATCTGACTTACTTACAATAAAAGAGAAAAAAGGCAAACTTAAAGACTTAAAACTTTGTTATGTTGGTGACGGAAACAACAATATAACTCATTCATTGCTTTTAGGATGCTCAATTACTGGCATGGATATTTCAGTTGGCTGTCCTGAACAACACATGCCTCAAAAGTGGATTGTAAAAATTGCAGAAAAAAATGCAAAGAAATCAGGCTCAAAAATAGAGATTTTAAATGATGCGAAAAAAGCTGTCATAAATGCAGATGCAGTATACGCAGATTCATGGATGAGCTACCATATTCCAAAAACTCAGGAAAAAGCAAGGATAGAGCTCTTTAAACCATTCCAGGTCAACGATAAATTAATGAAGCACGCAAAAAAAGATGCAATTTTCATGAATTGCTTGCCTGCAATGCGTGGCTATGAACAAACCGCAGAAGTTATAGACGGAAAGCAAAGCATAGTTTTTGATCAAGCTGAAAACAGATTGCACATGCAGAAAGCAATAATTTTGAAATTGATGCACACACTAGTGTGAGGGTACGCACAAAAATGAAACTCTGGCAAAAAAACTACAACCTAAACAAGGAAATTGAAAAATTTACAGTAGGAAATGACTTTTTGCTAGATAAAAAACTTGTAAAATATGACGTTCTAGGAAGCATAGCGCATGCAACAATGTTGAATAAAATTAATGTAATTAATAATGACGAATTTAAAAAATTGAGAAAAGGATTATTGGAAATTCTTGAATTAAATAAAAAAAACAAATTCAATATCAATCCAGAGGATGAAGATTGCCATACGGCAATTGAGAAATACCTGACAAAAAAAATTGGAAATGCAGGAAAAAAGATACACACAGCACGTTCAAGAAATGACCAGGTATTAACTGCCTTGCGTCTGTATGAAAAAGAAGAATTAAAAGAAATAAAAGTATTATTGGGCCAGTATAAGGATTCATTGCTGACAGCAACAAAAACATACGGAAAGGTAAAGATTCCAGGGTATACTCATATGCAGAAAGCCATGCCAACAGATGTAAAAACATGGTTTGGATCTTTTATTTCTTCAATTGAGGATAATCTAAAATTATTGGATGCAGTTTATTCAATCATAGATAAATCTCCGTTAGGCAGTGCCGCTGGCTTTGGAGTGCCTTCCATTAATATAGACAAAAAAATGACTGCATCTTTAATGGGTTTTTCAGAGGCAATGAGCAATCCAATGTATGCGCAGTTGAGCCGCGGCAAACATGAAGCGACAATTCTGCATTTATTGGGTCAGATTATGCTTGACTTAAATAAATTATCAACTGACTTAATGCTGTTTAATATGCAGGAATTTGGCTTTATATCGCTGCCAAAAGATTTCTGCACAGGAAGCTCTATAATGCCGCAGAAGAAAAATCCTGATGTATTGGAGTTAGTACGAGCAAAATATCATGTTGTTTTAGGAGAAGAATTCAAGGTCAAAAGCATGATAAGCAACTTAATCTCTGGTTACAATCGCGACTTGCAGCTTACAAAAGAGCCAGTTATCAGCTCAGTAGAAATAGTAAAAAGCTGCATTAAGATGATGGTTCTTATAGTATCAAAAATGAAAATCGATGAAAAAAAGTGCAAAGAAGCATTAACTAAAGAGCTTTATGCTACAGAAGAAGCTCATAAGCTTGTAAAAAAAGGAATTCCTTTCCGGGAGGCTTATAAGCAAGTAAGTAGGAAATTCTAGAGGAAGAAGATGAAATTTATTGAAAACAATATCTGCGCGCCTAGAGGATTTAAAGCGGTTGGAAAGACTATAGGATTAAAGGTATCTGGCAAGCCGGATTTTACAGTTATATTTAGCGAGGTTTTGGCAGATGCAGCTGCTGTTTATACATCTAACAAAGTAAAAGGCGCTCCGCTTGTTGTTACAAAAAAGCATCTTGAGAATGGCAAAGCGCAAGCAATAGCTGTTAATAGCGGTGTTGCAAATGTATGCACTGGGAACAAAGGAATAAAGGATGCTGAGGATACGGCAAAACTTGTAGGTAATGAATTGGAAATAAATCCAAATAATGTTCTTGTGGCATCAACAGGACTAATAGGAGCTTTTATGCCGATGGGCAAAATAACAGATGGGATAAAAGAAATAAAAAATGAGTTAAAAACAAAATCTGATGCGGCAAAGGCTATACTTACAACAGATAAAGCTGAAAAAGAAATTGCAGTTAAGGTTGATAATTTCACAATAGGGGCAATAGCAAAGGGCTCAGGCATGGTACATCCCAATATGGCAACTATGCTTTGTTTTATAACCACAGATGCAAAGATGCCTCAAAAAAAACTCATCTCTTTTTTAAAAAATTCTGTAAATAAATCATTTAATATGATGAGTGTGGATATGGATACCAGCACAAGCGACATGGTTACTATCATAGCAAATGGTCTTGCTGGAAAAGTCGATGAAAAAAAATTTCAAGAAGCACTGGATTGTGTTTGTATAAATCTAGCTAAGAAAATAGCAAAAGATGGTGAAGGGGCCACAAAGCTTATTGAGGTTGAGGCAAAAAATGCTGCTACTAAAAATGATGCAGAAAAACTTGCTAAATCTATTATAACCTCCAACCTTGTCAAATGCGCTGTTTTTGGTAATGACCCAAATTGGGGCAGATTGATGTGTGCAATCGGGAATTCAAATGCAGAATTTCAGGAAAATAAAGTTAGTATTTACTTTGGAGATAAAATTATTGTAAATAAAGGCACTAGTGTTAATTTTAACCTTAATGAAGTAAAAAATATAATGAAAAATGACGAGTTAAAAATTATTATTGACCTTAATAACGGTAAAGAAAATGCAACTGCTTATGGTTGTGATATGACTGAGAAATATGTAAAAATTAATGCGCATTATACTACTTAAAAAATGGAACCAAAAGAAAAAGCAGAAATCATCATTGAAGCACTGCCTTACATAAAAAAATACAATAATAAGATAGTTGTAATAAAATTCGGGGGCAATGTCATAACTAAATCAGAGAATGTCATAGAGGATATAGTTTTGCTTAAGAACATTGGCATAAAACCTGTAATAGTCCATGGTGGCGGTCCAGAATTAACTGCAAAGCTGAAAAAATTAGAAATAACCTCAAAGTTCATCAATGGTTTAAGGTACACTGGCGAAAATACAATTAAAATTGCTGAAAAGGTTTTCAATAAAATAAACAATGAAATTACCGGAAAAATAATCCATCACGGAACTAAATCAGTCAATGCTAACGACTGTATTAAGGTAAAGCAAAAAAATCCTGAACTGGGACTTGTAGGGGAAATAACAGAAATAAACAAGGAGAAACTAATGGAAACAATAAACTCTGGACTTATCCCGGTAATTTCTCCTATTGGAACTGGAAACGATAAAAAAAGTTACAATATAAATGCCGACACAACTGCTGCGCATGTCGCAGTTTCACTTAATGCAGAAAAGTTTACTATATTAACCGATGTTAATGGCATAATTGTAGATGGAAAATTATTATCTCATATTGATTTTAATACAGCCAAAAAGGAGATTAAAAAAAGCAACATAAACAAGGGGATGATACCAAAAGTAGAGGCTTGTATTTACGCTGTTAAAAACAAATGCCCTAAAGCGCATTTGTTGAATGGCTTAACACCCCATTCAATTTTGCTTGAGATTTTTACAGACAAAGGTATTGGGACAGAAATAGTATATAAAAATGGACACAAAAAAAATTATTGAGATGGAAAAGAAGTACATAATGCAGACTTATGCTAGATTTCCTGCTGTAATAGATCATGGCAAAGACTGCTATGTTTTCGACAAAAACAAGAAAAAGTATATTGATTTAGTTGGAGGGATAGCCACATGTCCTATTGGCCATGCAAACAAGAAAGTTTCTCAAGCAGTCTGCAATCAGTCAAAAAAGCTGCTTAATGCAAGCAACCTATACTATTCAGAGCCGCAAATAATTTTGGCAAAAAATCTTGCAAAACTATCCGGTCTTAGTAAATGCTTTTTCTGCAATTCAGGAGCAGAGGCAAATGAAGCAGCAATAAAATTAGCAAGAAAACATACTGGAAAAACAGACATAATAGCCATGAAAGGTGCGTTCCATGGTAGAACTTTTGGAGCCTTATCTGCAACATGGAAAGACAATCTCAAGAAAAAATTCATGCCAGTAGTTCCTGGATTTACTTTTGTTGATTATAATAATGTAAAAGCTGTTGAAGCAGCAATAACAGAAAAAACCGCAGCAGTCATAGTTGAACCCATGCAAGGAGAGTCAGGAGTTATTGTTCCTGATGAAGATTATTTAGCAAAACTAAAAAAACTTTGCATGGAAAAAAATATTCTGTTTATTTTAGATGAAGTGCAGACAGGAACCGGCCGTACAGGGGAATTTTTTGCTTACCTTCATCACAATGTAAAGCCGGATATTGTAACCCTTGCAAAAGGCCTTGCAAACGGAATTCCTATTGGAGTAATGCTGGCAAATGAAGGAATTGATTTTGACAAAAGCGACCATGCAAGCACTTTTGGAGGCAATAACCTAAGTTGTGCAGCAGCAAATGCAGTTATAGATTTCATTTTAGAAAATAACTTAATGGAAAACGCCTCTAAACAAGGAGATCATTTCATGAAAAAACTAAATGAATTGAAAGGTAAGCATAAAGTGATTAAAGAAGTGCGCGGCAAGGGTTTAATGATTGGCCTTGAGCTTAATATAACATGCAAAGATATTGCAGACAAATGCCTGGAAAAAGGATTGTTGGTTAATTGTGCATCTGATAATGTTCTAAGGTTTCTGCCTCCATTAATTATAAACAAAAAAATAATTGACGATTCAGTTAATATATTGGATAGCGTGTTAAAATGAAAATCAAAGTAGGCATTATGGGAGCATCCGGTTACACCGGATATGAACTGATAAAAATATTAAAAAATCATCCAAAAGTAGAATTAGCTATATTAAACAGCAAAACTTATGCAGGCAAGACAGTTAAAAGTCTTTATCCTGACTTTAATGATGAATTAAAATTTACAGATGCCTCAATCGATGAGATAAATAAATTAGATCTTGTTTTTCTTGCTGTACCGCACAAAACCGCCATGGAAATTGTGCCTAAGCTAAAATGCAAAATTATTGATTTAAGTGCTGATTATAGGTTCAAAGATTCAAATGTTTATGAAAAAGTATATGCAACAAAACACACAGACAAAAAAACAAAAGCAGTTTACGGTCTGCCAGAGCTGTTCAAGCAAAAAATAAAAAAGGCAAAAGTAATTTCAAATCCAGGATGTTATGCTACTTCTTGCATTTTACCAGCTTTGCCAATACAAAAACTTGCAAAGTATATTGTATTTGACTGCAAATCAGGCTATTCCGGAGCAGGGAAAAAACCTACTTTCTTCAACAATCCAAAAAACTATACAGACAATATCCTTCCTTATAAATTAACCAAGCATCGCCATAAGTATGAGATAGAGCAATTCATAAAAACAAAAATATCATTTACACCCCATGTAATACCAACATTCCAGGGAATGATGTGCACAATGCATGTCCTATTAAAGAAAGAATCAGATAAGGATGAAATAATCAGCATATTCAAAGAATTCTATAAAAATGGGCCTTTCATAAAAATAGTAGATAAGATTCCGGACCTGCACGACATCCAGGGAAACAATTATTGCTATTTGGGCGGTTTTGAAATTGACGAAAACAACCAGCTAGTAGTTATTTCTGTAATTGATAATCTGCTTAAAGGCGCTTCCGCACAAGCTGTCCAGAACATGAATTTGATGTTTGGGTTTAATGAAAAAGAAGGACTGGAATAAAACCAAAATTAGAAAACCTTATAAATCAAGAATCATCCTGTTCTACGCTATGAAAAATCACAGTAAAGTAAATGGAAACATAATAGTAGGACTGACAGAAAGCATTAGCTTTGAGTCAGGAAACGGGAAAGGCAAGGAGATTGCAGCGAAAATTGATACAGGAGCAACAAGAAGCTCTATTGACATTAAACTGGCATCAAAATTAAACCTAGGTCCAATAATAAAATCAAAAATGATAAAATCAGCCCATGGGAATAAGCTAAGACCCATAGTAGAGGCAGAAATAGAACTTGCAGGGAAAAAGGTCAAGTCAGAATTTACTTTAGCAGACAGAACCCATATGAAATATATGGTTTTAGTTGGGGTCAATATCCTAAAACACGGATTTTTAGTTGATCCGTCAAAAAAATAATAATTAAAATGAACGCAGCATTAATGTCTCTAGGAAGCAAAAGCAGTGTAATGACTCTGGAGTCTATGAAAAAGTACTTTGATGAAGTTGACGATGTAAACATCAAGGACATAGAAGTAACTTTAGGAAGCAAAAGCCTTTCAATTTTGTATAATGGCAAACCTTTAAAAAAATATGATTGTGTTTATGCAAAAGGATCTTTTAGGTATGCTCCTTTATTAAGGTCTATAACCACAGCCTTGTACGGCACAACATACATGCCTATAAAGCCGAACACATTTACTCTAGGCCATGACAAATTGCTAACACATCTTGCATTGCAATACTATAAGATACCTATGCCTGATACATATGTAATTTCTTCAATAGATGCTGCAAAAAAAACCCTCAAACAGGTAAAATACCCTATAATATTAAAATTCCCTCAGGGCACACAAGGCAAAGGAGTTATGATTGCTGATTCATTTGCAGCTGCTTCATCGATGCTTGATGCAATAGAAACCCTCAAACAGCCATTTTTGATACAGGAGTATGTTGAAACAGAAGGTTCTGATATAAGAGCTTTAGTTGTAGGTGATCAAGTAGTTGGAGCGTATAAGAGAAAAGCAGCTGTAGGAGAAAAAAGAGCAAATATACATGCAGGGGGCACAGGAGAGCCAATTGTTTTGGATGCCCATGCAAAAAAGATTGCAGTGAACGCAGCAAAATCCATTGGAGCTGAAATTTGCGCAGTCGATATACTGGAATCGGTAAAAGGCCCCCAAGTTATAGAGGCAAATTTAAGTCCTGGGCTACAGGGCATCACATCAACAACAAAAATAGATATTGCTGACAAGATAGCAAAATATCTTTATGAAAAAACAAAAGAGTTTTCTGAGAAAGGCAAAAAAACAGAAACCTTCAAATTGTTTGCAGATTTAGGTGTTGCAGGCAAGGAAAAAGGTCAACAGCAGATTGTTACAAACTTAGACTTCAGATCAGACAGGATTTTGCTGCCAAAGATAATCTCAAAGCTTTCCAAATTCAATGAAGATGATGAAGTTATTGTTAAAGCAAGCAAAGGCAAGATAGCTTTGGAAAAATACTAAAACAAAAACTCTTTCTTCAAAATCAAAGTTTGGTTTCTTTCAGGGCCTATAGAAACAATACAGGCAGGAATGCCCATCAGTTCTTCTATTCTTTTAATGTATTTCTTGGCATTATCCGGCAAATCATCGTATTTTGTTATTGAAGAAATATCTTCCTTCCATCCAGGAAGCTCTTCATATATTGGTTCGCAATTTTCCAGAACATCAATATCAGTTGTGAAGTTTTTTATGATTTTACCTTTATGCTTATAACCAACACATATCTTTATTTTCTCTAAACCTGATAAAACGTCAAGTTTTGTCAAAGCAATTGTGTCCAAACCATTGACCATAGCAGCATATTTTCCAATTAAAGCGTCAAACCATCCGCATCTTCTTGCTCTTCCGGTTGTAGCACCAAATTCATTTCCTGTTTTTTGTATTTGCTTTCCAATTTCATCGTCTAGTTCAGTTGGCATGGGTCCACTACCAACTCTGGTTATGTAAGCTTTAGCAATACCTATCGCCACCTTAACTTGTTTAGGCCCAATTCCCAAACCAGTGCATATTCCTCCTGCAGTGGAATTTGAAGAAGTAACATAAGGATACGTTCCAAAATCTATGTCCAACAATGAACCTTGCGCTCCCTCAAACAATACTTTTTTGTTTTTTTCAATAAAATTATTAATTAATAGAGTAGTATTTTTCACAAAAGGTTTTAATTCTTTATCTTCGCTTACATAATCAATAACTCTTGTTCCGGATCTTGATGTTTTGTCTGTATAAGCAGGGCCTATTCCTCTTGCTGTTGTACCTAAATGCTTATTTTTTTCTTTATCTTCCTTGATATGCTTCTCCAAAATAACATGTGCATTTTCGCTTAAAATAAGATTATCTGGAGTTACCTTAACTCCTTTGCCCCTTAACTCCTCAATTTCCTTAATCAAAGCCTTGGGGTCAACAACTACTCCATTGCCTATAATGTTTATTTTTCCTTTATGCAATATCCCTGAAGGTATTATATGCAATATAGTTGTTTTATCATTAACTATGATTGTATGGCCTGCATTATTTCCGCCATTGAAACGTGCAACAACATCTGCATCTTCTGCAAGAAAATCTATAATCTTTCCTTTACCCTCATCACCAAACTGGGCACCTATAACCGCAATATTTTTCCCCATATAAAAAACAGAACAAAACTTGATATTTAAAGGTTTTGAAAATCTTTGATTTCCATGACTTACTTTTCCGCTGGTTTCTCAGGAATATTTTATGGTCCAACAAAAACATTTATATAAAGTAAACAGTTCTGTTTAATAGGTATTTACAATGGAACAAAAACAGGCACAAAAAATTACAAAAGACACAACAATAGGCGAAATAGTAGAAAAATATCCTCAGGTAGTTGAAACTCTAACGGATTTTGGTCTTCATTGCGTTGGGTGCCATGTGAGTGCTTATGAATCTCTGGAAGCAGGATTTAGGGGCCATGGTATGGATGACAAAACAATAGATGAAGCACTAAAGAGATTAAATGAAGTTGTCGAAAAAAGTAATTCTAAGTAATTTGTAGACCCATCAAAACCTTTATAAATTTGAATAAATTCCAAAATATTATGAAAAAGTATGTTTATTCTTTTGAAGAAGGAAATAAAGACATGAAAAGCCTATTAGGGGGCAAAGGCTCTAATCTGGCTGAGATGACTTCTCTTAAAATACCAGTTCCTCCTGGATTTACAATAACAACAGAAGCATGTGCGGAATTTTATGAATTAGGAAGAAAATACCCAAAAGGCATGTTTGACCAGATAGAAGACCAGCTTGAACAATTAGGAAAAAAACTGGGCAAAAAGCTAGGAGATCCAAAAGACCCATTACTGGTTTCTGTAAGGTCCGGAGCAGCAGTTTCTATGCCTGGAATGATGGATACTGTCCTTAATCTGGGATTGAATGATGAATCTGTCAAAGGAATGATTGAAAAAACAGGTAATGAAAGATTTGTTTTAGATTCCTACAGAAGGTTTATCCAGATGTTTGGGGATGTTGTCATGGAAGTAAAGCATTCAAAATTTGAGCATATACTGGAAAATGCAAAGGCTACAAAAGGCACTAAAATTGACACAGATTTAGATGCCAATGACCTTAAAAATGTCATCGACGCATATAAAAAAGCAATCAGAGAAGAGAAAGGAAAAAACTTCCCACAAGAACCTATAGAACAATTGAAAATGTCAATAGATGCTGTTTTTAATTCATGGAACAATCCAAGAGCAATTTCATACAGAAGAATAAATGAAATCAAAGGCCTTATAGGTACAGCAGTTAATGTCCAGATAATGGTTTTTGGCAATATGGGAGAAACATCAGGAACAGGTGTTGCTTTTACTAGAGACCCTGCAACTGGAGATAATAAACTGTATGGCGAGTTTTTAATGAACGCCCAAGGAGAGGATATTGTAGCAGGCATAAGAACACCCCTTCCAATCATAGAATTAGAGCAAGTAATGCCTGACTGCTATAAGCAATTTGTTGATATTGCAAAAAAAGTTGAACTGCACTACAAAGAAATGCAGGATATGGAATTTACAATCCAGGAAGGAAAATTGTATGTATTGCAAACAAGAACCGGGAAAAGAACAGCTACTGCTGCAGTAAAGATTGCAGTTGGTTTTGTTGATGAAAAATTAATAAAAAAAGAAGATGCATTGCTGAGAGTTGACCCAAATCAACTAGACCAGTTGCTGCATCCCCAATTAGATCAACTTGCAAAAAAAGAATCCCAATCAATTGCAAAAGGCCTTCCTGCCTCACCAGGCGCAGCTGTTGGAGAAGCGGTATTTACTGCTGAACGAGCATATGAGTTGGCAGAAGAAGGCCATGACGTAATTTTAGTAAGGACTGAAACATCTCCAGAAGATATTGAAGGAATGCATGCTGCAAAAGGAATATTAACTGCTCGTGGCGGTATGACTTCACATGCAGCAGTTGTTGCCCGTGGAATGGGTAAATGCTGTGTAGCTGGTTGCGGAGATATATCTGTCGACGAAAAAAATAATCAATTTAAAGTTAAGGATTTAATAATCAAAGAACGCGATTTCATTACATTAGACGGCTCAACTGGAGAAGTATTTAAAGACAAAATACCTGTAGTAGAGGCTGAATTATCAAAAGACTTTGCAACCCTCATGGGGTGGGCAGATAGTGTAAGAAAACTTGGAATAAGGACAAATGCAGATACTCCAAAAGATGCAGAAATATCTGTAAAGTTTGGTGCTGAAGGAATTGGACTAACCAGAACAGAACACATGTTTTTTGAAGGTGACAGAATAAAGGCAATGAGAGAGATGATTCTTGCAGATGACTTAGAAGGAAGAGAAAAAGCACTAGCAAAACTTTTACCTTACCAAAAACAGGATTTTATTGGAATATTCAAGGCAATGGGTAAAAAACCAGTAACAATAAGATTACTTGACCCTCCTTTGCACGAGTTCCTGCCACAGGAAGAAAAGGATATCAAAGAGTTGGCAAAGGACATGGGAATTGCCATAGAAAAATTAAAAGATAAAATTTCATATTTGCATGAATCTAATCCAATGCTAGGGCATAGGGGCTGCAGACTAGGCATCAAATACCCGGAAATAACAGAGATGCAGGCCAGGGCAATTTTTGAAGCAGTTGCAAAAACAGATGGAACTGTAGAAGTCATGGTGCCCTTAGTTGGAGATGTAAAAGAATTGATTAATCAAAAAGAGATTATATTAAAAGTAGCAAAAGAGGTTATTGAAAAAACAGGAAAAAAGATAGACTACAAAATAGGAACAATGATAGAAGTGCCTAGGGGAGCAATGACTGCTGATGAGATTGCAAAAGAAGCAGAGTTTTTCTCTTTTGGAACAAACGACCTTACACAAATGGGTTGCGGATTTTCAAGGGACGATGCAGCAAAATTGCTGAAAGATTATGTTGAATTAGGAATATATGAAAAAGACCCTTTCCAGAGCCTTGACCAATCAGGAGTTGGTAAGATGGTAGAAATTGCAGTTAAGTTAGGAAAATCAACAAATCCTGATATAAAACTGGGAATCTGCGGAGAACATGGAGGAGACCCATCATCTATAGAATTCTTCCACAAAGCAGGATTAACTTATGTATCTGCCTCACCATACAGGATTCCAATAGCACGTTTAGCAGCAGCACAAGCTGTTTTGAAAAGTAAAGAATAGGATTAAAAATTATCTACATTTCAATTAGAAAACAAAACTCCAGAAACTTCAGGCTTTCTAATTGGACTCGGAATCCAGTTTCTCCAATAGTCTCTATCAACTTTAAAAGTTTCCGAGTAAATAGGGGTAAGTAAAGGAAATAATTTCGCTAATTCTTGATGGTCGGGTCGAAACCTATTATCTATAGGCGCAGGATGATATAAAAGTCTATGTGGCACTGTTACTAAAAGATAGCTTCCATTTCTTCTTGCCAATTATTGTAAATTATCACGAACTTTATTAATATCTTTAACATGTTCCAAAAGATTAGTACATAATAACAATTCGACTTCCTGGTAACTGTAAATCAGGATGCATATCCTCAGCAATATCACAAATAAACATAGGTTCGGCACCTGGGTCGACATCCAAAGTTGAAATATTCACCCCACTTCCCATCAAATAATCCCGAAGAAATTTTATTGCAGGTTTTTGTAAGTATCGTTTATCGCCAGAGCCTATGTCCAATGCAGATTCTACTATTCCTACATGAGATTCCAAAACATCTCTAATCCATTCACTTTCTTGCACAAACATAAGTAGAAAAAATCAATTTCAATTTAAAAAATTAACTGTTTATTATAGCGAACTCTGCAAACTATCCACAACATTCAGAGCTTTTAACAAGCCTTTTTTTTTGACAATAATCAAAAGCTCAGGAGCAGAACTCATAATCTCGACAATAGTAATCCCTTCTGCATTTAATGAAGAAGTTACTAATGCAACAATGCCCTTAATATTCTGGGATTCTGAAGTAAACTGCAGATTTATCTCAACTAAGTTCTTATCCAAAGAAATTATATCATTTTTGTTGAAAATATTGTAAAATTTGTCCAGGTTCTTTTCATCAATTATCATTGTTATGCTCTGCTCTGCCTGAATAACCCTTATAATTTCTCCTTTCTCAATATCTACTATAGAATTTAATTTGCTTATGCTCTCAACGCTTCTTTTATTTTTTTGAACCCTTATATCAACAATATTGCTCCTTGTCGTTACCTTAATTTTAGAAAATAACTTTCTTAACTTATCATCACTTTCTTCTTTCCCAGTTTTTTTATATCTCCTTACAGCGCTTATAACTGCATCTAAATTTCTTTCTTTTAATCCTAATTTCAGAATAATATGCCTGGATAATGCTCTTAAACTTACTATGTTCTTAAACAGGCATTTCCTTATGATAAAATCATTGTCTAAAAAGCTCTTTATCTGCTCACTTATAGTTCGTGTCATAAAAGACCTAAATACGTCATAGTTTATAAATTTAACTATTTTATGCCACAATATTTATATAGTTGTATCAAAGCCTATGAGTAATGAAAAACACTATTAGTTTGATAAAAAATGCAAAGGTTGGAGATATAGTACCCATAGTAGAAACACTGCCATATGCATTAAAACCCGTAGAATATTTTGCAAAACTCTCTGATTACGGAAACAAAAAGAACTGCATCCTACTGGAATCTGCTGATATAATTCTAAAATACGGGGAAAGAAGCTTAGGAAGTGCAGAGCCATGCCTAAAAGTGCAGGGAAAAAATGAAGATTTTGAAATAACAGCATTAAATGATTTAGGAAAGAGATTCATTAAATTTCTCAAAGGTGATTTTGATTTTTGCGATAAGGTAGTGTATAAAAAAGACAAAATCACAGGAAAATTAAAGCCAAAAAGAGGCTTTGTAAGCGAAGAAGCCAGATTAAAATTAACAAACCACTCAAATATAATAAGGACAATAGCTTTTAAGTTTAAAGCAACTAAAAAACCATTCATTCCTTATGCAGGATTATTTGGCTCAATATCTTATGATTTTATTGACCAGTTTGAAGATTTGCCAAAAAACAAAGAAGACATTGTGCAGGACCCTGATTATCTGTTTTATTTTCTTGATAACTTATTCCTTATAGACCACAAGGAAAACAAGACATATTTTGTTGCAAACGCATTAATAACAGACAGCAACAAAGATAATATTTACAATGAATGTTTGTCAAAAATTAAAAATTACAGGGAAACAACAAATAAGGATATTCCAAAAAAGAATAATTATACTGGAAATTCAAAAAATAATGTCAAAAGCGATACAAGCAAAAAAGAGTTCATGGATAAAGTTAAAAAATTAAAAAACCATATTATTGCTGGTGATATTTTCCAGGCTGTTATTTCCCGTACAATCATCTCTGATTTTAATAAAGAACCTTTGGATATATATAAAAAATTGAGAAAGCTAAATCCAAGCCCTTACATGTTCTTTATCAATAACAGCAATGGTCTGCTTCTTGGAGCATCTCCGGAAATGAGCCTAAGAGTAGAAGGTGATAAAAAAAAGATAGCTGAAATAAGGCCGATAGCAGGCACAAAACCCAGAGGCATAGTAAATAATAAAATTAATTCAGATCTTGATTCCAGATATGAAACTGAATTGAAAATTGACCAAAAAGAAGTTTCTGAGCACACAATGCTTGTTGACTTGGCAAGAAATGATGTTGCGAAAATCTCAGAACCAGGAACAAGATATGTTAATGAGCCTTTTGTTGTTGAAAAATATTCTCATGTGCAGCATCTTGTTTCCAACGTAAGCGGCATCTTAAAATCAAATTTAGATGCACTGCATGCATATATAGCAACAATGAATATGGGAACATTAACCGGAGCTCCAAAAGTAGAAGCCATGAAACTGTTAAGAAAGTATGAAAAAACAAAGCGCGGCTTCTATGGGGGTGCAGTTGGATACATAACCCCGAATAAAGACCTAGACAGCACTATTGTAATAAGGTCCATAAGAATCAAAGGAAACAAGGCTTACATAAGGGCAGGCGCTGGAATTGTTTATGACTCTAATCCTGAAAGTGAATTTACTGAAACAGAAAATAAAGCTGCTGCTTGTTTGAGGGCAATTGAAAATGATTAAAACAAACATCCTTATGATCGATAATTTTGACTCATTTACTCATAATTTAGTTGATGAGTTTGAGAAAAGAAACTGCAAGGTTTTTGTATATAGAAACAATATTGGGATGAAAAATTTTGAAAATATTGTAAAAAAAATCAACCCAAAACTGATAGTTATTTCACCGGGTCCAAGCACTCCAAAAAATGCAGGCATTTCAATAAGTGTGATTAAAAAATATGCAGGAAAAATACCAATTTTCGGTGTTTGCCTTGGCCTTCAATGTATAATAGAAGCTTTTGACGGCATAGTTGATAAAGCTCCTGAGGTGCTGCATGGAAAGCCATCTAAAATAACTCATGATAATAAAACAATTTACAAGAACCTGGAAAATCCGTTGCAAGCCGGAAGATACCATTCATTAGCTGGAATTAAAATACCTAATGGGCTGGAAGTTTGTGCAAAAACAAATGATATTGTGATGGGTGTAAGGCATAAAAAACATTTTATAGAAGGTGTACAATTCCATCCAGAAAGCATACTAACACCAACTGGTGGGATAATTATTGAGAATTTATTGGAGGCAGTAAAATGATTCAAGAAGCAATAGCCAAACTCGTTGAAAAACAAGACCTTACTCAAAAAGAAGCAGAAGTAGTCATGAACGAAATAATGGAAGGCAAAGCTACAGATGCTCAGATAGCCGGATTTTTAATAGCTTTAAGGCTTAAAGGAGAAACTATTGATGAAATAACAGCATGCGCCAAGGTTATGAGGCAAAAAGCAAGCACAATAAAACCAAAAGCTGAATTTTTAGTGGATACTTGCGGCACTGGTGGAGATGCTTCAAATACATTCAATGTATCAACTGCAGCTGCTTTTGTCGCTGCAGGCGCGGATATTTCAGTAGCAAAGCATGGAAACAAATCTGTAAGCTCAAAATGCGGAAGTGCTGATGTGCTTGCAGCATTAGGAGTAAATATAGAGCTGCAGGCAAAACAAGTTGAAAAATGCATTGAAGAGGTAGGAATCGGATTTATGTTTGCTCCCCTCTTCCATCCGGCAATGAAGCATGTTATGCCTGCAAGAAAGGAAACTGGCGTAAGGACTATTTTCAATGTTCTAGGGCCATTAACAAACCCTGCAGGTGCTGAATCGCAAGTCATTGGAATATTTGATCCAACTTTATTGACAGATATCGCCAATACAATGAAAAATTTAGGAAGCAAGCATGTAATGGTTGTAAATGGCGATGGCTTAGATGAGATAACCATAGCAGGCAAAACAAAAGTTGCAGAGCTAAAAAATGGCAAAGTTAAGGTTTATGACATTAACCCGGAAGATTATGGTTTTGAAATCAGTCCATTAAATAGTATTGTTGGTGGTGATGCCAAGGAAAATGCAAAAATAATTGAGGGTGTTCTAAAAGGAGAAAAAGGCCCTAAACAGGATATTGTTTTGCTAAATGCCGGAGCAGCAATTTATACATCCGGTAAAGTAAATAGCTTTAAAGAAGGCATAGAAGCTGCAAAACAATCAATTGATTCTGGAAATGCATTTAAGAAATTAGAAGCGTTAAAGAAATTTACTAATTCAACAAATTAAAATTAAAAAATAAAATAATTAAATAAAAATGTTAAAAGATATTATTGAAAACAAAAGAAAAGAAATTGAAGCAAGTAAAAAAGACTTTCCTTTAGATAGTTTCAAGAATAAATTGGAAAAATCAGCAAAAGATTTTAAAAAAGCATTATCAAAAAATAAATTGAATTTAATTGCAGAATTCAAGCGATCTTCTCCATCAAAAAACATTGCAAATAAGGGATTTGATATCAAAAAAATTATTGAAATTTATAATAAACATGCAGACTGCATTTCTATATTAACAGACAAGAAATTTTTTAATGGAAGTTTAAGCGATTTAAAAGAAATAAGCGAATTAACAAATCTTCCAATTTTAAGAAAAGACTTTATTATTGATGAATACCAAATCTATGAATCAAGATTCAATAATGCTGATGCCATATTGTTAATTGTCTCTGCATTAACAAATAACCAAATAATTGATTATATTGAAATTGCAAAGAGTCTTGGAATGGATTGTATAGTAGAAGTACATAATGAAGAAGAATTAAATAAAATAATAAATATAAAAAACATAGATATCATCGGCATTAACAACAGAAACCTAGACACATTAGAAATTGATACAAGCACAACACTAAATCTTGCAGACAAAATACCAAATGACAAAATAATAATCAGCGAAAGCGGAATATCTTCAAAAGAAGACCTTAATAAAATTAAAGACAAAGTAAATGCAATATTGGTTGGTTCGTTATTTATGAATTCAGACGATATTGAAAATGAAATTATTGCTTTAACAAAATGACCTTAGTTAAAATATGCGGACTAACGAATTATAAAGATGCAATGGACGCAATTAATTTAGGTGCTGATTTTATTGGATTAAATTTTTACACAAAAGTTCCACGATATATTAGATTAAAAGAAGCAAGAAAAATTGCTGAAAATACACCAAAAAAAGCCAAAAAAGTGGGTATATTTGTCAATAGCACATTAAATAACATCAAAAAAATCTCAAAAGATATTGATTTAGATTATATACAGTTACATGGCAATGAAAGCCCAAAGTTTTGCAAAGAAGTAAAAAAAGCAACAAAAAAGAAGGTAATTAAAGCATTAAGAATCAAAAATAAAAATGACTTAATAAAAATAAAAAAGTTCGATGTTGATTATCTGATGTTTGATGCATACAAAAAAGGGCACTACGGTGGTACTGGAAAAATTATTGATTTCAATTTATTAAAGGGGATTAAGAAGAATTATTTTTTATCTGGTGGCTTAAACCCAACAAATGTTAAGAAAGCAATAAAAAGATTAAAACCATATGTAGTAGATACTTCATCAGGAGTCGAAAAAAGCTTAGGGAAAAAAGATTATAAAAAAATAAAGTTGTTTATTGAGGCTGCAAAATGAAACGCAAACAAGGCTATTTTGACAAGTATGGCGGAATTTTCATTCCAGAAACACTAATGCCTGCTGTAGAAGAGCTGGAAAAAGCTTTTGCCAGATATAAGAATGATAAGAAATTCAATAAAGAATTTACTAAATTACTGGAAGATTACGCAGGTCGTCCAACTTCCTTAACGCTTTGCTCTAATTTGTCAAAAAAATTAGGCTGCAAGATATATTTGAAAAGAGAGGATTTAACCCATACAGGAGCCCATAAAATAAATAATGCTCTAGGGCAGGCTTTACTGGCAAAATACATGGGGAAAACGAGGATAATAGCAGAAACTGGAGCTGGACAGCATGGTGTTGCAACTGCAGCTGCTGCAGCTAAATTAGGATTAAAATGCGAGATATACATGGGAACCATAGACATTGAAAGGCAAAAGCTAAATGTCCACAGAATGAGACTATTAGGAGCTAAAGTCAATCCTGTTTCCAGTGGTGGAAAAACATTGAAAGATGCTATTAATGATGCTTTAAGGGATTGGACTGCTAATGTTCAGGATACACACTATTTGCTGGGATCAGTGCTAGGACCGCATCCATACCCAACAATGATTGCGCATTTCCAGTCAATTATCGGCAAAGAAGCAAAAAAACAGATATTGCATGTAGAAGGAAAACTGCCGGATTATATTGTAGCATGTGTTGGTGGAGGCAGTAACGCAATTGGAATATTTAAGGCATTTATTAAAGACAAAAATGTAAAATTAATTGGTGTAGAAGCTGGTGGTTATGGAATTGCTTCAAAAAAACATGCAGCAAGGTTTGCAGATAAAAAAGCCGGAAGATTAGGAATAATTCATGGAACAAAAACCTTGGTTTTACAGGACAAGTTTGGCCAGATACTTAACACCCATTCTATTTCAGCTGGCTTGGATTATTCTGCAGTTGGTCCTGAACATGTTTTCCTGCAGGCTAAAAAACGCGCTGAATACACTTACGCAACAGATAAAGAATGCATGCAAGCCTTTCAACTATTAAGCGAAACAGAAGGAATTATTCCAGCTCTTGAATCAGCACACGCAGTTGCTTATGTCATAAAAAACTCAGGTAAGCTAAAAAACAAATTAGTCATTATTAATTTATCTGGACGTGGCGATAAGGATATGGATACGGCAGTTAAGGCATTAAAATTAAAATGAAAACCTATAATCAAGTATTTTCGAAATTAAAAAGAAAAAAAGAGCGAGCTTTAGTTGCATTTACAGTAATAGGAGATCCAAATTATAAAACAAGCCTGGAAATAGTAAAAAAAATAATTGATTCTGGTGCTGATATTTTAGAGCTTGGTCTTCCATTCTCTGACCCCATAGCAGACGGCCCTACAATACAGGCAGCAGACAACAGAGCATTAAAAAATAAATTCAATACAGATAAAGCATTTCAATTTATTAAATCCATAAGGGAATACAATAATGAAATTCCTATTGGACTGTTAGTTTATGGAAATTTAGTTTTTCAGCGCGGGATTAAAAAATTCTATTCTGATACTTCCAAAGCAGGAATAAATTCTGTACTCATAGCAGATGTTCCTCCGGAAGAAGCAGATGAATATGCTAAAGCAGCAAGAAAGCATAAAATTGACACTGTTTTTATTGTAAGCCCTTTAACTTCAAATGAAAGATTGAAGAAAATAGACAAAAAAATCAGGGGCTTTGTTTACGTAGTAAGCAGATTAGGCGTTACAGGCGCAAAAGCCTCATTAAAAGAATCAACTTTAGATTTAGTAAGAAGAGTAAGGAAATTTACAAAAAAGCCATTATGTGTAGGTTTTGGCATAAGCAAACCAGAACATGTAAAATCTGTTATAAAAGCAGGTGCTGACGGAGCTATTGTTGGCAGCGCTATTGTGGATTTGATTGAAAAAAATATAAACAACAAAAAGAGAATGCTTGATAAGATAGGGAATTATGTAAAAAATATGAAAAATGCAACTAAGATTATGTAAATAATGGAAGTTTATTCTTCTGCTCCTCCATCTCCGCTATCATCATCTGCATCACCTTCTTCTTCTGTTGCATCATCAGATGAATCTGCTCCAGAATCTTTTGCATTACTCTTTGCTGCAGCACGTTTACTATACTTTGAACTTTTTGCCTCTGGTTTTGATTCTGAACCTTCACTTTCTTCTCCTGATTTTGAAACATATTCCTCTAACTGAGTTGCCACATAAGCCCTTGCTTCTTTTCCTTCCAGACCCATACCTTCTGCTTCTGATGCATATTTATTTATTAGAGTTGTAACCCGGGAATTTAGGGAATTTCCTTCTGAAATTTTTATACTTCCGTCCCTATAGCCTTGTGCATAATCTTCATTTTCTCTTGCCAACGCTTTGTAATATTCTGATATTTTACCCTCCAGTATAGATGCTCTTTCGCCAAAAAATTCAGCAAAAAATTCACCATCATCAATTTCTTTATGTGTTTTACTTACCCCTTCTCTTTGGTCAAATACATGATGAAGCTCATGATACCATATTGCTCTTTTTGCAAACTTGACAGCATCATCTCCTGTCATCCCGTAAGCTTCTGCAATAGCCAGACATTTATCATACATATCTTTTGATGCTACTAACACTGCTTTTTCACCAGGATAAGTGGCTGCAATTGCACTATCTAAATTTTCAACACCTATTGCTGCAATTTCTCTTGGCTCAAATCCTTCCCCAATCAAGGATTCTAACATCGTAACTGTTTCAGAATTAAAACCAACGCCATCAACAAAATAATCCTCAAAAATAACATCTCTTAAATCAGCCTCCAGATTAGCAATTTTTGATAAATAATATCCCACCATATTAATAGGAACAGTGCCAAATAAGTGCTTAACAGGAAGATTCACATCAGTCATTCCAAAACTACTGTAATCAATATGGTGCTCTGGCAGCGAAAACAATCCTTCTTCTGCATTAGGCTCTACACATTCTATCGCATGGTTTCCAACAGTTGCTCCTATCCAGCCATCCATCTCATCCATATCTTCATCCGGACTATGGATCATGCCATATTTAGCCAAATCAGATTTATGAAACCTATACTTATTACTAGCAGATGCAAAAACAACATAATCACCTATATCAGTATATTCTACAGAAAAATCCATTAATTCTGACCGTGTTTGAGCAGTACATTTATTCCTAAAAGCAAAGCTTGGAGATGGAACTAATGCTTTACTTGCTTCAGTATAGCCATTTTCAAGTACATCTAACGTGCTTCCAGAATGCATAGGCTCATTATAATGACTAGTATAAACTGTCTTACTATCGGTTCCAAGACTAGTATGTAATGCCATTTTCCACCCTATATTATGACCATTTAATAGTGGTAAAACTAGTATATAAAGGTTTCGGTTTTAGAAGTGTTGTGGAGCTTAATGACTAATACCTATTTTTAGAGTGTAAAAAATGGTAAAGTTACAATGTGATTTTAGAATAAAATTTCAAAAAACTTAAGAAATGATTTAAAAGGTATCATTATTTATAAGTTACAAGGCCTTTAGTTCTTTTAATTTGTCCCTTTCCTACCATTTCGCCTGTTTTTTCTAATCCTGCTGAATGATAAACTTGTGTTTGGTCTGCTATTTTATCCCAATCTTGCATCTTGTCAATTTTTCCATGATGTTGTTCTTTTCCAGTAAAAGTTGCTACATATTTAAGTGACTTTTTTGCATCTGCTGTATCCATTGACCTCAAAGCATGCACATATTGACCGTGTGAAATTCTATGAGCTCTAGTATGATATTCAGCTGCAATCTTGCCAGCAAGTTCACCATCAATACCCCCTGCTTCTTCAATTTCTACCTTGAACTCATCTAACATGTCCTCTAATTCTTTTATAGTTAAACGATGTCTTTCGTCCCCGCCAGCAAAATGTGTTCTAAGTTTTGTATTTGCACTACCCATTATAAGTTTTACAAGTTCAGACCTATCTGTTACACTGTTAGTTTGAATAGCTCTTGCAAGTCCTTTCCTATATAATTCAGCTTGCCCTAAATCTGACAGATATTTTACCTCAGCTTTTGGTTCTTCAGCCATTTTCAATCAATTATTATTTTTCTTATCGAATATAAACTTTTCGTTTAAAATATCAATCATTCATCCATAAATCTTTGCAACTATTTCCTAGTAATTAACTCATATTTAAACTTTTTGGAAAAAGTCAAACCTTCTCAAACAACTCAATAACCTTTTCTTTGCCTAAAGCAAGTATAAAAGGTGCTAGTTTTGGGCCTCTTTCTTTATTCAACAAAACATTATAAGCAGCCCTAAAAAAATCAGTATTCTTAATATCAACTTTCTGGCAAATATTATAAAACTCTTCAAACAATGTTTTTTCATTCCATTTTTTCTTTTCCAGAGCCTTAACAACCAACTGCAAAGCCTTTTTTTCCTTTGTACCCAATTTCAAGCCTTCTGGAACAGTAGCCTGTACAGTAAACTTGACATCATCCGGAGCATACTTCTCCAGCCATACTTTTGCCTTATTAACCCTTTCAAAAATAGCATCATGCATCTTTTTGTCATAATGCCCTGTTTTTTCCATGCTCCTTATAGCATCCTCTTCACTTGGGCCTATCTGCGCAACCATGGTTGCATGAGCAAAGGATACATTCACTGGATTAATTTCCTTACCATGGCTTATCTCAAAAAGCCTTTTCATATGCTGCTCTTCTTTCTTATTATCCAACTCAACCTTGCCAAGAAACACATTCATATGAGCATCATAATCATCATAAAGCTTTGACAAATCTTTCCATGAAAAGCTTCTTGTCCTCATTATTCTCTTATTGTAAAAAAACTTTAATAGCTCAGGATTAGCAACCTCTAGCCAGTCTTTAGGATAAACGACATTCCCTAAAGAAGCAGACATTTTTTCCCCGTCAATCATCAAATGCTCATAAAAAATAGGCTCTGGCATTGGAAATCCTAAAACGCGTTCAGTAATCTCTGCATTAATCCACCAAGCGCTATTCGGTACTTGATATTCCTTTCCAGCGCCTTCTGATGCAATTTTCCAATGTGCCCATTGAGCTGCCCATTCGCTTTTCCACAATAACTTTCCATTGCCTTTCAAAGGGTCATTTTCCCCTTTATGCCCACAACCTTTAGCTGTCACAGTCTCAAAATCATAATCTTTGCATTGGTACTTTACAATCCCATTAGAAAATTCTTTGACATTTGTTGTGACAATTTTTCCGCAATCATCGCATATTGGCTTCCAGGGAATAAAGCCTTTTGCAAGTTTATTAGTCCTGTATCTGTTTTGTATCTCCCTTACTTCCTCTGCTTTCTCAAGAATTTTTTTTATGTATTTGTTAAAATTCCCTTTCTTGTATTCTTCCCTCATGGAAAATTTTTCCATCTTTGTTGTGATGAACCTATCCAAAACCTCAAAGTATTCTGATTTAAACCTTTCAGCATAATTATCATAATTCCCATCAGGATCAGGAACATCTGTTACCGCCATTCCAAGATACTTTTCAAACTCTTTTGGAATACCCTTAGGAACTTTCCTTAAAGGATCCATATCTTCAGCAACCCATATCAACTTAGCTTTAACTTTAGCATCCTTTAAAGCCCTGTAAACTGTTTCTCCCCTGATTGTATCGCTCAGCCTTCCAATATGCAGCACTCCAGACAAAGATGCAGAAGTCTTAACTGTAAAAACATCAAACTTAGAAACCTTTTTGTCAACATAATGAAACTTCTTCCTGTTAATTATTTGCTCTGCCAACTGGTCTGCCCAGAATAATTCTTTTTCTTCAGAATTTTTATTAGATTTAACCATTAAAATTTAGAAATTGTTTTTGTTTTTATAAATATTATGTAAAAAATAAAATTTATTGAAGGTAAATTATTCTAATAAAACAAGTCTTTATTTATTCCCCATAACTGATCATCTAAAGTTTTTCTGACTGTAAATTCCTCTGAACTGGGAACAACTCCACTTACAACGAAATCATCAGATGGGGCAGAAAAAAGATCACCAGTTCCATTGCGGGCAGTTTCCCAACTTCCTTGCAACTCAGTAGGTGTTTCTGGATAAGGGACAGTTTTCACTCCATATCCTGGTCCCTTTGCCAAAACAACATGATTGCCTTCACCATTTTTTGCTATCCATGTTGTTCGTATACCATCATCTCTGACAGCAGAGAGTGCTGCTAATATCTCTTCTCTTCCTTCACTGTATTCAACAGGAACCCCAATAGCTTCAACATATCGAGTCTTTGAAGGTACACCTCCAAACCCACCAGGTTGTTTACCAGGTACAGCTTCATTTAAATGTGTTGATGTATCTTGCCATACTGGTCCCAAAAGTTCTGCTAAACCTGCTACATTAGAATAGTCAATTTGTCTTAATAATCTTGATCCAATATGTAGCGGTAATACACTCCCCTCATTAAGAGCTTTAGAGTCTGGTATATCTGGCAAAGGTATACCTCCAATTGTACTATCGCCATATCCTATTGCTCCCATATAAGGTCTTAATCCTGGTTCTACCATTTTTTCATCACACTTCATTAATAATAATTTCAATTAAAAACCAAAAAAGTTGTTTAACACCTAGTTATTTAGTTTATATATAAAATATATGACAAATAATAGTAAAATTTATTAAGGATGACAAATATCTACCTATGATGACAAATATAACCTACACAGTTTACAATTTTCTCATAAAAAACCCAGATATTACAAAAAATTTACAGAGGGGTGTAATCAATACAAGAGCTTTAGCTCAGTTAATAATAGAAAAAGAAAAAGTAACTGAAAGTTCAATACATGCTATTATTTCTGCAATTAGAAGATATGATGTGGAATCAAAAAAAGTAAATTTTAGTGAGATCGGAGATAAGCTCAAACAATCTAAAATATCCACAAAATCAAGGCTGGATTTAATATCATTATCCAGGGATTTCGCTTTCTTAAAAAAAATATTCCCCTTGTTACTCGAAAAAATAAATCCCAGTGCAGGAGAACTTTTAAGGGTTGTTGAAGGAAGGTCAACATTTAAGATAGTGATTGACCAGTCAAAAAAAGAAGAAATATTATCAGTAATCAAGCCTGAGAGAGTACTTAAAGTTACAGAAAATTTAGCAGAAATTAATGTTTTATTTAATGAGGGCCACGACAGAGTCAGAGGCATGATGGCATCCATATTGAATGAATTAGCTATAAAAGAAATCCGGGTTTACGAAACAATAAGTTGCCTGCCAGAATTTATATTAATAGTCAAAGAAGAAGACATAGGCAAAGCCCATAACGCCCTGCTTGAATTTTTCTATGATTGATTTATCAAAAAAATTATATACCACATATCTTTTCCCAGCATAACTAACATGGACAATAACAAAACAATAAATGTTGGATTAATAGGATTTGGCGTAGTTGGATCTGGTGTAGTAGACCTATTTTTAAAAAACAAGAATACGGACATCAACCTAAAGACTATAGTAGTCAAAGATCCAAAAAAACCAAGAAAGCCTGAATTTTCAAATATAACAACAGATGCCAGCAAAGTAATCGATGATCCTGACATAGACATAGTTGTGCAGCTTATAGGAGGTTATGAGCCTGCAAAAAAGTATATAATCCGGTCCATAAAAAATAAAAAGCATGTCATTACTGCAAACAAAGCAGTTATTTCTGAATACGGTTCTGAAATTTTCAAGCTTGCAGATGAAAATAATGTAAATGTAGGTTTTGAGGCAGCAGTTGCGGGAGGCATTCCAATAATAAATCCTTTGCTTGACCAGCTAACCCTGGGAAAAATCACAAACATAACAGGAATATTAAATGGAACAACAAATTTCATTCTTACAAAAATGAGCGAGGGAATGGATTACAAAAGTGCCTTAAAAATCGCACAGGAAAAAGGCTTTGCTGAGGCAGATCCTAGTTTTGATGTTGAAGGAAATGATGCTGCCCAAAAAATATCTATCATAGCATCATTAGCTTTTGGAAAATGGATTAATCCAAAAGAGGTTTATTGCGAAGGCATAACTGAAATAACACCTATGGACATAGAATATGCTAAAGATTTGGGTTATGTTATAAAGCTGTTGGCAATAGCTGGAAAAACTGAAACAGGAGATATTGATATAAGGGTGCATCCTGCTTTAATCAAAAAATCTCATCGCCTGGCAAAAGTAAATGATGAATTCAACGCAATCCGCATTCAGGGAACACCTTTTGATGAATATTTCAATGTTGGCAAAGGAGCAGGCCAGGGTCCTACTGCATTTTCAGTATATTACGACATAATAAAAACAGCAAAAATGATAAGAACCGGACTAATAAGAAAAATAAAAGTTGATGTCAATGATATGAAAATTGTAGACCAGAGTAATGTTGTAACAGAAGGTTATCTTAGATTATACTTGCAGCATATTCCGAGTGCATTGCATAGTGTTATTGATGTTCTTTCCAAGCATGAATGGAATATTAAAAATTCTATACAGAGGGGAGGTCCAAAATATGAGATGGAAGTAAATGGAGTAAAATGCCTGCCAGACATTATAACACATGAGCCTCTTCCTTTCGGCACAATAAAAAACATACTCCCAGAATTAGCAGCTCTTAAAACAGAAAAGGGAAATCCAGTGCACGGTTACCCGTTTTATATGAGAATACTGGATAAATAGATTTAGATTTCTAATCTACTTAAATCTTTTAACAACCAATTCCCCTATCTGAACAGCGTTTAATGCTGCTCCTTTCAGAAGTTGATCACCAGATACAAAAAATTCCAGTCCATGTTCCTTAAAGATGAGATTTTGCCTTATCCGACCTACTTCTACATCATATTTTTCACTGGATGTTAAAGGCATAGGATAAACATTATTTTTAATATCATCTCTAACAACTATTCCAGGAGTTTTTCCAAATATCTTCCTTACATCCTCTGCCTTTACAGGCTTCTTAGTCTCAACAACAATGCTTTCTGAATGAGCTCTCATTGTAGGAATCCTGACACAAGTACATGATATTGGAATACTTTCATCTCCAAATATTTTTTGTGTTTCCCAAACTACTTTCATCTCCTCTTTGGTATACTTATTTTCCTGAAATGCATCAATATGAGGAATCACATTAAAGGGTATAGGATGTGAAAATAATTCATTTCCTACTTTCTTGCCGTCAAGAACATTTCTTGTTTCTTCCTCAAGTTCAGCCATGCCCCTGTTACCTGCTCCGCTTGTAGACTGGTAAGTGGAGATTATAACTTTTTTCAGTCCATACTTTTTATAGATCTGATATAATGGTATAACCGCTATTGCTGTAGTGCAGTTGGGGTTGGAAATTAATTTTGAGGTTCCAATAGCCTGAGGATTAATCTCAGGGATAATTAAGGGAACATCTTTATCATACCTAAAAGTAGACGAATTATCTATTACAATACATCCAGCTTCAGTGGCTTTTGGAGCATTTTCTTTTGGCCATCCGCCCCCTATTGCAAAAAAAGCAATATCTAGCTGCGAATAATCCGCAGTATCAGCATTTTCAATGCTTATCTTTCCAAAAGGTGTTTCTATCTTTTTTCCTACAGACCTTTCAGAAGCATATAGCTTCAATGATTCTATTGGAAATTTTCTGTCGAATAGCACTCTAAGTAATTCATTCCCCACCATTCCTGTCGCTCCCAATATTCCAACTTTTAGTTTTGTCATCTTCAACATCCAAAATATTCTTCATGCAAGCATTTAACAGCATTCACAACATCTTTGCCATCAACAACAAGAGTGGTATTAATGCCGGATGCGCCTTGTGATATCATCTCTACATTTATTTTATTGTCTCCCAACACCCCAAATCTCCTTCCTGCAAGTCCTGGTGTATTCCTCATGCCTTCTCCAACAACGCTGATAATAGCTTTGCCTTTTGACACATGAATAATTGCAATATCTTTCATTTCATCAATAATACTGGCAAGATTATTCTCATTGTCGATAGTTAAAGATACACTTACTTCTGATGTTGAAACAACATCAACACTTTTTTTATACTTGTCAAAAGTATTGAAAATTCTGGCTAAAAATCCATATGCTCCAAGCATTCTTGTAGACACTATGTTAACCACAATAATATTCTTCTTGTAAGTTATTGCTTTTACTACATGCTTACTTTTCGCAACCTTATTCAAAATAACAGTACCCTTGTTTTTTAGACTAAATGAGTTCAAAACTCTTACAGGTATATTCTTCTTCATTGCAGGTATAATTGTCTTTGGGTGCAAAACTTTTGCGCCGAAATAAGCAAGTTCTGATGCCTCTGCAAATGAGACTTCCTCAAGAGGCATTGCATTGCTGACTATTTTGGGATCTGTAGACATTATCCCATCAACATCTGTCCATATTTGTATCTCGTCAGCATCAACTGCATTCCCTATTATAGCTGCTGTATAATCTGAACCTCCCCTGCCTAAAGTAGCTATTTCTCCGTTCTTCGTTTTTCCCATGAATCCTGTAATAACCGGAACAACATTCAATTTTTTTATATTGTTATTTAGATTACTAAATGTCTCTTCTAATGGCTCTGCATTTCCAAATTCGTCAGTTGTTGCAAAACCAAGATCCCATGCATTGAATGCCTGCGCTGTTACACCCATCTTATTCAGTTGCATTGCTACAATCTTTGAAGACATTCTCTCACCAAAAGTCTGGAACTGATCAAGTATTTCAGCATCAACAGTTTTATTATTATTAATCAAATTATCCAGCTCCTTAAAGTCTTCTTCTAATATTGATTCATCTAATCCCAATTCATTGATGATATCATTATGTATTTTCCTTATAGCCTCTAAAATTTCTTTTCTCTTGCCTTTAGCAGCATTTGCCAGCTCTATTAATCTGTCAGTTATTCCTCCTACTGCAGACACAACTATCACCGGTTTTTTTCCAGCATAGGACTTAATAATATCTACTGTATGGGTTATCCTATCTGCATTTCCTACTGATGTCCCTCCAAATTTCATTACAATCATTTTAAACACTCATTTAATCTTTTTACAGCTTCATTTATATCTTCCCTATGGCCGAAAGCGCTGAATCTCAAAAATCCTTCTCCGGCTTTTCCAAAGCCAACTCCCGGTGTAGTTACAATATTTGCCTTTTCCAAAATATAATCAAATGAATCCCATGACTTCTTTCCCTTCATGCTAACCCAAATGTAAGGGGCATTATCTCCTCCATAAACCTCATAATCCAATTCTTCCAAACAATTCTTGATTATTTTTGCATTCTCCATGTAATATGAAACAGTCTGCTGCATTTCCTTTAATCCGCCACTATCCAGGGCAGCTAATGCCCCTTTTTGAGAGATGTTCGAAGCACCATTGAATAAAGTAGTTACAACCCTGTTCCAGTCATCCCTTACAAAGCTTCCATCCTCAAACTTCAGCTCATTCGGAACAACAGTCCATCCTAATCTAACGCCTGTAAATCCAACAGACTTTGAAAATGAATTAACTTCTATTGCAACTTCCTTTGCACCGTCAATCTCAAAAATTGATTTTGGAATGTTTTCATCAGTAATATATTCACTATAAGCTGCATCAAAAATTATTATTGACCTGTTTTCTCTGGCATATTCCACTAATGACTGCAATTGCTCTTTTGTTGCTACAGCACCTGTCGGATTATTAGGAGAGCAAAAAAATATAACATCTGCTCTCTTCATTTTCTTTAAATCAGGGAAAAAATTGTTTTCCGGCAGGCAAGGCATGTAAACAATGCCGTCAAATTTCCCGTTTGCATTATCATAGTTTCCGGTCTTTCCAAACATCACACTGCTATCAATATAAACAGGATAAGCAGGATCCTGCACTGCAACTGTTACATCATTTCCAAACAATAGCTGCAATCTTCCTATATCTGGCTTAGCTCCGTCTGACACAAAAATCTCTTCACTCGAAACAATTCCATCATAAATTTCAGACGCTATTTTTTCCCTTAGTTCTGGCAGGCCTTGCTCATCTCCATACCCATTATAACCTCTGTCAGTTCCAAGTCCGGAAGCTGCCTTTGACAATGCTCCACCTATATGCTTGGTTATTGGTTCTGTAGTGTCACCTATTCCAAGGCTTATAATTTTAGCATCTGGATTTTTCTCCAAAAATTCATTTTTCCTTCTGGTTATTTCAGGAAATAAGTAACCTGCCTGCAATTTCCCCATGTTTTGATTTCTTTTTACCATTTTTGTTATTGAAATTTCTCCAATTGACCAAAATCCAATGTACCAAAATAATCATCAACAGTTTCAGCCCTTCTTATCTGTACAATTTCCTTGTTTTCCCTAAGCAATAATTCTGCAGACCTTAATTTGCCGTTATAGTTAAATCCCATTGCATGTCCATGCGCTCCAGTATCGTGTATAACCAAAATATCTCCTTCCTTAATTTCTGGCAATGCCCTATCAATTGCAAACTTATCATTATTCTCGCATAAACTCCCAGTTACATCATACATTTTTGTATTAGGGCCCCTTTCTTTTCCAAGTATTGTAATGTGGTGGTAAGCATTATACAATGCAGGCCTCATAAGATCAGCCATACACGCATCACATCCAACATAATCTTTGTAAGTATGCTTCAAATGAAGTACAGTTGTAACTAAAAATCCATAAGGTCCTGTAATTATTCTTCCGCATTCCATAAAAATTTTTAACCCGTCCAGTTCATTTTTTACAATAATCTCATCATATTCATTTTTTATTCCTGCTGCCAGCTTTTCATAATCCAGGGCTTTTTCCTCTGGTCTCTGGGCAATGCCTAAGCCCCCTCCAAGATTTACAAATTCCAGCTTAATTCCTAATTTTTCTTTTATTTCTGCTGCAAGCTCAAACATCATCTTTGCTGTCTCAATGAAAAAATTTGGATTAAGTTCATTTGATACAACCATAGTATGCAAGCCAAATCTTTTTACGCCTTTCTCCTGGCAAATTCTATATCCTTCAAACAATTGCTCGCGGGTAAATCCATATTTTGCTTCTTTTGGATCTCCGATTATGACATTGCCTTTCCTTGCCGGACCCGGATTATACCTAAAGCATATTAACTCCGGCATTCCTGCGTTGCTCTCTAAAAATGGGATATGACTTATATCGTCCACATTGATTACTGCTCCTAATTCTCTTGCTTTCTTATATTCTTTAGTAGGCGTATCATTAGAGCTAAACATAATATTTTCTTTTTCAATTCCGATTTTCTCAGAAAGCAACAGTTCTGGCAATGAGCTGCAATCTGTTCCAAAATCCTCTTCCTTCAGAAGCTTTATGATAAAAGGGTTTGGCAGGGCTTTGACTGCAAAAAATTCCTTAAACCCTGTTAAAACACTAAAAGCTTTCTTAAATCGCCTGGCATTATCTCTAATTCCAGCCTCATCATAGATATGAAAGGGCGTAGGATACGCTTTCATTATTCCTAATATTTGTTCCTTGCTGAATGGAAGTTTTTTATCTGCCATAAATTTTAGACCTCAAATAAATTAACTATAAATAGACCTAGATAGCCCCTGCATCAGTTAAAATTTTCTTTAATTTTTCCTTGTTCTCAGGTTGCATCTCGCACATTGGAAGCCTGTAAGATTCCTTAATCATTCCTTTCATTACAAGACCTGCCTTAATTGGTATTGGATTTGTCTCTATAAAAATTCCTTCAAATAATGGTGTTAAATCCTTATTCATCTGTTCTGCTTTTTCAAAATCTCCATCCAAAGCAGCTTGAGTCAAATCATGGACCTGCTGGGGAATTATATTACTGGCTACTGATATTATACCCTTTCCTCCGATTTTCATTAATTGGACTGTCATGCTATCATCTCCAGATAAAACATCAAAATCCTTAGGCAACGTATTAATTACATCCTGCATTTGATTTATGTCTCCCGAAGCTTCTTTTACTGCCGCAATATTAGAGTGTTCTTTTTGCAATCTAGCTAAAGTTGCTGTTTCCATATTTATAGCAGTTCTTCCCTTGATATTATAAACAACTACTGGAATGTCTGCTGCTTTTGCAATTTCGCTATAATGCCTAAATAATCCCTCCTGTGTTGGATTATTGTAATAAGGGCAAACGTGCAAAGTTGCATTTGCGCCAAGATCAGCCGCGAGTTTTGTAAGTTCAACTGCATGCTTAGTGGAGTTGCTCCCAGCACCTGCTATTATTGGAACCTTTCCATTTGCTTGTTCGATTGTTGTTTTAACAACCTGCTTATGCTCATCAAACTCTAAAGTTGGGCTTTCCCCCGTAGTCCCACATGGCACTAATCCATCAATATTATTATTGATTTGAAAATCTATAAATTTCTTTAATGATTCTAAATCTAATGAACCATCTTCATTAAACGGTGTAACAATAGCAGTCATAGCTCCTTTAAACATTTTTATTTACCTCCTACGATATCTTTCATTAAATCGTCTATATCATAAAATCCTTTTTTGCTTTTAATCCACTGAGCAGCCATTACTGCTCCCAATGCAAATCCGCTTCTGTTTCTGGCAGTGTGCTTTAACTCAATTGTATCTGCATTGCTGTCCAGTCCCACAATATGTGTCCCTGGTATTGTGCCTCCCCTGGTTGATGATACATGCAATTCATCCGGCTCAATTTTCCTTTTCAATTCCTCTGTCACAATTTTCTTTTTTCTGCCAATATTTTCTTTCAAAATATCAGCTATCATTACTGCAGTGCCTGATGGGCTATCTGCTTTCTGGTTATGGTGGAGTTCATGAACAAAAACATCATAGTCATCTACTTTATCAATTATTTTTGCTGCATTCTCAATTATCTTAAAGTAAACATTTACTCCGATTGAAAAATTTCCAGACCATATAAAGCCTGTTTTTGTATTTTTAATTACTTTTTTAATTTCACCCATATGGTCATACCATCCGGTTGTACCTACTACAATATTTTTTCCAAGCTTTGAAATTTTTTTGATATTGTCCATTACACTATCAGGATGCGTAAATTCCACGCAAACATCTACTCCATTTAATGACTCTTCATTGATTTCCTTGAAATCTGCATCTTCTGCAGTTGAGTCTATCTTAACTACATTCATACCCTTATCTAAAGCAATCTTCTCAATTTCATGTCCCATTCTTCCATACCCAATTATGGCTGTTTTCATTTTAAACAATTGTTTTGATTATATAACTTTAAAATGAAAGTTGGAAAATATGTAATTTTCCGTTGTTTTCATTTTGTATACTCACATCAGGATTTTGAATAACAATCCTATTTTCAAAACCATCACTTATTTGTCTGAAAAGTCGGACATAACATCGGTAGTATCAGGAGAAAATTTAATCTTTTTAAACTTATCCTCCTCATCCAACTCTCCTTTTTCTAAAGAACTATCCCTTTTCATTTTTAATCATGATAGGAACATTTATATACTATATAAACATTATGTTATTATAGTAACAATTATAAATAATAACATGCGGGTACACACAATATGGTAACTGTAAGTCATTTAGTCAAGAAAGCTGTAAGAGAAAATTCTTTTTTGCTGGAAGCAATGAGCAAAGAGCTGATTAGTTATGGAAGTTTAGCTGAGCAGTTAAAGCCTAAATTTGAACATGAACTAGGCAAAACCGTAAAAGAATCTGCAATTATAATGGCTTTGAGGAGATATGCAGAAGAACTGCAGGGTTTTGACAAAAAAATCAGTAAGTTCAAGTTTAAAGGAGAAATTATAATGAGAACAAATATTATGGACTTTAATATCCTTAAATCTAACGCTTTATTGAATAAAATTAAAAATTTGTATAACCTGGTAGACTTTGAGAAAGGAGATACCCTAAATGTGATTTTAGGCAGCAATGAAGTCAGCATTGTTACTAATGAAAAATATAAAGAAAAATTCGCTAATTTCCTAAAAGGAGAAAAGATCTTCAATAAAGAGTTTGATTTAGTTGCATTAACTATAATCTTTGATTCCAAAGAGTTCTTTGAGACTTCTGGAGTCGTCTTCACTGCAACAAGAAAACTGGCCTGGGAGCAGATAAACATCTTTGAAATAGTCTCAACAATGACAGAAATGACTTTTATATTAGGCAAGAAAGATTCAATGAAAGCTTATAATGTGCTGCAGGAATTAGTTGGGAAATGATTATATTTGGTCTCCATGTTTATTCTTACCAAATACTTTTTAAAAAGATATTATATTCTTTAAGGGTTATGGTAAAGATTTTAGTGTATGATGCCCTTAAAAATGGGACATCAGCAACATGTCCTGAAAATTGCAGACATCCATTAGAAGATGCTGGTTTAAGCCCTGGTACCAGCCATATATACAGAAAAGTCGATGATTTTCGTGGGCAAAGTTTTGAAGGGCTGGAACCTTTTTTAAGAAGGTGCATCGATAATGGTCATGACCGGTCAGACCCTAAAATAACAATACGTGGTATTGGGCCAGCGATACAGAAACCAGCATAAATATAATTTGATTCTTAAATAAAAATGGGCCCAAGGGGACATTCGTAAACAGTTACGAGAGTCAAGCACGTAACCAGCCGTTTCGAACCCCTGACCTATTGGTTACTTTTGTGTGCAAAAGGATTGGAAAATCCTTTTTCCAATAAGAGCCAATCGCTCTACCAGGCTGAGCTATGGGCCCAATGAGAATTTTAGAATTTAAGAGTATTTAAAAAACTAATGAAAATTTATTAAATTTTCATTCTTTCAAATAAATTTGAAATATCTAAACCATCTTTAATTTTCCAGTTACCCTGTCAATTTTATCATCCAAATCCGGACCAACACCTAAACATGTAATAGTCCCAGGCTCAACAACAGTATGGCCGGCATCCTTAATCAAAGCAACTTTAATCCCTTCATTTTCAAGTTGGCTCATCAATTTAAACAATTCTTTTTCGTCTGCAGCCTTAAGAACAACTTTTTTCGCGCCCTGGTCTTTCCACTTTTCCAATATTTTCTTATCTGATTTTGAGGCAGAATCTAAAGAAGCGTGTGCAGTTTGAACAGCTAACTTACCTTTCGGAAGCTTTAAATCTTCCCTTACCAAAATCACTTGTTTGTATTTCATTTTAATATTGTTTTTTCGTCATTGTATTTTAATTATTGTTATTCATTATTATTGAATTTATACATTTTTTTCTGTAATCACTAACCATTACTAATAAAAGTTTATATATTTATTCAATTTTACATAAATTTATGAAAGAAAAAGGTACTTATTTTGAGAGTTCTAAAGAAAAATACCCTAAAGTGGATTTGCCCAAGTGGATGCTGGAAGAAGAGGAAGAATAATCAAATCTCCATAACCTTCCCATCAAATTCAATCTTAGGAGCTTTAAAGACCTGGTCAATGTGGATTATAGCATAAATATTCCCGCCAAACCAGTAATTAGAACCTATACCTACATGTGCTGTTCCTAAAACCTTATCATCAACAATTGTTGCACCGATTATTTGCGCTTTTGGATTTAGCCCTATACCCAGCTCACATATTCTCCTGACAGAACCAGGGTGCTTTGCCACAGAAGCAGCCCAGTTTAATGTGTTCTCTAACTCTTTTGCTTCTTTTCCCCCGGATATTTCAGTAATATTCCCATCTTTAATTGTAAGGGTTATTGGGTCTTTTACAAGTATTGTACCATTTTGAACTCTGGAGCTGCCATCAATAACTATCTTGCCATCTATTCTTTTCCCATTAGGAGGCGCATAAACTTCTCCAGCTGGTAAATTTCCACCAGACCCAGGTGATGTGTAGTTGCCATCTGCAGAAATTCCATTAATTCCTTTTATGTTGTAATACAAATCAGTTCCTGCTTCTGTTGTTACATGTATTTCATCAGTACTATCAAACTGCTCTCTCAATCTCTTATGACTTGCCTGAAAAGGCTTATAGCTAACATCTATTGCATCTGTAATTGCTCCAACTTTATCTGTATTTAAATCTCCCAAACTCATTGCAGAAACAAATCTATGAGATTTTTTCTTAGACCATTTTCTAAAACTCTTTCCAAGGTCTTTTATGCTCCCAAGCTTATCAGACATGTTAAGTATTATAACATTGCGGTCTGGCAGTTCTGATAGAGAATTAACAATATCTTCATCTGCAACATCTCCTCTGCTTTTTACTTTCTGGAAAACCAATTTTGTATCTAAGTTTAATTGCTGAGCTGCAAGGTAGTAAGCTCCTGACAAAACAGCAGCTATATTTCTGTTTTCAAAGCCAGTATCGCCAACAACAAGGATTTTTTCATCCTTGACATTAAGGCAAGGAGCAAAAACTTTCTTTATCTGCAAGGTAAGTTTTTCTGAAAACTCATATAAATTATTTTTCTTTAACCAGTTCAAAGATTCTACTGTGTCCATAGCATTTCTGTTTCTCTGAGTATTTTAAAAGTTTTGGTTTTTATTTGTATATCTTAATCACTCCCATGTAGAAAGTCAAACATACAAAGTCTACTTTTTATTTTACAAATATTTTTATATTCCCATTACAAGGTATAG
>Ga0187833_10000372_pt1 | contig 51590 bp, 45 predicted proteins | sample ETNtaG_37_FD_167968 | JGI IMG/M metagenome (GOLD analysis project Ga0187833, IMG submission 167968) | Marine microbial and viral communities from oxygen minimum zone, Eastern Pacific Ocean - ETNP2014_SV_400_PacBio MetaG (Illumina Assembly) | ecosystem: Environmental > Aquatic > Marine > Hypoxic...
TCTTCACTAGAATTTTTTACGGGGAGATATTTTATAGTGATTAATCCTTTCCGCTGGAGCATATATTGTCATTTACACCCAAAAAAATCGTACTCGGGCCTGGTGAAGGAACAATACTCAAGGCAATCGACCATCCAATTACATTCAAGGCAACAAAGGAAGACACGGATGGAACATATTCTCTGTTTGAGGCCACTTTAATTGGAGGAGGTCCGGGTCAACATATTCACGAAAACGAAGAAGAGGCCTTCTATGTCTTAGAAGGGGAAATCAAAGTCAAAATCGACGACGAAATTATAACGGCGACAGCAGGATCGTTTGTGCTAATTCCCCGTGGCACGGAACATACATTCTGGAGGTCTAATTCGACAACCCCGAAGCTCTTGGTAATTATTTCACCCGCAGGATTTGAGGACTTCTTTTTCGAGGTTATCGGTGATGATGAGATTGACGGACAAACTATGGAAGAAAGGGCTACAGCAGTTTCCAGTAAATACGATCTGACATTCACTGGCCCGCCATTAGGATAGGCATTGATTACAGTGGCGATATCCATTTCTGTCTAGAATCAGTTGTAAATAAGAGCGGCATTACGCTTCAGCCTATGAGCTACTTGAGCCACTATTGATCATAGAATCGATAGTAAAGGAAAATTTATTGGAATGCGGCTCAGAAAGCCTTAGATCCCCATTATTAGTTACAACAATGTCTCCTGATTCTTCAAGAAATTCCAAGTGAGCAACTATTTCTGAAAGAGCTGCCATAAGATTGCCTCCAAGGAGCTTGCTACGACTGAATATCCCTCTAGTAAGATCTTCCAGGTTTGAATCCCCTTTCGAGATTGAGTCGATGAGCCTTGACAGCCTTCTCCTATGATGTTCAATTATGTCTCTTGCCCGTTTTACACCCACGCTGTTGACCTTATTTCGATTGAACAATCTGTGGGCAGGCATGACATTCAAATCGGCACCAAGAGAAGCTACTTTTCCTAAGGAATTAAGATATGCGCCAAGACCATACAATCTATCTGGATCGATTATCTCTGTAGGCAAAGACTCTCTGTATTCTTTTCTAAACACCATGTTAGTTGTGGGATGGGGAGTTATCTCCGGCAAGACATGGTCACCGGTAAACAATAGATCGTCCACTTGTAAGCAGATTTGGTCTGGAGAGTGACCTGGAGTAGAAAGCACCTTAATATCACCGACGGTTTTTCCATCAACCAGTGAAGAAGTGACTTTAGTCAATTTTCTGGCATTGTAATAATCCCTGTCACGATCTCTTCTTGACGTGAACGAACTTTGATCAATATTTCTCTTACCAATTTGCGTAAGTTGATTTTGAAGCTTTGAAGCGGTGAAATCCTGAATCACCCAAGAATTAAACGGCTTTAGAAATTCGTATGATTCATGAGCAAACAAATTGGCCGAACTCGCTTTTAAAAACTCTGGCACTGTACCGTCGTGATCTGAGTGACCATGTGTTACAAATATTCTAGAAATATCAGAAGGTTTTAATCCGGCCACTCTATAGCCGTCCTTCAAACTGGCAAACGATCCCGGTGATCCCAAATCGATCGAATTTAGTCCGTCATCCTCAAATACGTAAGACCATGTTGGACCAGTTCGCGAATTGTTCGGCTGGCTAACTGCAACCGCTAGTACTTCCCTTCCGCTCGCAGCAGATATGCGAAATACCCAGTCCTCTCCGTTTGGTTTCCCTTCTCTGACGACCGCAAAATTAGAAGGTAAGTTCGGCAAATAAGAATCTCTTTCCGGCAGTCTTCACTCTGCCGATTTAATCAAGAATTGTGGGGTGAGCGAAGGGATTCGAACCCTCGATCTCCAGGGCCACAACCTGGCGCCTTAACCAACTTGGCCACGCTCACCACAACTAAGAAAAGTCTAGCATTAGGCCAGAAACAGGGTCAACGTTCATCCAAAGCACAGAAATTTGGTTAGACAATACCGAGTATTACGAATTCTAGTTTTCTATTTCTAGATTTCTAATCGTCTGTGTCAGCAGTTAAAGATTCGAGCAAATCCTCCACCATAATATCGGCTTTAGTATGATGCCGGAGTGGCAACTGAGGATCGACGTTATAGACATTCCTTCTACCAATCTTACGACGCTTGATATACCCGGCGCTTTCAAGATCTGAGATTATCTTATGAGTTGTACGCTCAGTCACACCAATATAGTTGGCAATCTCCCTAGCAGTACTAGTGGTCTTGTGAAATATGTAACTAAGAACCAACCCGTGGTTAGTTATAAACGTCCATTTGGGAATCGGAGACTGCACCAACCCGTCACCTCTGCAAAGGAAAAAAATTCTAGGTTCTGAATCTAACACAATGATTCCACATGTGACAACGTTAGGCTCTGTTTTAATGCTTGGTGATGTGATTACGAAGAGAGCAATTCACACAGCGATATCAGAGTTCTAACACCGGAACCAGTTGCCCCTTTCACCCGGTCACCCTTTGTCACATTCGTGAGGCTCGTAGCAGCGATATCTAAATGAACCCAGGAAGCGTCGCCAGCAAATCTGCCTATAATCATCGCTCCAATGATGGCTCCCGCAGCTGCCCCTCCTGTATTTTTTATGTCAGCAATGTCACTATCGTACTGATTTGCATATTCGTCATAAGTTGGAAGTTCCCAGATTCTTTCCCCAACCTCACTTCCTGCAGCTATAACTTTCTCAGTGAACGACGAATCATTGCCAAACGCTCCAATGCATTGTTGCCCCAGTGCAGCCCGTACAGCACCAGTTAGTGTAGCGACATCTACAATCTTGGTAATACCTAGGGACCTCGCATAGCAAACTGCGTCTGCAAGTACCAATCTCCCCTCTGCGTCAGTATTGTCGATCTCTAAAGTGGTGCCATCCATCGTGGAAACGACATCTCCCGGACGTTGTGCCCCGCCCCCTGGCATGTTCTCTGTAGCAGGCACAATACCAACTACGTTCAACGTTGGTCTTATATCTGAGATCGCCTTCATAGCTCCAATCACTGCAGCTCCACCTGCCATATCACCTTTCATAGTCCTCATACCGCTTGCGGATTTCAGATCCAATCCCCCACTGTCAAACGTAATTCCCTTACCCAATAAGGCTATTGAATTATCAGGATTATTCTGATCGCCTTCATACCGAAGTACTATGAATTTAGGAGGTTCTGTGCTCCCCTGGGACACGCCGATCAAAGCTCCCATACCTAACTTTGCCATTTCTTCACGCTCAATAATTTCGATGTGGGCACCCGTTTCTCTAGCAACGCCGCTGGCGGCATTAGAAAGTTCGGTGGGGGTCATGAAGTTTGGAGGAGCATTAGCTAAATCTCTGGCGATGTTTACAGAATTTCCAACGGATATTCCCCGTGACATAGCATCATTCATAGTTTTCTCTGTAGCAGAACCGCTAACGACAAGATCCAATAGCTTAATGTTTTTCGTTGACGGAACCGACTTAAAACGCTCGTATCTATATAATCCCGTTTGCGATGACTCAGCCGCACATTCCACAACATCGTTTTCCGTAATTTGAGGGCCAACAAAAGAATTGGCTGCTATAGATACGGAGCCAGAACATGCCCCTCTTGCCCGTCTAAGTGCTGATGAGAAAATGTCCCGTAATAAAGAGCGCGAGATTAATTCTTTGTCTCCTAAGCCACAGAAAAGTAATCTGTCTGGAGTGACCCCACCAAACGTGTGTAGGAGTGTGAAGTTTGAGGTGTTTCCTGAAAGCTCTCCAGCTTTAATGATCACCTCCAGCCCGTTATTTAAGCTCCTATTACAAGCTTGAAGCAGTTCGTTCATATCTTCTTCACCATCGAACACGCCAATTAATAGACAATCAGAAGCCGATCGCAAACTATCACCAAAGCTAACTCTTACATCTGTAGTCATGCCAGTCTCCTTTGTTAACTAAATGAATATCTTTATCAACCACGGCAACAACCATCTACTCAGTTAGCCTTCACGATTTATTTAGCAAAGATAAACACCTTCCGTATTTATGCAAGCTATTAGGCCCTCAATACTAAGATCCGCTGGTTCATTGTTATAATCGCAATCCCAAATATTGTTAATTATTTTTATGCGCAGAGCCTACAGTGTAATAGTAGAGGCTTGTCCGTCTACCCGTGACTGACGGATCAATCTATTACTGAGGAGAGTCTATGACTGAGCGAAACAGTACTGAACGTGAAAGGAAAATACTAAATAGGGCAAATTCCGTGATGCCGCAAGGCTCTTTAGGAAATCTTGCTTACGACTTAATTGCCAGTCGGGGTAAGGGCAGCCACATCTGGGACGAAAGCGGAAACGAATACATAGACTATCTACTGGGCTCCGGTCCTATGATAGTTGGTCATGCCCATCCTTCAGTTACTGAGGCTGTCATTGGACAGATTGAAAACGGGACTACATTTTTTGCAACTAACGAAAAATCAGTGGCTCTCGCAGAGGAGATAGTTCAAGCCGTTCCTTGTGCTGAGAAAGTACGGTTTTGCAGTACTGGAACCGAGGCTACCCTCTATGCGATGAGAACTGCGAGGGCTTTCCGGAGAAGAGACAAGATACTCAAATTTGAAGGCGGCTTTCATGGTATGAACGATTATGCGCTTATGAGCACGTTACCAAAAAAGCTATTGGAATTCCCTCAGGCGGAGCCGGACTCGTCGGGTATACCAGAATCAATTTCTTCAGAAGTTCTAATCGCACCCTACAACAATATTGAAATCACCACGGCAATAATTGAAGGTCATCACGATGAAATCGGAGGTGTGATTGTTGAACCGTTCCAGCGATTGATACCTCCAAAAGCGGGGTTCTTAGAGGGATTACGGGAGGTAACGGCGCGCTATGAAATACCTCTCATTTTTGACGAGGTGGTAACGGGGTTTCGTTTTGCCTATGGAGGAGCTCAGGAATATTACGGAGTAATCCCCGACCTTTGCACCCTTGGCAAGGCAGTAGCTGGGGGTTTTCCTTTAACAGCTGTGGCAGGAAAGAGTTACTTGATGAACCATTTCGACTCTGACAGTGTCGTTCAAGAGGATTTCATGCCTCATATAGGTACTTTAAGTGGAAATCCAGTGGCCTGTGCGGCAGGATTAGCAGTGTTAGAAATTCTAAAAAAGCCTGGAACTTATGAAAGGATTTTCGAGACTGGAAAAGAGCTCATGACAAGGCTGCAAGAAGCTCTGGATCAAGTCAAGGTTCCAGCCAAAGTAATTGGGGAACCTGTTCTCTTTGATGTTTTTTTTACAAGAGAAGAGATTTATGACTATAGAACTAGCATCAGAGGAGACCGTGAAATGTTGAAGAGATTTAACAGCCTGATGCTAGAGAACGGAATCCTCAAAGGAAATACAAAATTCTACTTCTCCACCGAACATGATCAATCTGACATCCAGGCGACGATTAAAGGCTTTCAGGCAGCGTCGGCTCGCCTATCAGATGGGCTACTTTAGTACAAAGTCTTGGTTGAATCTTAAAAAGTGGCCAAAAACTACCCCTTAAATCAATTGACTGCACCCTATCTAATTCTCTAGGTTCTTCTTATGGGGAGTTGCCCCTGAACAGAGTCAAAGCCTTTTGGCATGGGCTGGCAATGTTTTATCCCCGGTGCGTGATAAGAATTGGTATTAGGTGTGAGGGTAGGTATGGCTTCTCAATTGTGTCTGATAAAGATTGGTCCTACAAACCTAAGAATTTGCTCACAGGCTTGTGAAGTAAGGACGGACCTACATGAACTATGGTGGTAACTCAGTAAACATACTGTCTGATGGAACGTTGATGGTGGATGGCGGGTATGCTTTTGGCCAAGTACCAAGAACTGAATGGGAAACCCAGATAAAGCCTGACCGTCGGAACCGAGTTCGTTTTGCCATGAACAGCATGGTAATAAAGACTCCTAAGGCCAATATCCTTGTTGACACAGGTGCTGGGAATAAGAGAACCGACCAACTGAAAGAATCCCACCACATTAACGGAAACAAGCTCATAAGAAATCTAAAGGAGGTCGGGCTCAACGCTAGAGACATAGACATAGTAGTCTTGACTCACCTCCATTTTGATCACTCAGGAGGATGCACCAAGTTAAACCGGTCTGGTGATGCCGTCCCTATTTACCCAAAGGCTCGCCACATCGTTCAAGAAAAATGTTGGATTGAAGCTGTATCGCCAAATGAGCGATTCCAATCTATCTTTCACCAGGATGACTTCATGCCGCTGGAAGAGAAAGGTTTAATTGAATTAGTAGACGGTGACAGCGAAATTGCGCCTGGGGTAACACTGAAGGTAGCAGACGGGCCTTCCAAAGGGCATCAGATGGTGCTAGTCGATATGGGTAGTGAAAGGGTCGTTTTCGCGAGCGATTTAATTCCTACCTCCCACCATCTACAAGCTAATTTCATCGCTGCTGCCGACGAATTTCCCAATGAAACCCTGGTGCAAAAAAAAGAGCTCATCGATATAGCCATGAGAGAAGGGTGGATCATCGTATTCGGTCATGGCCAAGAGCATCGGTCTGGCTATGTTGAAGAATGGAACGGAAGGCCCCATCTCCTCCCTAAAGAAGTTTAATCAGCCAAGGCACTGCATAGGGCCATATGGGTCATTCCCATTAAATACTAAGGTTACCTCTTCAATAGGCATTTCAGTACGATATTTCTCCGAAGAAACTCTTATATAATTCTCGGTCAGTCCGAAAAATCGGTCACTATTTGACCTGTCTTTAGCTTCTGCTTCCCAAAGCACATTTGCAACATTGCCGTCTAGGCTTCGTCGAAACTTGGAAAAGGACTGTCGTCCAATATCTATAAGTTCATTAGAACGGTAAGCTTTTGTGGGATCACGGACATCATCATCCATGTGAAAAGCTATTGTTCCTGGCCGACTTGAGAAACGAAATACGTGTAAGTCGGCAAACCCTACTGCCTCGCATATTCTTTTTGTATCTAGGTGATCTTGTTTGCTTTCTCCTGGGAACCCGACAATCAAATCTGTTGTAACAGAAGCTCCTTCAACATTCTTTCTAACGTCGTCAACTGATTTCATAAACTGCGATGAATCATACCTTCTTCTCATCCTAGCGAGAATTGAATCACTCCCGCTTTGTAAAGGAATATGGAAATGAGGACAAAGCCTTTTATCCTGCCAAAGTTCAAGGAGTTCTTCCGACAGTTCCTGAGGTTGTAGGGATGAAATTCTCAAGCGGGCCACGGAAGTTTTGTTAAGTATGTCCGCAATCATACTTGCCAGAGAGGTGCTGTCCAGATCAAATCCATAACTGCCTAGTTGCGTCCCGGTAAGTACAACTTCCATGTAGCCGTCACCAACTAATCTATTGACACTGTTTACCAAAACACCAGAGGGAACACTCTTTTCCCGACCTCTTACTTTAGGCACTATGCAATAGGAGCAAAGCTGGTCACAACCCTCCTGGATCTTGAGCATCGCCCGACTACGATTTGAGATGTCCGGCATTTCATAATCGTCATATTCATTGTTTGGTACTTCTGAACCATCAAATCGCTTTAAAACTTCAATAACAATATCTGGTTTACGTGTATTGCCCAGCACAATGTCAACTTCTGAGAGAGCCTCAATTGAAGATTTATCCCTTTCAACGTAACAACCGGTCACTACTATAGTTGACTTAGGATGCTTTCTCCTGGCAGCACGTACAGCTTGCCTGCCTTTCCGATCTGCAACGTGAGTAACCGTGCAAGTATTTATTACGTATACATCGCATTTCGAACCAGCATCCACCATATTAAATCCCGCGGATTTAAACTCTTGAGCCAGCTCCAATGAATCCGCCTGGTTCAACTTACATCCCAATGTCTCTATAGCAACTGATCGCACTTACGCGTTTACCTCTAATAACTTAAAATCTCGGATGCTAACCTATTAGTGAAATTATATTGCTTCTCTGTACGATTTCACACAAAGGAAGATTCACTCAAAGAAAGAATTCTTAGGTCAATTGGCGAAATATATAGATATAACCAAAACCATCCATTCTAAAATGGACGTATTCCCTGGGGATCCTTCGGTAAAACTTACAACGTATCGATCACAAATAGGAAATTGTCAAAAAGGTCCGGTAATTTCAGAAATTTTTCTTACGACACACACTGGAACTCACATAGACGCCCCTTCTCACTTATTTGATGGCGCAGACACCATTAGTTCCTTTCCTCTTAACTTAATGACCGGAAAAGCAATTGTAGAAGATGTGAATGCGGATCTAGATAATGTCATTAAGAATTTAAGCCAGTCCGGGGCCCATCTTCTCATTTTCAAGAAAATGCCAGCTATATTAGAGTTTCCAGATTTATCTTCTCAAGACTTCGTTTCTATCGAGAAATGTGGGGTTAACATTGTCGGAACAGATTACATATCTGTAGACAAAGTAGATGATAAAGCCCTTCCCAATCATAGAAGATTTCTCAACTCCGGTATCTGGATTCTAGAGAATCTTTACTTAGACAATGTTGAAAATGGTGCGTATAAATATATTATGTTGCCGTTAAAAACCTCTGCTGGCGATGGTGCACCTGTACGAGCTGTCCTGATTCAGGAATGAATACCCTAAATCACACCAATTATTAATTGCTTAACCTAAATTGCCCGTATCTGACCCACGTTTACGCTACAGAAGAAAATTTCCTGTTGTTATAATCTGGCTCATATCAGGCACGAGTGGCTTTTGGTTGCTCCACGCTGCTTCCGTCACGAAGGAGCACCTCCCAAAGCTACTTTCGATTTAGTTCGATTCGTTCCTTCCATTGATGTAGGGAGTATCTAATGCCAGAAAGAGTCTTCATTACCGGTTGCGGTGCAGTAAGCCCCGTAGGATTAACAAGCAGCGAAACCTGGGATAGTCTTCGCAATGGAGAATCCGGCATCGACACAATCACATCATTCGATTCTGAGGGTTATGACACGACTTTCGCCGCCGAAATCACTGAATTCGATCCGGAAATCTATGTAGGTAAAAAGCTAGCTAGGAGAATGGATAGGTTTGTTCAATTAGCATCAGCCGCCTCCCTTGAGGCTCTCGAGAATAGCGGACTTGAAATTACCCCTACGAATAGTGAACGGGTTTCGGTGATGGTAGCAAGCGGAATCGGGGGAATAACAACTCTATCCGACCAGATAGGGGTACTCAAAGACAGGGGACCTTCGCGAATAAGCCCATTCCTCGTACCTATGATGCTTCCAGATATGGCCTCGGGACAGGTATCCATACTCACGGGAGCTAAAGGAGCAAATTACAGCACAGTCTCAGCCTGTGCTAGTGGAGCAGATTCAATAGGTATGGCGTTTGAAGCAATTCGCCGCGGCGATGTAGATGCGGTAATTGCCGGGGCTGCAGAAGCGGCAATATGTCCTGTTGGCGTTGCGGGATTCAATGCTTGTCAGGCTCTTTCAAAGAGAAATGATGATCCAAAACAAGCCTCAAGACCGTTTGACGCGACTAGAGATGGATTTGTACTGGGTGAGGGATCTGGCATTCTAATAATGGAAAACCTGTTTTCAATGGAGAGTAGAGGTGCTAAACCAATAGCCGAGCTAGTGGGATACGGGGCAACAGCGGATGCCAATCACATCACTCAGCCAGGGCCAGAGGGGGAAGGAGGCGCTAGAGCCATGCGACTGGCTCTGAAACAGGCAAAACTACAACCGGAGGACATTGGATACATTAACGCTCATGGTACCTCTACCCCACTAAATGACAAATTCGAGACAATGGCAATGAAAGCCGTATTTGGAAAACTTGCTTACGAGATCCCAATCAGTTCTACGAAATCAATGACTGGCCATCTACTCGGAGCCAGCGGCGCGCTAGAGGCAGTGGTATCGGTAATGGCGATTCAAAAATCATTGATTCCTCCGACCATTAATTTGCACAACCCCGATCCAGATTGTGATCTAAACTACACTCCAAATATAAAGAATGAAAAAGATATCCCTTCTGCAATGAGCAATTCCTTCGGTTTTGGCGGGCACAATGCTTCTCTTATATTTCAGAAACTTACCTAGTTTACATAAGTTTGCTAAGTCGGGTCCGATACCGTTTTGAAATATAGTGAATGGCGATTGTTGCCCAGTGAGACAACTAATGGAAACATAGATTTAGGGCTTCCAACTGTTGAGTCAGCTCTCTTGTTCCACCGAGGAATTACTACTAAGAAAGATGCTGAATCATTCTTAAATCCATCATCTTCGTCCCTCAATGACCCCTATTTATTACCAGGAATGACGGCATGCGTAAGAAGGCTTCAATTAGCCCTTAAGAATAATGAATACATCGGCATATTTGGCGATTTCGATACTGATGGAATAACAGGAACTGTAGTTCTCTCTAAAGGATTGAGAGACCTTGGAGGCATAGTTTTCCCATACGTTCCTCACAGAGTCCAGGAAGGGCATGGGATCAGTTCCGAATCAATAGAGTTTTTCAAGGATAAAAACGTGACCTTATTGGTTACTGTTGACTGTGGGGTAACATCATTCGAGGAAATCTCGTCAGCAGGTGACGCTGGGATACAGACAATAGTAACGGATCATCATTCTCCTTCTGAAAGGCTCCCCAATGCGGTCGCTATAGTTAACCCGGCTCTGCACGATTCTAATTACCCTTTTGACGGCCTAACCGGTGTAGGAACTGCCTTTAAAGTCATAGAGGCCTTGTTCCAAACCTATGAAAAATCCGTTCCAGAATATTTGTATGCTCTCGTTGCTCTTGGCACTATTTCGGATGTTGGAAGGATGCGAGATGAAAACCGTTATTTGGCCAGAAAGGGTATATCAGTCATGAAGAGTCTCCAGATGCCTGGTATCGATTCATTGATTCGGAAAGCTGGATTTTCTAAGAACCGAATTTCCTCTGAAAACCTTTCCTTTGGCATTATTCCCCGAATTAATGTTGCAGGTAGACTAGAACATGCGGACCTAAGCCTACGATTGCTTATGAGTACGGATTCAGAAGAATCAGCAGATATAGCTAATAAATTGGAATACTTGAATAAGAAACGTCAGGTAATAACTGAGAAAGCTGTGTCAGAAGCTCGTAATCAATTAATCAGGAACAATCCTGAAAAGATACCGTCAATGATCTTTTCAGGAAACAAAACCTGGCCGGCTGGCATATTAGGCTTGGTAGCTGGTCGACTTTCAGAGGAATATCACAGGCCTGTTATCGCTGTATCTGGTGTAGGGGAATATCTGCGAGCGAGTGCCAGAAGCATTCCTGAATTCAATATGATCGAAGCCCTAAGAACCTGCGAATCAGTTTTCGAAAAATACGGCGGACACCCTATGGCTGCGGGATTTACTATCCACAAAGATAATCTTCGCGAATTCAGGCAGCAAATGTCATCAATCGCCGACGAACTCCTCGGCCAACTGTGCGTTGGATCAGTCTTGGAAATAGAATACGAAATAACACCTGGCTGGCTAAATAGTGAATCTCTGAAATTCCTATCCGATCTCGAACCTTATGGTGACGGTAATGCAACTCCAGTTTTCATGACTACAGGAGTCAATGTTTTAGACACCCGCGCGGTCGGTAAAGAGCGCGATCATCTCAAGCTCACAGTCGAACACAAGGGCAACCTTTTCGACGCAATTGCATTCAGACAAGGCAATCGTCTTAAAGAAGCGAGAGGGGACTTAGACATCGCTTATACTGGAGGAGTTAATTACTGGAAAGGTCGAGAGTCAGTCCAGTTGACTGTACAAGACTTCAGAAAGTCCAACCAGGCTTCAGGTTCTTCCTAGGCTCGGGCGTTATTAATTATCTCTTCTTCTTCGCTCCGCTCTACTTCCCCGTGGAGCCAATTGAGCAAACTCCTCTATAACAGCTTCCGAACTTCCAATTCGAGCTCTAAAAGCAAGAACGGGAACCGTTATAACAAGCACTAATATAGCAATGAAGTGGGCTTCCTGTAATCCCACTGCCCAGATTCGGTCCTCTCTAAGAAAGGTAACTAAGAATCGTCCGACCGAATATAACGCTAGATACATTGCAAACAACATTCCTGCGGGTCTCAGGCGGTTGCGGAGTTTCCAGATCAATAGAAGGCATGATAGGTTCCACAGTATTTCAAGGCCTATAACCGGCTGAACTGGAACTCCGATACCATTGGCACAGTATCTAGCGGCACTTTCACCGTGAGTCCATATGAATCCAAAGAACTGGCTTGTTGCTCTTGAACAGTGTTCGCCATTGACTATATCGCCCAACCGGCCTATTGATTGGGCGAAGAGCATTGCCGGAGCTGTCAGGTCAGCTACAACGCCAACGGGGTATTTCATAAGAGCGGCGTATCCAGCTCCCCCAATAAACCCTCCGAGAATCCCACCCCAAACACCTATACCACCAGTCCAAATTGCAATTATCTGGGTCGGATTATCCAGATAAATATCCAAGTTATCGATTACATGTACAAGCCTTGCGCCAATAATCCCGCCGATAATGCCCCAAACAGCTACTGAGTATATGTCGTCTGGATCCAGTCCTCTCATAGGAGCCCACCGCCCTACAAGAAACACGGCTGAGGCGACAGCAATAAAACTGAATACACCGTGCCAGCTAAGAATCAATGAACCCAGATTTAGAAGAAAAGGCCCGCTGTCAATTTCTACCATGTAATTAAATCGCCTCATATCGATTGAAATAACTTATGGAATCTTATCCACACCACTATAGGTGTCAAGGTAAGATTGAAGCGTTATAGATTCAAAACTATTAGAACGTGAGAGTACGCAAATGCCCTCTACATTGATATTGGATAGAGTTGAACAATTCTTGGATTACCTTTCCGTGGAGAGAGGTTCCTCTACTAATACTATCTCCTCCTACAGAACAGATCTATTACAGTTCGCAGTCTATTTCTCAAGAGATGTTGATGAGATAACTACTGGAACTTTAGACCAAATCAGGCCTAAGGTGATCGCAGAATTTGCCGTAAACCTGAGGAATAATGGCCTGAAGCCGAAAAGTACATCCAGAAAAATAGCAGCTATTCGATCTTTTTTTGCCTACTTACATAATGAAGGACTAATATCTAAAGATCCATCTCAGGAGGTCCCGCTCCCAAAACTCGGCAAGTCATTGCCTAATATTCTTACGATTGAACAAGCTCGGAATCTGGTCACAACCCCTTTGAAAACCTCGTCATCACACTCTGCTGCTAGGGACGAAGCAATGTTACAACTATCTTATGCAAGCGGTTTGAGAGTGACAGAACTAGTGAGTCTTAATTTAGAGAACATCGATTTTAAGTCACAGAGAGTTAGATGCATGGGAAAAGGTCAAAAAGAGCGTATCGTGCCATTCCATAATCAAGCATCGGAGAGAATACAACTATATTTGGATACTGCTCGCCCTATTTTTGACAAAAATGGCTCTTCTGAGGCTTTGTTCCTTAACCAAAGGGGGGGACAAATTACCCGACAGGGTTTCTGGGCGATCCTAAAAAAATACGCTGAAACTAACGGTCTATCTAATGCAATCACCCCTCACACACTGAGACATAGTTTCGCCACCCATCTTCTTCAAGGGGGTGCGCCCTTAAGGCACGTACAAGAACTTCTAGGCCATGCTAGTATTTCTACAACCCAGATTTACACTCATCTCACTAAAGATTTTCTAAGAGAAGAATATGAAACAGCTCATCCACGAGCGAGATTCCCCCCCCCATCAAATTGAATATAGCAATCAATATAGAGTTTATGAATAAATATCGTATAGGAAGAGAAAAAACAGGAGTATTCCATGCCAAGTAAAGGCAGACAGCGAGCCTCTAGACAAGCACAACTTAAGGGCCGTCGTAGAAAGGGGAGAACTCAAGTTGTAGATTCACGAAGGGACGTGTCGGAAATTACTTCAACTCATTCCGAATCTGATTCGACTGACGGAGCCAATGCCGTATCTCATTCTGTCCAAAACATAGATATATCTGCAAAGCCCGCCCAAACAACATCTAAAAGCCCCGCCGGAGCTTTAACATACCGATATCTAGGCAGTGAAATTAAACAGATAGGGTTAGTTTGTTCTGTAATAATCGTACTATTGATTGCGTTCACTTTCGCACGACTGTAAACGCTAAAGTGACGCCATCCATTCCTAAAAATTAAAGTCGAATTTATGCTGGGTAACTGTGATAATCGATGACGGAGAGACGTTTTTCCGAAAGGTTAAAGAGAATCCCCACCTCTCCTGGGGTATATCGGATGCACAGTGACTCAGGTGAGATATTGTACGTAGGCAAGGCCTCGAATCTTCGTAACAGACTTCGTTCTTACTTTGGAAAGTCTTCACACCTAGACCTCAAAGTGAAAACTCTAGTAAAGATATTATCGGACTTTGATTTTATAGTGACTGAATCTGAGCAAGAGGCTTTAATCCTAGAATGTAACCTTATAAAAGAGCATCAGCCCAGATTTAACTCCAGACTAAAGGACGATAAGAGTTATCCTTTCATAAAAATAGATACCACTGAAGACTTCCCGCAGGTTTACATTACAAGAAATGTACAGAAAGACTCTGGGGCCAGATATTTCGGTCCTTTTGCAAGCGCGGGGAGCGTAAGAAGAACTCTCTCCCTTTTAAAGAAATTGTTTCCCTACAGATCATGTACTAAAACCATTACTGGAAATGACGATAGGGCCTGTCTCGACTACCACATCAAACGATGTGTTGGCCCATGTATAGGCGCTGCCGATAAGAATGAATATTCAGAAATTATCGATCAAGTGTCTCTTTTCCTTGAAGGTAATACCGGACAAATCGTAAAAGCTCTTCGTACAAGAATGAAGGAATCTGCTGAGAACCTGGAGTTCGAAAAGGCCGCCGCACTGAGAGATCAAATTACAGCTATTGATAAAGTCAACGAAGGCCAGAAAGTCCTATCCTTAAATTCCAAGAACTTGGACATTATCGGGTGCGCTCAATGGTTGTCAGAAGCCTGGATAGAAGTGTTTTTCATAAGAAAAGGAAAGCTGATTGGCAGAGACAATTATCTGATGCATGTAGGAGAAGAAGATGATCTACCTTCAATCCAGACTGCTTTTATCGAACAGTTCTACGGAGTAACACCATACGTACCCCCTTTGATAGTTACTCAATATCCAGTTAGTCAAGATAATGACTCTCTACTGACGTTCCTATCAGAGAAACGCCAAGGAACCGTTCGTTTTACCACACCTAAGCGAGGGGAACGTAAAAAGCTAGTAGATATGGTGGTGGACAATGCTTCCCGAGGAATGGACCAACTGAAAATCACTCGTTTCTCCGAGTCAGGCAGAGATGATACGGCGATGAACGAACTACAAGAAGCATTGAATCTTCCGGCAATTCCTAGAAGAATCGAATGCTACGACATTTCTAATATACAAGGGACAAACGCTGTTGGGAGCATGGTGGTGTTTGAGAACGGTAGCCCTAATACCCGAGATTACCGACGGTTCCAGATTAAGACAGTACACGGTGTCGACGACTATTCAATGATGAGAGAAATGCTAACCCGCCGATTTAGACGCCTTGTAAATCCTGATAAACAATCTGCAACCGATACCTCTTCATCATCAAAAAATTCTAGCTGGATGGAACAACCAGATCTGGTTCTTATTGATGGCGGAAAGGGTCATTTAAGTTCAGCATTACAAGTGTTCCTTGAATTAGGTATTCAAGACATACCGATTGCAAGCTTAGCAAAAGAAAATGAGGAACTTTTCGTACCACAAACCCCTGAACCAATCGTTTTACCTAGAAACTCAAATGGATTGTTTCTTGTCCAGAGAGCTAGGGACGAAGCTCATAGATTCGCAATAACCTATCACAGAAAAAAGCGCGCTAAGACCACCATACGATCCTCATTGGACATGATCCCGGGAGTAGGACCAAAGAGAAGAAAACATCTACTTCGCAAGTTTGGATCTGTAAGAAATCTTAGCTCCGCACACGCCTCTGAAATCGCGTCAACGCCAGGCATAACCATGAAGTTAGCAGAGAAAATTAAATTATATATATAACTATGTTTTTTTGTTTTGTTTTACTTAAATACCAACAGTGTCTATTCTCACATATTCAATATTTGAAAAGCCGTCTATACTGTCTGAAGTGGTTGCTACAGGACAATCTAGACTATCTGCTATTGCTTCTACGATCGCGTTCTCCATTGTTTTTTCAAGGTAGGTCTCTTCACCAGTAGAATGTGCTTCCCTCAATAGGTGCCCGGCAAGTTGTGCGATTTTAATATCAAAGTCGACTACTTTTAAGAATCCAAGCAACCCAGTGAAACCTATCTCCGATTTTCGATCAAACTCAGGGTTTGCCCATAAAAGTGCCACCGAATATGAACAAATACCAATGGATATATCACCATCTATTGCCCTATACATCAATCTCATCGCATCCTTGTCCCCTACCCTATAGGCCTCCATTATCGTGGAATCTATCAATATTTCGATTGATCCATTCACAGGAAAGCCTCCTTAGCAATTTTTTTCGCTTCCTCGTCACTTAATTCAACTGGCGTGCCCATTGGCCTATCAGCTTGCATTCCTAGATACTCATCTTCCCACACAGATCTCGACTCGTCAGATTCAACTTCTTCTCTATGAATTTCATCTTTAACCTCTAAATACAAGAGTAATGCTTGCTCTAGCAGGGATCGCATTGATAGTCTATTTTCTGCAGATTTAGCCTTGGCTAATAGGTAAATATCTTCTCGTATGGTTGCAAACAATTGTCTAGTTGGACCATCAGTTTTTTTTCGCGCCAATGTGCTACCTTTATTTCTCTCGTTTAGTAATAGGACTCAGAATTTACCTTTAAAACTAGCAATTACAATATAACAATATGTATTGTTCTGTGGAAGACTATTACACTACGGATTGTAGATTACTGAACAAATCAGAGGACTCTTAAAGTGAAAATTGTAATAGCTCCACAAGCTTTCAAAGGAAGTTTGAGCGCTCTTAATGTTGCAAACGCGGTTCAGAAAGGGGTGCGACGTATTTTTCCTGATGCTCAAATACTAATGTGTCCAGTTGCAGACGGTGGTGATGGAACTCTAGAAACATTAGTCGAGAGTTCCGGAGGCAAGATAATGGAAACCAATGTGGCAGATCCCACAGGAAAACCTATTGTCGCTCAATGGGGAGCAATGGGCGACGGAAATACAGCAGTAATAGAGATGGCTAGAACATCCGGACTCGCACTTCTAACACTAGAGGAAAGAGATCCATTAAATGCTACTACCTACGGACTTGGCGAAATTATCGTTTCGGCACTAAACAAAGGTTTCCGAAAATTCATCGTCGGAATTGGAGGTAGCGCAACCAACGATGCTGGAGCAGGGATGGCACAAGCATTAGGAATAAAGTTGATGGATAGAGAAGGAAGGAATCTGGTGTTCGGGGGAGCAGCTCTTCAAAACCTTTCGGTTATAGACACTTCCAGTATTGACCAAAGGGTTCTTGAATCCAATTTTCAAATCGCATGTGATGTCAACAATCCTCTTACAGGCCCGGAAGGTGCCTCTGCTGTGTATGGTCCACAGAAGGGAGCTACAGAAGAAAATGTTAGACAGCTAGATTCAGCGTTGGGCGTATTTGCCGAAGTAGCCAAAAGAGACCTTGGCAAAGATATATCTAATCTAGAAGGAGCGGGAGCTGCAGGTGGGCTTGGAGCCGGGATGATAGCCTTCGTTGAAGGTCATCTGCGGGCAGGAGTTGATATAGTTCTTGACACTGTCAATCTAGCGGAAAAGCTGGAATCGGCCGACCTAGTAATCACCGGTGAGGGAAGCATAGACTTTCAGACTGTATACAACAAGGCACCTATTGGGGTAGCTAGGATGGCAAAAGCAAGAGGGATTCCTACAATTGGGATATCCGGCATGCTAGGTAAAAACTACCAAATTGTGCACAACCACGGCATCGATGCAGCTCTGTCTATAGCCAATGGTCCAATCAGCCTGGAAGAATCTTTGCAGAATGCGCCAAGCCTGATTTCTGAGGCAGTAGAAGAGAGTCTTAGATTAATTTCTGTGGGAATGAAACTAAGAAATTAGTTATCCAATCAGAAGCATATGAACGTCGCCTGGGCCATGAACTCCAGTCACCAGAGTATATTCGATATCAGCCGACCTACTAGGACCAGAGATAAGGTTTGTGTATGCCGGAAGATTCTCATCAAAAAATTGTAACTTGCGTATGACGAAGAGATCATCCAATGTGGAAAGAACTTGTCCTCTCTTGACCAGTGCGATGTGAATAGGAGGGGCAAGACCGACTAACCTACCTGTCTCATCATCCGCCGAGAGAACACACGTACCTGTTTCTGCTATAGCATATTCCACTCCTGTTATACCTATATCTGCATCAATAGCGCGAGAGCGTAGGTCAGAAGGTGCGGTATTTCCGGTATTATTGATTTCCGTTATGGATAGCTCAAGGTGACCCAAAAGGTGGCTAAAATCAATTTCGGAAACAGCTTTCTGTGCGGTTGTAACGATCTTTTTCGTTCCGGCCTTCACCACCAACGGCTCTATATAGGCCAAAATATCTTCAGGGCCCGACACTCGAGAAACATGCCATCCTGCCGTCTCAGCAACAGGGTATAAATTTTCAAACATAGTTTCCCAAGCCAACTCGGCATCGGCTAAGATTGAAGACACTCTCTTCCTTACGGAATCATTTGATTCAGAAAACGATGATTCAGTAATACTGTCGCCACCAGCTTTACCCTCAGCAACAGCAGATCTAACTCTTTCTATAAATTTATTACTATTTCTCACTATTCCCATCATCCCCCCCATCTACATTATCTATATGTCTAGAATCTCGCCAACGTTCTATAAAACTTTGTTCTGGAATTTCTGGTAAATCTCTAAACCGTGTCCATCCCTGCAGAAAGGGAAATATCCTCTTAGGGAAAATCTTCAAAACCTTCCCAAGAAATTTCACGGCCTTCGCTGTAGCATTCTGACTCCCCAACAGTCGGCCGCAGAACATTGAAATAGCTCTTTCTAGTAAACCGGAAGTTCTTTCACTTCTATAATGTGTACCTTCAGAAAGTTGGTTGCGAAGATAAAGCAACATTTTAGGAATGTCTATCTTCACCGGGCAAGCCTCTTTACATGATCCGCAAAGAGTCGATGCAAAAGGTAAATCTTTTCCACGCGACAGTCCCGTGAGCATAGGAGATATCACCGCACCTATAGGACCTGGATAAACCCATCCATACGAATGACCACCAACTTTTCGATAAACAGGGCAAGCGTTCAAGCAGGCACCACACCGAAGACAATAGAGTGATTCTCTCAATACCGGGTCAGCTAAGATCCTCGATCTGCCGTTATCAACGATGACAAGATGGAATTCTTCAGGGCCATCAATATCCTTGGATCGCTTGGGTCCAGACACCGTAGTCACATAACTTGAAATCCATTGACCAGTAGCAGACCGGATCAAGAGCCTTAAGAATAATCCGAGATCTGTTATGGAAGGAATCACTTTCTCCATCCCAACTATTGCCACATGTATTCGCGGCATGGACGTACACATCCTGCCATTGCCCTCGTTGGTAACGAGAGCCAGGGTTCCAGTATCTGCAACCATGAAATTGCCGCCAGTGATGCCCATGTCAGCAGAGATAAACTTTTCCCTTAGTTGCTTCCTCGCAACTTCAGTTAAGTCTTCTATTCCAAGGGTAGGTTCGGTACCAATTTTTTCGCTGAAAAGTGCAGCGACTTCCTCACTAGACTTGTGAATAGCTGGAGCTATTATGTGATATGGAGTTTCCCCAGCTAGTTGTACGATATATTCCCCTAGATCTGTTTCAATTGGCTCTATACCTTGAATTTCGAGGTGATGATTAAGTGACATCTCCTCCGAAAGCATAGATTTACTCTTAACTACAGATTTGACTCCTCTACTTTTAGCCAACTTGGTCACATATTCAGATGCGTCTTTTGCTGTATCTGCAAAAACCACTACACCTCCTGCATTGGTGACGTTTTTCTCAAGTAATTCCAGGTAATAATCTAAGTGATCAAGAGTGTGCGCCTTAATTCGCCTCCCACGTTCCTTTAGTTGGTCCCAGTCCTCCGTATCGGAAGAGGCCTTTATCCGAGCTTCATGAAACCCTGGATATAATCCAGCTAAATTCTCCTGAATCTTCAGATCATGAAGTGTCTCGGTTGATTTCTGCTTAAAATATTGGGTACTTGCTCTCATACTTGAACTGCTCCCGACATGACAGCGTCAACTACTTCAGCAATGTGCAGAGTCGTAATCTGTGCTCCCTTCTTCTTAAGTCCCCCTTCTATATTCATCAAACAACTTGCGTCGCAAGCGGTTACCGTAGAAGCCTTTGTTTCGAGGATCGATTCAATTTTATCGTCAAGCATTGCAGAAGATATTTCAGGATATTTGACTGAGAATGTGCCTCCAAAACCGCAGCAAACTTCGGCCTTATCCATTTCGACAAGATCTATGCGAGGAAAGGATTTTAGAATCTTGCGTGGTGAACTTTTTATACCAAGTTCGCGGCTGAGGTGGCAGGCCTCATGATAAGTTACCCTGTATTGGTGAAAGTCCTCTCCAGGTGAATCTATCTTGGGAATACAATTGTTTTCAAACAAGAGCTCCAGATACTCGGTAAACTCGAACGTTCGAGAAGCTATTTCTTTAGACTGGCTGAGGAGATCTGTTTCTTCGGCAAACAGCTGAGGATAATGGTTCCTTATCATGCTGACACACGAACCCGACGGGACAACTATTTTTTCAGTCGTATCACCGTAAGAAGCAAGAAATTTCTTAGCTAATCTGCCTGCATCCTTCCAGTAACCCATATTAAAGAATGGTTGACCACAACAGGCTTGAGTTTCCTCAACATCCACAGCAACGGAGCACCTTTCAAGTACCCTTGCCACACTAAAAGCGACATTGGGAAACAAATGGTTGACAACACATGTGGCAAAAATGCTGACCCGACCAAACTCTTTGCAATTAGACATCAATTAGCCTCTCCAGGTCGTGAAGGACTGGACGGAGAAAACCTCCCACTACAGCCTATTAAAGTAGTACTCCTCTAATAATGAATCCGACGATCCAAGCCAACATGATGGCACTGCCACCGGCAAATAAAGAGCCCTCTCCGTCATCCTTTGCTGGACCGCTAAATTTCATAAACACGAGAAACGAGATCAATAAAATTGCGACAAGCCAAATAGCCAAATCGTTCGCGCCAAGTATGGCACCTATAACAAGGCCGATAAAGCCCCATATGAACGGGATTCTGAGAATGGTTACAAGAGACATAAGAACTGGATTCGAACGATACACTGGGATTTAGACGTTTGCAATCTAAACAAGGCTCCAACTAGACTGCAAACTAGTAGTAGAAGCTTCGTTGCAGGCTTTAATCGCTCTGGATTTGTGGTAAGAGACATAGAAAAACGGTAGCGTTTGATAGGGATTATCTTGGGTTAAGAGTGGAACGCGAGCCTGTTAGCAAGGCACCTTGGAACAGAAACTATACAGGCAGAGTGGGTGCGCATTGTATCCGCGCTTTCATAGGTACCAGAGACGAAACATCTTCTCGAATTCGTGCATTCACTAGATCCCGGAAGCCCGGATGGTCATTTGGAGAGAAATCAGCTGATCGCTGATCATGTTTATTTTAATGTTGAAGACTTAGAGGGCTTCACGAGCACTTAAATGACAAAGGTACCAAACCCGTAGCAGAGCCCCTCTTTAATTACAATGTGAACGTCACACGGCTAGGAATCTGTTACTTCCACGATCCGGGAAGTAAGTGACTGGAATTAATACAGCCTTACTACCAAAATTATGCAGGTTCGTAGACTTGAACGCGATGCCTATTAGATTCCACGACATAAAGCTTGTCTTCGCTATCCACATGAACAGAAACCGGGCCCCAGAAAAATGGCTCGATCTGTGAAGAGATATGGTATGCAGTCAACAGATGATCTGGAAGCTCAGGTTCCAAATTGGATATCTTTCTTTGCTCCATCTCATCGGGATTTGAAGCAAAGAAATCAATAGCCCATTGGGACAATGTGGCCTCACCCCTCAACGTATATTTGAATTCTCCATTCCGACCGAATACCTGGATTCTTTCATTTCCCCAGTCTGCAACATAAACATCACCACTACTATCTACTGAAACCCCTGATGGCCTATTAAGATTTTCTTCTCCGTCACCCTGAGATCCAATCACCATCTTTATCTCTCCGTTCTTATCAAACACCTGCACACGATCATTACGCCAGTCCGCGACATATACCTTTCCTTGTCGATCAATAGTAATGCCCCAAGGAAGATCAAATTGCCCTTCGCTAGACCCTCGTTCTCCCCACTGACCGATAAATTCTCCATCTATAGAGTATTTCTGTATCCTGTGATTTTTCTGATCTGCGACAAACACTACATCTTCTTCATCTATTACTATTCCAGCAGGCCCATCAAATTGCCCTTGTCCGGTACCACACTCACCCCAGTGGGACACGTAGTCCCCTTTTGACGTAAACAAGGTCACCCTGTTGTTATGTTCATCAGTGACCAACACTCGAGATAGAGAGTCGAAAGCTAGCGATACTGGCCACACCATCTGGCCTGGCCCATCACCAAAACCGTAGCCGAATTCGTAAAGATAGTCTTCATTTAAGTTGCATACACCAATTCTTATCGCTGAGCGCCTGGCTGGATCACATCGATTCAGTACAAACATATTCCCTTCTCGGGACACCACGATGTCGTATGGGTTTGCGAATCCTCGTCCATTGAATCCGTTGTTAACTATTCCAATAGTTTTTAAGTAACGCAATCTTTCTGGGACTTTCAAGTTCATAATTTCTAAAAGCCTTTCATTAAATAATTCCAGATGGCTTCGGTGCAACAACCCAGCAGATCAATTTCAGTCATGCAAGCTGATATTCACGGGTGGACGCTATCATGCTCAGGGTATCTGCGACCTTCTTTCGACCATCTGACGAGGGATCGTCGGTATCTAGTATTACTTCACCAAGAGAGGTCGCAAAATGGATCAATCCTTCTCTGGTTCTATCGGCTACTTCTATTGGGCCGACCAGATCAAGGCATCCATCGACCATCTCCTCTGGTGAAGGCGAACCTGCATATTGTTCTGTTAGGCGGTTAATTAGCGATTGCACCCCCGGCTTATCAGGGTTTCCCAGTTCTTTCGCAGCAAAATTTACTCTTTCAACAAGAGCGCCACTGTCTATCCATTCCATTCCCTCATGCCACCCTTCGACCGTAGGTGGAGCAAGAAGTCCCTGACCCATATACATCGTCTGTGCCCACAAATCTGTAACAGCAATAGTGGGTTCTGCATAACTGCCTGCTATCCGTGCCGTTCCTACTACAGACTCGACAGGACCCTTCACTCGAGCGTATCTTGCGGTATCTGACTTGAAATATTCAGAATTGAACATGACACGCAAAACTGCGGATATTTCATATTCTGATTCAAAATATTCTCGGACCATTTCATCAATGACCAATTCACCTTCTGAAGTGACGACGTCAGCAACAAAGAATTGAAACAGTCGGGTCGAGAGAAATCGTGCTGCTGCTTCCTGACGCACGATAATTTCAATTACATCTTCTCCATCGAAACTTCCTTCTTCCCCTAGGAAGGATTTCGACGAGGTGTCGTGATCGTCTTCTCGGTATTCGTAGTGCCAAGCTATACGTCCGTAAGGCCAGATCGAATCCTTGCTGGCCCGCATTGCCATGTATTCTGAATTCTTCACGGTCCAACCGGTAAAAGCCTTCGCGCATTCTTTTATGTCGTCTTCTGTATAGGATCCAATACCCATAGAAAATAGTTCTAGGAGTTCTCTACCATAGTTCTCATTAATTGCGTCTTTATGGTTATCATTATTATCCAGCCATATGATCATTGCGGGGTCTTTTGAGAGCTCAACGAGAAGTGTTTTGAAACTACCTAGACCGTAAGTTCTGAACATATCTATTTGGTTAAGAAGTGCCCTCGCCTGGTTTAGCTTTGAGTACCCCGTTGCAAATAAACCATGCCAAAATAGCGCAATTTTTTCCTCTAACGGGTTCTGGGTGGTGATCATTCTATAGAGCCAGTAAGCGCCAGCTCCATCAAGCTGACGAAGCTCGGATTGATCGACGTGATATCTTCTGATCAAGTCATCCGGCATATTACCAGGCTCGCCAGGGTTGAGTAGCTTCTCAACAGTAGCCTCATATCCTTCGGCAAGATATTCTTCGAGTTCATCCCTGGTCGCCGTAAAGCCCGCACGCCTCATCAGGTGTGCCATAAGTGCAAGATCGCTCATTCTGTATATAGCCTCCCGGGCTTTACTCAGGACTAAAAATTACCTTTCTTTTTCTACAATCAATCTACTTCGACACAAAATCAAATTTCTCAAAACTTCCATTCACAATGGGAATTGCGTCCATTCCAAACCAGCTTTCTATGATCGTGGAGTATGTCGACCTGAAATCGTTATTAAAGCGGAGATCTCCTTCCAGTTGATCAGCTTCTTTGATTGACGGATACTGACCATACATTCCTCCCTTAATCTCACTTCCTATAATAAAGGCCACACCTCCGGATCCGTGGTCAGTCCCAGACCCATTGTCTTTGATTCTTCTACCGAATTCTGAGAAAACAAGGATTATCACCTCGTCTTCCCTACCGTGTTCTTTTAGATCATCATAAAAGTCGCCAATACCGCTGGATACTTCGTCCCACAGTTTAGCGTGGGATATAAGTTCCCCAGAATGAGTATCAAAACTACCATGCTGGGTGTAGAAAACACGGGTACCTAAATCGGCAAATAACACTTGGGCAACACTTCTTAAACTCTGGGATATAGGATTTGAAGCATATTCAATAGTTGACGAGTATTGTTGTGGCGCAGTGCGTAAAATATCAGCACCTTTGAGTGCATCCGTTCCCGTCTGACCAAGGAAATCCAAAACAGGATCTTTTCCTTGCACACCACCGTACATATGTGCAAATGCCCGAAGCGCCAAGTTTCTAGTTTCTTCGTCCTCTATGTCTGTGAAAAGACCGTAAGTCTCGAGATTGCCTACTGATGCAACAGGAACACCACGTACGCCAAGAGCGCGAGGAAGGCCTCTCCCAAAATTTACTCCAGTCAGCACATTCTCTCCCTTGGGATCAATTTCACGAATTACTCTTCCCAACCAACCTTCCGTACCAATCTCGTCAGGAAGCGCCGTATGCCATATATCCATCGATCTGAAATGTGATCTGTTTGGGTTGTCGTATCCAATTCCGTTAATTACAGCTACTTTCCCCTCATCATATAAACGTTTTATAGGTCCTAGATGCGGGTTAAACCCATAAGTAGAGTCAATTGGGAGAACCGAGTCTTGCGCTATATGAACGGTCTTCCTAAAATCATAATATTCGTCGTCTCCGTAAGGAATAACCGTATTAAGGTAGTCATTACCACCACTAAGTTGCATTACAACCAGTGATTTCTCTTTAGAAGTTACCATTGTCTATACCCCCTCAATCAAGCTCACTTAAAAGTAAAAACGATTTTTAAATACAATGCCATGATAAATGTTTATCGCCCACAGATGATACATATTTATTGCCTTATTGTTCAATCTCCTTGACAGCCTAAAACAAAAAAACAAACATTTACTCAAGATTCTGCATAAACTTGAATCTTTGATGCTATAAGTTAATGTAGGAATGAAGATTAGGAGCAGGTAGTGAATTCTGATATTTTGCGATTCCCCAGCGAATATGAAGCGATTCAGGCTTTTATCGATAGAGGCTGGACAGACGGCATGCCGATCATACCGCCGACGAAACCGAGGGTCGACCTGTTCATAGATTATTGTGGTCGCAAACCCGACGAGAATCTGGGAGTTGAGCCTGTTAAAGGTCGTACTATCACCGTTCAGAAAGTCGCTATCAACTCCGTGATGGCTGGATGTTTACCCGAATACTTTCCCATAGTACTGGCTTCAATAGAAGCGGTTCTTGAGCCAGAGTTTAATCTTCATGCAATAACTGCAAGCACAATGGGGGCGGGTGTTCTCTCAGTCGTAAACGGTCCGATAGCAAAAGAGGTTTCCATCAATGGAAGCACCAGCGTATTTGGGCCCGGTCATCGATCAAACGCAACTATCGGTCGTGCTATTCGGCTTTGTCTCATAAATACAACGGGTTCAAAATCAGGTGAAATTGACAAAGCTACTCTAGGACATGCTGGCAAATATACCTGGTGCATAACAGAGAACATGGAGTCGTCGCCATGGAGTAGCTTAGGAGAAGACAGGGGTATTGCCAATAATTCGAGTTCTGTAACATTGTTCGCAGGACTGTCGCCCACTCAGGTAAGTAATCATTCAAGCACCGATCCAAAGACCATTTTGAATAGTTTCAGAGATGCCTTATTTGCTGCCGGACCGTCGCAAGGGGAGATTGTAATAACGCTTTGTCCTGAGCATGCGAAGCATCTTAACGATGCAGGTTGGGGAAAGATACAAGTTAAGGACTATCTTTATGAAATCGCGGTTAGGAAAGATGATGAGTGGGGGGTAGGTTCAATTCCGCCCGGCCCTAAACCTCAAGGTAAAAGCGACACTCATTCAGCAGAAAGCCCTGACAGCTTTACAATTGTCGTAGCCGGGGGGAACGCAGGAGCTTTCTCCAACGTCATACCTCTATGGGGCGGTGGAAGCAATTCGCGATCTGTTACGAAGCCAATTAACTGAGGGTAGGAATTCTCATCTGTTAACATCTTGGAAAGAAAAATATGTAGGGATCGGAGGAACAATATGCAAACCACCAGTGAAATACAGGTACTAGATCCCACTGTGGAGCCCGATGTTCAAAGCAGCTTTTTGGCGGACCGGCCAGAATCTCTTGATGGATCGATAATAGGCTTGTTGGCCAACGGAAAGAAAAACTCTGAAGAGTTACTTCAATACGTTTGCGACACACTGTCGGAGACTTTTGACATTGAGCGGTCAATAGCCGGTAACAAAGGAAATGCTTCCCGACCTTGCCCACCAAACTTGCTAGAGGAACTTTCAGAAAGCTGTGATGTCATAATTACAGCTTCAGGTGATTGAGGGTCATGTTCATCGTGCAGTGTGCACGACGGAATTAAATTCGAAAAAAATGGTGTTCCTGCGGCTGTAATTTGTACCGAACCCTTCATAACCAGCGGAGCCGCGATGGCAAAATTGGGGGGCATTCCTGATTACCCGTTCGCCGTCACTAATCATCCACTGGGTAGCTTAGATCAAGACACTCTTAAGAACCGAGCTAGGGAACTCGCCCCGAGAATCGTAGAGATCCTTCTCAAAGGCGAATAAACCTCAAAATACATTTACATATTTCAAATCATAAAATTCATTTGTCGAACTATGCTTTGACCCAAATGGGCGTCGCCGCTTATAGATATCCTTCCAGAATTAATTAAATTGCTTGGATGTTCACGACCGCAGGTAAGAATCAGGTAATCCTCGCATTCCATCGACAGGGAAACTGTCGGCGAGACATCACCTTCTGTGACTCTAGCTCGACCAGACTCAACCGCCACGACAAAATTGTTTGCAGTATATCCCGTTCTGATAAATTCGACTGATTTCCCTTCTCCTACCTTTGACTTTTTGCCTACAATGTATGGCATAGTTCGATCTATCCGCCTGAAAGAGTGAGCAGCAGCATTTCCTGATAGATTCCCGGGTTTTTTTATGGCACGACGAATGTCTTGCTCATGTACCCAGCAATCGAAAACCCTTATTGAGAGAAGATCAGCAATACTGCCAGTCCCGATCGGTGACTCGGCCTTTTCCGAAAAATCTTGCTGCCGATGCAGTATTTTTTTTCGCTCAGATGTAACTTCCCTAAATTCTTCGAGAATGGTATTGGTTGAACAAGTGCGCCTCAAATCAACATCTATTTCATTCCTCAATCCCAGATCATTATTCACATGTTTCATATTCTTGGGGACATGATCCGTCACCTGTCTACCGAGAAGCCTATGTTCTATACCTATCAAATGTGATATGCAATCCTTAACAGACCAGCCAGGACAATCTGTAGTGATATCCCATTCCTTCCGCTTAAGTAACATACACAAATTGTCAATCGAATCCCAAACCTCCGTTTGTAGGCGAATTAGTAACTTCCTTTCGTCTTCCAAAGAAGTCAATTGCTCTAGTCCATTCCCATCGCGAGTATGAGATTGAATTCGCTCTGAGTCACTGGCTGTACGGAAAGTCGTGAATTCTTTACCAATACCATTTCGGATAGTTCCGGTGTAGATTTAATTTCCTTCAGAGAAACTACTCTCCCAAAGGTGAGATCCGCTTTTATATCTACCATGTACCAAATTGGACTTTCTTCAGTACTTCTGGGATCAGGATGGTCAGATTTGGGATCCCATGCAGTGTGGTCGGGATAACCATTTTTCACAACGAAAGCCGTACCTACAGCACCCGAAGGCTTCGAATTTGAGTGATAATAAATCACTCTATCCCCGGACTTGATTTCATCTCTCAGCAAGTTTCTCGCCTGGTAGTTCCTTACCCCATCCCATTCAGCGATAGAACCATCTTCTCCTTTCAAATCTTCAAAAGAATAATCTGAGGGTTCCGACTTAATTAACCAGTAGTTGATTGCCATTTCTAGTACTCTCCACCACTCCAGTCTCGTAATTCATATATATGAACATACCGATCACTAATGAATGCTCCAATAACTTGTGTCATGTCTACCAAGAAAACGTCAGGAGCACGCGGGCCGAACAAGCCACACAATCACAGGACCACTTCCAACAGATATGAAGCCCAATCAGGTCCTCCTGGCTCGCATCCTATAGTACTGATTTATGCCTGAAAATGCACTGTTCTTGGATTGCAGATATAGCAGTAGGATGTTCCGTCAAAATAACCCCTACCCCCTAGGTTCTCCAATTATCTAGGTCTATTAGGAAACTCTAGCAAAGTGTCCCATAGCCCAAATAAAAACTCTTCGAGAGTTACAGCCTCGCTTCCCTCCACGCAGTCATCATGTCGAGGTTCTTTAGACATAGCCGTCACCTTCACACGGTCTCATCTCAGTGCAGTCGGCATTTGTAACACCCCTTACATCTGCTAACTCCAACCCCAACATGCCTGGTTGCACAAATTTCACTACCCGCCGCAGGTTACATTAAACCCTACTCGTATCCGGAGGTTCATTGACGTTTAGCGGTATGCTAGTCACAGTTAGGAGTGTGAAATAGTCACTGAGATGATTTCTTTGATGCGTCCTTATGTAACAAGTGCAGCAACATACAAAAAAGCGCTTATAGAGCCTCGATAAACCTATCATGCATGGGCCATACCTACTTTATGAAATCTAACAGACAAGAACAGTTGTCAGGCATCGGTGGATAAACCTAGAGGTAAATATTACCCTCCTAACAACGAAACGGTTGAGGAGTTGAAAATGCTCATGATATATAAAGGATCTCATGAGTGGTTCATCAAACGAATTCGACAAATTTCGCGTTCAAAGAATTCAAGGAGGAAGACTCATGTTGGATCTGATAATACATGGTGGAACGGTTGTCACTCCCAGCGGTGTTGGCCAGTTTGATATTGGGATTCAAGGTGAGAAAATTGTGTTGGTAGGCGCCCGAGATTCAATTACCGATGAGTCCCAAAGGTACATAGACGCTACTGGCAAGTACGTGTTTCCCGGTGGCATCGAACCACACACTCATATCGCAAGCCGCGTCTCTGAAGCTTGGGCAGGGCGTCGTGGGGTCATGACCCAGTCTCCAGAAGCCGCGAGCCGGGCAGCCGCTCACGGAGGTGTCACAACATATATAGATTTCGCGGGAGGAATGGAAGGAACTGAAGACGGCGACCAGTCCGACAACTCAATCATGACAAGGTTAGATGCCCGGCGTAGCGTATTTGCTGGTCACTCGTACACCGACTTCGCTTTTCATTTCACGCTCGCAGGAGAGGTCCCAACCCATACCATTGAAGAGATCAGAGAAGCCATCGAATCTGGAGTATCCAGCTTCAAGATTTTCACGACATTCGGATCCAAAGTCCCATATGGACACCTGTGGGCGATTTTCGAAGTTGTGGGCAAAAATGGCGGGATCATGGCCGTCCACGCCGAAGACGACGATATGGTCAGGTATATGGAAGCCAAACTTATTCGCGAGGGACGAGACCAGGGATACAACCTTCATCTAGCACACAACAATATCTCCGAGGACATTTCGTTTCGAAAGATCATCCGTCTTTCGGAGCACACCGAGACGGGCATCTACTTCGTCCACACTACGGCAAAGGAGGGAGCGTACGCCATAGCAGACGCCCGCAATAAACAATTGCCTGTCTACGGCGAGACGCTCCACAACTACCTGCATTTCACCCATGAACACTACCGAGAGCCTGATGGGACTGCGATTCATACCTACCCGGCCATCAAACACGCCTCGGACCGAGACGAGCTACAAGAGGCGCTGATCAACGGTACGCTAAGCACTACGGCCACAGACGAATACACAACCTATAAGGACGTGAAGCTTTCGGGCAACACGATTGAGACAGTTTGCGGGGGGCACAACGGAATCGAAACCAGATTGCCCGTCGTTTACACGAAATTTGTGTCGACAGGCCGAATCTCGATTGAGCATTTCGCAGCTATCACCTCCACAAACGCCGCCAAGATTCTCGGTATGTATCCACAAAAGGGAGCCATTGCAGCAGGAAGCGACGCCGATATCGTGTTATTCGACCCAGACATAAACAAAACAATCACCCTCGACGGACTGCACGCAGATTCCGACTACTCTATTTGGGAAGGGTTCGAATGCCAAGGTTATCCAATGACGACCATCCTTCGAGGTAAAGTCATCGTCGAAAACGGAGAGCTAAAGGGTAGTCCGACAGACGGTCATTGGCTTGCTCGCAAGGTAGCCGCGTCAGTCCTCGCAAGCCCTGCATGTTGATGTCTTAACTTGATTCCCCAAGATATCGCCGTCTTACCTAAGCATGATGGTGAACGGTAAGCGACCTTGGAACCCCGATATTAAGGAACGTTACGAGGCACTTGTGAACAGTGTTGTGAACACTTTCCCAAACCAAATCGCCCCCCAATTGGAGGGCGAAAAAAGCAATTACTTAGCTTTGGCGGGAGCGCGAGGGAGTCGAACCCACCACACCAGTCGAAGGACTGCTGCCAACGGATTTGAAGTCCGCGGAAACCACCGGGCCTCATCCGCTCCCATGTTTGTTCAGATTAAATTATTAAAAGTATTTACCCTGCTATAACTTCATCGATTTTCTTCTGAATTATCGATTTAGGCACTGCGCCGATCACCTGATCAACAGGTTTCCCGTCATTGAATATAATCAGTGCCGGAATTCCTCGTATACCTAACGAGGTAGATATCTTTGCGTTAGCATCGACATCCAATTTACCTACTTTGAGACGCCCGTCGTATTCCTCTGCTATCTGAGCCACAGAAGGTGCAATCGTCTTGCAGGGTTGGCACCAATCTGCCCAAAAATCGACTAAAACGGGGATATCAGACTTCAACACTTCTTCCTGGAAGTTATCATCAGTTATTTCTATCGGTTCAGACAAAATATCCTCCTACATTACTGACTATTGCAGTTGAACTTTAGTGATTCAATGCTTGATTTTTCAATGTGTAAGTCTAGTTGAGTCTAATTCCTGTTTTTCCAGTAGTCCACAAAATCGACAGGAATATATTCAACTTCATCCCAAAAAAGAGTTCCTATGATCAATCCTTTGGGAATATCAAATACCAGATATCCTCCAACTTGAAAGTCTCTCGGAAGATCGATTTTATCCCAAAATATGGGTGCTATCTCTTTAACCCTAATTCCTTCCGATAGTGTCCCATTTATTTTTTTGGATTTTTCAAATGGATTAATAGCTTCATATCTTTTTCCTCTCCTATCCCCAAGCTTAGCCGCTTCCGCGTCAACTAAAAGTGGGATTACAGTGCTAGTCCTGTTTACGATAGTGGTTTTAACGATTACTATCTGTCGATTGGAAGCGCTGGGAATTATTACCCTGGTTTCCCCTTCATCTACAAAAAAAGCTTTGTCAACAACTATAGGGTTTTCGGCATGCACTTCCAAATTTCTACCTGCGACTCCTCTATCTTTATCATCGTTTGCTCCACAGGCCGACACGAATAACAAAGCAATTACACAAACGGCCAAAAGTCGTGATTCTATTCTTGGTTTTAAAAACGGTCCTAAGCGCAATTTTTTTAATCCAATGGTAATTTCATAAGGTGCAATGTCTTTCAGGTTCAATATGATCAGGCTAAGGAAGGCATTGACCGGAGCTTGCTAATTAGATTTGGGAGCACATTAATCAGGTAATCTATATCCTCATCATTATTATCTCTTCCTAGAGTAATTCTAAGAGTGCTCTGGGCTTCTTCAGCTGATCTACCTAACGCCAACAGGACATGAGATGGCTCCAACGAGGCTGATGAGCAGGCACTACCGCTGGACGCGCATATCCCTGCAAAATCCAGCCCTAATAGAATCGGCTCACCCTCAACACCCATGAATGACAAACTCACGTTGTTTGGAAGTCTTTCTCTAGGATGTCCGTTGAGTTTAACGTTATCAATTTGTTTTATCAGGCTGCGAATAACTTTATCTCTAAGTTTCGTCAACCTTGCTAGTTCCATATCCTTCTCTGAATTGGAGAGGCTTAATGCTGTAGCCATGCCAACAATGCCAGGTACGTTCTCAGTACCAGACCTTCTTTGTCGCTCCTGTCCCCCGCCCATCAACAAAGGCTCGAAAGGGGTACCTCTCCTAATGTAAAGTGCCCCTACTCCACGGGGCCCGTGAAACTTATGGGCGGAAATACTTAACATATCCACTCCAAGGTCATACACATTGATGTCTATGTGACCAACCGCCTGAACCGCATCAGTATGTACCAAAATGGTTCTTCCCATCGACTCTCCCACTTTCTTTACCGCGGTCGCGATTTTCGACACAGGTTGAATAGTCCCTATTTCGTTGTTTGCAGTCATGACGCTAACTAATACAGTTTTATCAGTAATAGCGCTAGTTACGTCGGACTGACTCACTCTGCCATGCTGATCTACTGGCAAATAAGTGACGTCGAAACCAAACTGTTCCATTTGATAACAAGTATGCAACACCGCGTGATGCTCAATAGACGTTGTAATTATGTGGTTACCCAAATGTCGCATTGCCATAACGCCGCCTTTAATGGCAGCATTATCCGACTCTGTCCCGCCACTGCTAAACACAATTTCGCTAGATCTCGCTCCAATTATTTCCGCTATAACTCTTCTGGAGTCATCAACAGCATTCCTTGCCTCCTGAGCAAGCATATAAATACTCGAAGGATTACCGTAGCTGCCTTTGAGAAAAGGCAGCATTGACGCTAGAACCTCGGGACGCATAGGCGTTGTAGCACCATGGTCCATATATATAAGACGCTGTGATTTATCTAGCATAAAAATTATTCTGTCCGACCTTAAGAGTACTGATATTCAGTTGAAACACCTTCGAGGCCGAGTGTCAATCTTAGCATGAGCTTAAATCACGATCAGTAAATTTTCTGCTTTATGCCAGCATATTTTGATCATAAATCTTGTTCGCTTTCCCCCAGAATCTCAGCGCTACTATTCGGCCAACTCATCCCTTTCCTTAATCATTCCATTTAGTGCCTCAGACACTGATAAATACTCAAGGCCTCTTTCCAATATCCGGAAATCAATTTTGTCTAAAGCAAACATTCTAGCAATTTCGGTTTTCGCTTTTTCTGGATCGAAGTACTTGCAGGAAAAAATGTCAACATTAACGTAGCCCCTGTCTGGAAATGTATGCACGCTGATATGACTCTCGGCTATGAGAATAAACCCCGACACTCCCCAGTCATTTGCTACCTTTCCCCTAAAAGTGAGGACCTGGGGTGAAGAAATTGGTGTCATTGAAATTGCATGCGGGTATTCCTGAAGAAAGGTTAGTATTCTACCTTCGTCCGAGATGTATCCCGGGTCAGCTCCAAAACCATCTATAACAAGATGCAAAGTCAGTCTCCATTCTCTATTGATGACACGATTAGGATGGCAGGCTACAATTATTCACTCTCCCTATCTTAGAGAAGCAAATATCCTTGAACAACGAGACCAGTTGATTTACTATCAGTCAGTTGTAAGAAAAGTGACTAGGGTATTACGATTTTACGTTGATATTATCAGTTTGTAGCCAGGTACTATTGGTTCAGTAAAAGATTGATTGAAGTTTCAGATCTAACCAAAAACTTCGGCGACTTCCCCGCCGTTTCATCTTTGACCTTCTCTGTAGAGCAAGGGGAAATCCTTGGGTTTCTAGGGCCCAATGGTGCGGGAAAGACGACTGCCATGAAGATAATCACTGGCTTTATGCCGCCAACAAGCGGAACCGTAGAAGTCGCAGGTTTTGACATTGTCGAACATTCGTTAGATGCCCGAAAACATATAGGCTATTTGCCTGAGACAGTGCCACTATATACAGACATGACCGTCTCTGACTATCTCTCTTTTATGGGCACTATAAGGGGAATGTCATCCACCGAAATTAAAAGCAGAAGATCTGAAGTTATAGACCTTTGCAGGCTAGATGAATATCAAACAACCATTATTGGCAAGTTGTCCAAGGGTTATCGCCAAAGGGTAGGTATCGCGCAAGCGATTCTTCATGAACCTGATGTACTTATATTAGATGAACCAACTATAGGGATTGATCCTATCCAGGTCGTCGAAACCAGACAATTGATAAAGGATCTAGGGAAAGATCACACCTTAATCCTCAGCTCACACATTCTTCCGGAAGTCAGCATGATATGCGACCGCGTAATAATCATTCATGAAGGTCAGATAGTTGCGATTGACGATCCCATCAACTTAGGCACCAACCTTTCCGGAATTGAGAGGGTTGAACTAGAGGTAAAGGGACCAAATAGAGAAATAATCAATGTATTGGAATCTGTCCGAGGTGTGGAGGAGATCGAAAGAATCCCTGTGTCAGGTGGTGCTTATCACCGTTACCACATTACAGTCTCTCTTGGTCAAGACATACGTACAGATCTTGCGAGTAAAGTGATCGAGAATGGATGGGGTCTGTTGAAACTGCAGTCTTTAGGAATGACTCTGGAGGAAATATTCCTTCGACTTACCATCGAGGAAGAGCATGTGAGACCACTTGAGCAGCTAGAGGTTTCGGAGTGAAAAACCTTTGGGCTATTACGAGTAAGGAAACTCGAGCATATTTTTCCATGCCGTCCGCCTACATCGTGGGTGCAATGTTTCTTATACTTACGGGGGTTTTTTTCGTTTCTGACGTTAGCAGGCCATTTGCCGAGGCTGGAGTTAGGGGCCTTATTGACTGGGCCAGCTTTTTCACTATCTTTTTGGCCCCCCTTATAACCATGCGCCTGCTTGCAGAGGAGCAGAAGATGGGAACGTTGGAGCTTCTCTTAACTTCACCTGTCAGGGAGTGGGAAGTTGTACTCGGCAAATATATCGCAAGTTTTAGTTTGCTATTAGCAATTCAACTGGTAACTGTCTACTACGTCCTAATGATATACGTGTTCGGGGACCCCGACACAGGCCCAGTACTCAGCGCCTACTTGGGATTGGTACTGCATGGTGCCGCGGCTCTTTCTATCGGTCTTTTAGGATCATCACTCTCAGGAAATCAGATCGTAGCGGCAGTCGTCGGTACCGGTGTCTTGCTGTTCTTTTCTTTTATAAACAGGGTGGCCTCATTACTTGAAGGCACTCCAGCAGAATTTATTAACGCGCTTTCAATGAACGCCCGACTTTCAGATTTCACCAGGGGCGTTATTGACACAAGTCACGTAATTTACTTTCTAAGCATTATAGCTATCTTCCTATTCCTAACGATACGATCTTTAGAAACCCGAAGGTGGCGTTAAATGTCACTGCCCCCCGAACAGCAGGATGAGTCCTATAAAAGCATACTGATCTCTTCTGTAAAGTCGCCGGGCTTCTGGAGTCTGGTACTTGGGGCTACAGGAATTGCCGCAATAGTGATCGGAGGAGGTATTAACCTTGCCTTCAGTGCCTTGTCTGACCTATCACTATGGGTACTATTAGCTGGATCGTTACTAGTATTCTTAGCTCTAATTTTATCGCCGAGATCCATAGCGATATTTCTTGTCGGTAGGAAAGGACGATACGGAACCAATGTAGCTATCATGACAATTGCCTTTTTTATAATTTTGTTAATTGTGAATTTCTTGATGTACAGAAGTCCTAATCGTATTGACGTAACAGCTACTCGAGTGTTTTCCCTATCTGAACAAACTTTGCAAATACTTGACGGACTAGATAATGAAGTTGTCGCGAATGCCTTCTTCGTCGAGTACCAAGGTTCAAGTTCGGCAAGGCAGCAACGGCAGCAAGCAGAAGATCTATTAAACGAGTTTTCGAGAAGATCGGCTTTATTCAGTTACAGATTTATAGATCCTGAACTTAACAGAGCTCAGGCACTAAAATACGACGTGAAAGTTTACCCTGCCGTTGTGTTCGAAGATAAAAACTCTGGTAGGCAGCAAGGGGTGTCGACATTTACAGAGCAAGAATTTGTAACTGGTGTCCTCGTATCTACGGACGTACAGCAAAAAGAGGTACGTTTCCTAACAGGACATGGTGAAGCGGAATTCACCAAGGATCCGATGCTCCAATCAGTTGAAGATGACGGACTGGACTATGCTATAGAAGGTATGCAGAGAGATAACTACAGGGTACTACCTCTCAATTTGAAACAAGCAAGCAAAGTGCCCGAAGATACAGCTGTACTGGTAATAGCGGGACCTACTAACAACCTAGATAAGGACGAATTTGAAGCAATCGCAAAATTCATTGCTGGCGGTGGCAATATTATCGCCATGTTTGATCCTGGATTACCTGATGGGTTCAACGCTCTAATTGCCCCATACGGGGTCGTCATAGGTGACAAAATGGTTGCAGATGCTGTGAGCAATGTAGCGGGTGAAATGCTTACTCCCATGCTACAAAGAGCCAATGGGCAATATGCGACCAGTAATCAAACAGGTATCGGAATCGCTGACAAGATTGGAGTCACTTTTTATCCTGAAGCAGGCTCAATAGATTCGATCATAAATCCTGCCGACATGCCGCCACATATCAAATTTAACGCCATCGGCTTTACAACACCAGCCAGTTGGTTAGAAACAAACCCTGAAAATCCGGGTTTTTCAGAAGAAGAATTCCCCGGGCCATTCGTTATATCCGGCTTACTTGAGGCAAGTGGGCAAATACATGAACCAACTTCATTAGTAGCTGATAGAGTGCCAGCCAAAGTAGTTATATTCTCAGACTCTGATTTCGCAACAAACAAGTATTTTCATAGCAGTGATAACTCCGACCTATTCTTGAATTCTGTCAACTGGTTGGCAGATGATTACGAGTTAATTTCTATAAGGCCGAAATTAGTTCCTTACAGGGAACTCGTAGTTAATGCTAGAGAGAGGGATTTCATCAAATGGTCTAGCTGGGTTTTCCCTCCTTCCCTTATGCTCATTTTGGGTGTCATTGTTTGGTGGCGTCGTCGCTAGGAGCATATTTAATTGAGCTTCAAGGTAACTATCGCCCTTATAGTTGTAGCTGTGATCTCAGGAGTAGTTTTCTACTTCAACCCCTTCGTGCAGAATGAAGAAAAGAAACTTCCCAAACCTTGGTTTTATCAGGTAAATGTCGATGATATGACATCAATTGGCATCACCTTTCAAGGTGACAGCATTTTGTTTGTGAAAACCTCCGCAGGCACCTGGGCGTTTGAAGGGCCAGGGGACATTCCTCCAGATCACAAAAGATGGGGGGGTATCGACTACATACTGGGAGGACCTCAGACTAAAAGAGATCTAACAGAAACACAAAAAATAATTGAAAACCCTGCTCAATACGGCTTAGATTCTCCGCACACTATAGTTGATATTGGGCTTACATTGGACCGGAATCTACAATTCAGACTTGGTGACAAGACCACCGACGGATACCACCATTATGGCCAAATATCGGGATTCCCGCAGTTATTTCTAATCGCAGACACGTGGGGAGATGTTGTAGCCAGACTGGTAACTGAACCCCCTATGCCAATTTGGTATGTGAAAAGGGATCCTGAAACGATCGACGAAGTGGGTATATTCCCAGCTTCTGAGGATGTGGAAACGGATGAATCAGAACTTAGATTCAAACGAGAAAAAGACGGCTCCTGGACAGTAAAAGATTATCTGGTAAGCACAGAATCATTCCCCGTCGATCAGAATAGATGGGATGCGATTCTCCCGCTTCTTAGCAGACCGGAGGGAACTACCGTTGCGGTGCCACGTGTAAATGACAGGGATTATTCTTCCTGGGGAATTGGAGAGTCTTCAGCAATCATTGAAATCAGATTCAAAGGTAAGACCGAAACAGGTACCCTTTTCACAAATGGAGTTCTACTTTTGATAGGAAATAAAACTCCAGATGGTAATTCATACTACGGCATGTCAGATCAGGAAGGCATCTCACAACCAGTACTCCTTCTCCCGGCAAACTGGGTAGAGACATTACTCGCACTCTACGATGATATCCCCTATGCCGAGAGTAATTGACCATCCCTAAGATAAGCTAAATCTAGGTCACTCCCTGCCATAAGATGTGAAAAATGGAGATCCCGTGGATGCTGTAATTATCACCATTGGAACTGAGATTCTGATGGGCGAATTGATCGACACTAACTCGGCCTATTTGGGAGACCAATTACCAAGAATTGGTATTAGGCTAAAAAAACTAGTGAGCGTAGGAGACAACCTTCGAGAAATTCGAGAAACTCTGGAATCAGAACTTATAGCCGCCGATATTGTGCTAACAACAGGCGGCATGGGCCCCACTTCCGATGACCTAACAAGAGAAGCAATTGCAGAGTTCTGCGGGGAAAAGCTATCGATTGATGTCGATCAGTTGTCTATTCTAAAGAGAACCTTCAAGGCTCGAAGCCAATTTATGCCGGACACAAACCTAAAACAGGCATCTTTAATACCCTCAGCATCTGCGATACCTAACCCCAACGGGACAGCGCCAGGGTGGTTTGTAGAAAATCGAGGAAAAATCATAATCGCCTTGCCCGGTCCGCCAGTTGAACTTCAACACATGTGGCGTCACGACATTTCTATTCGTCTCGAAGAGATGTCTTCTGACGCCGTATATATAAGCAGAAACATCAAAACTTTCGGAATATCTGAAGGCGAACTTGATCAAATATTTACACATTTATTTGGCAAAGAAAATCCTTTTTTAGGAATCTATTCTAAGCAGGACGGGATTCATCTAAGAATAATTGCCAAAGCCAGCAGCAGGGAAATTGCAAGAAATTTAATTGAACCTTTGGAAACCGAAATATGCAGCAGGCTTGGCAGTTCAGTTTGGGGATTTGATGATGATACGCCCGCCCAATTACTAATAGATGAACTTCTAAAGCAAGGAAAATCAATAAGTGTCAAAGAAGGATTCACGAAAGGATTAATCTGCAGCAACCTGTCCGAGGCTACCGGAAATAACCATGTGTCTATAAAAGGTGTAATTACTAGTCCTACAACGCTTGCAGGAGAGAGCTTTCCTACGTCACAAAGCAAAGATGTGGTAACCCTAAATGTATCGGACACTGCCCAGTCTCAGGAAAAAGACGAAATAACTATCGAAGCCACTTGTGGCAGTAAAACAAATCTAACCTCATTATCCCATCGAAATACCAGCTTAAGGATGAGACAACGAACAGCCAATCAAGCGATACTGGGTGCCCTCAGGCTTCTGAACGATCTACATTGACCAAGGTATGACGAATACTAAATCTGTCGACTTCGCTAGAACGCTATGTAATGTCACGGGAAAACGTTTTTCAAGTTAAATCAAAGGCATTAACTAAAAAAATGGCTCAACCTGAACAATCATTTATTCAGTAAATTAAGGATCAGTTCACATAAGCGAATCCTTTAAAAGGCCTCAATCCCAATATTTCCAGGTATAAGGATGATGGTCGGGGAGACAAGATTCGAACTTGCGACCCCCTGCACCCCATGCAGGTGCGCTACCAAGCTGCGCCACTCCCCGACTTAAACACTAAGAATAGCATAGCGAAAAGACAGCTCACAACAAGATATTGTTCGCGTGCTCCACAGGTTGAATGTTTCCACGGACACCACAGTGTAATTTGAATGAAAGTGATCATTTAATGATATAGTCAAGCCGTTTACTTTATTCATTAATTTTAAGTAACGGTGGAGTGCAATCGTGACGACAGAAACTGGTATTACAGTATCCCCAAGGGAGTTAAGGAAATCGATCAGGGAAGGGGGACTTGTACGCCCGACGTCCGGCATGGCTCCGGGATTCGTTCAAACTAACCTCGCAATACTACCTGAAAAAGTGGCATTCGATTTCTTACTCTTTTGCCAACGCAATCCCAAACCATGCCCTCTTATAGAGGTACTGGAACCGGGTCAGATCGAAGCTAGAGCCACTGCACCTAAAAGTGACATCAGAACAGACGTTTCGATGTACAGAGTATACGAGTCAGGTGAGCTAGTTGATGAGCTACCGGATCTGTCAGAAATTTGGCGCGACGATTACGTGTCTTTTTTACTTGGCTGCAGCTTTTCGTTTGAATCAGCTTTACTAAACAACGGGATTAAATTACCTCATTTTGAACAGGGTACAAATGTCTCTATGTACGTAACTAATATCCCAACTATACCTGCCGGAGAATTCTCCGGCCCTATGGTTGTCTCCATGAGAGCAATCCCTCAAGAGAAAGTAGTTCGCGCGGTTCAGGTTACATCTAGATTCCCTAGCGTACATGGATCACCTGTTCACGTAGGCGACCCGGAAGCCATAGGAATAAAGGATGTTAGCAAACCAGACTTCGGAGATCCTACAAAATTCAATTCTGGTGATGTACCCGTGTTTTGGGCTTGCGGAGTCACTCCTCAAAGCGTTGCAATGAGTTCCAAACCATCAATAATGGTGACTCATTCACCGGGGCATATGTTTATAACTGATATGAGGGATGAAGATTATTCAATTATTTAGCAGGGTGCCATGAATACCATCGAAGACATAATTCTCGATAATGATAAGAGAGGAATCTCAGAGCTGAGAAACCTTGTGCCACAGGATTTCTGCAAGAGATCATCGGATTTAATTTTGGAAAACCCAGGCAAAGTATTCATCACAACTGGATTTTATATCCTGACAGCGGGCGCTGCAGAGACTGATGGTCCACCTGGTGCGATTGCAATTGGTAATGCTCTCGAGAAACTTGGATATGAGATTGTCTATATAACAGACGAATACGCCTTCGACATGATGAGAGAGTGTAAATCCGAGAAATCCAGAGTCATAGATTTCCCAATAATGGATAAACCCGAAAGTGAGGAATATGCCATAGAACTCCTATCCAAAGAGAATCCCTCAATTCTTTTGTCTATAGAAAGGTGCTCTGCAGCACAAGACGATAAGTACCGCAACATGAGGGATTTGGATATTACAGTCAATACAGCAAGGATAGATTTGCTCTTCAACATACATAAAACCACTATCGGGATAGGGGATGGAGGAAACGAAATTGGTATGGGAAACGTCCTGGACGGTGTAGATAAGTCAGACAAGCTAGTTTCATACCCAGCTGTTTCTACAGTTAACGAGTTGATTATAAGTAGCGTATCTAACTGGGGTGGATACGGCCTAATAAGCTCATTATCTATGAGTACCGGAAAAAACGTTCTGCCGACAATCGATGAAGATATGCAAATTATCCGCAGAATAGTGGATATGGGAGCTGTAGACGGATTCTCAGGTGAACAGACCTACAAAGTTGACGGATTTAATCTTAAGGAAAACGCCGATGCCTTACAAAGGCTTCATGACATTTTAGATTGACAGTAAACAATACTTTTCATGGAACATAAATGGGCGCCTAGAGGGCACCCGTTTATGGAACTAAGGTGTATAGACCTTATTAGACAGAGACTCCGTTACGGGGAGAAGGCGTATTTCCTTCCGGGCGCAAGGTATCGATCCCTCTTCTGACCTGGCTCAGTACCTCAGCAAGTTTTTCTTCTAAGCCTGCCAGCACTTCCCTAGAATATCGGTCAGCCCCCTCCCTTTGGGTAGCAGCTGAGGCTTCAGCGTCATTCAGAAGCGAATAAGCTTTTCGCCGTGCATCTTGAACTATACTCTGAGCTTCCGTAGTGGCATTTGCCGTTATCTCACCGCCGCGGGAACTAGCCTCTTTAATTATTTCAGAGTCTGACACTCGTTCCTCATGGGCAACCGAAGCGGCGCTGCTGAGTTCTTGAGCCGTATTCTCGGACTCTTCACGCACCCTATTCGCCTCGAGGTAAGCCTGGCTGATGATGCCATCTTTTTGCATGATAATGGCTTGCGCCTCTTCAATATCAGCTGGCATCCCAGACTTGATCGATTCGGATAGCCGAACAAGTTTGTCAGACTCCACCATGATCTTACCTCTAAAGCCAGGAACCCTTGTACCAGCGTTCCTTAGGGTTTCCAACTCGCTAAGAATCTCGTTTACATCCATTGAGACTGCCCTCCCATATCTCTCGTTTCTTAATTACTAAAGTCTTTCTTTTAGTGCTTTGGCAATGTGTGGTGGAACCAGGTTGTCGATACTAGCTCCCAACCTTGCTACTTCCTTGATCCTACTCGAATATATGAACTGATGCTCCAGCGCACTCATCATGCATATTAGATCTATATCCGGTGAGAGATTCCTCCACATAAGTGCCATCTCGAATTCCTGCTCGAAGTCATATCCTGCCCGCAGCCCCCTAAGAATTACTTTAGCTCCCACTTCTCTAGCCACGTCTGGAGCAAGCCCAGTAAATGGAACTACTTCTACATTATCTATTCCCAATAATGCGTCACCAAAAAGTTTCACTCGCTCGTTTGTTTCAAACATTAAAGTTTTCGGAGGGGCCTCATAAACCCCCACAACCACCTCGTCAAATAGTTTCGACGCCCTGATGGCAACATCTACGTGCCCGTTATGGGCTGGGTCAAAACTGCCCGGATAGAATGCTTTAACCACCAACCACCTCATAAAATGAAACTTGTGAATCTCCATATGTCTTCAGATTGAAGCGTGACATTTCCCCGTACCGTTCCTCAAGAACCACACCTTTTTTATGCTCTGCAACTACTATTCCCGAAGGAGATACAAAGCCTTCCTTACCGACGTTTATCATGAGAATCTGCCAATAATCAATTTCAAATGGTGGATCCAACATGACCAAGCCGTAATCATCCTCGCATTCAGAAATAAATTTTACGCAATCTGCACGTGTCACTATGCACGAATTTCCAATCCCCAATTTATCAATATTTTCTTGAATTAATCTATAATTTTTACCGCTTTTTTCAACGAAGTGAGCGCTTTCGGCTCCTCGACTAATAGCTTCTAATCCAAGAGCCCCGCTGCAAGCAAACAAATCCAATGTCTTCTTCCCGCTCACACCTTTCGGGCCGATTATGGAAAACATCGCAAGCTTTACCTTTTCAGTAGTAGGTCGAATGCCTTGCCCAGAAGTTGGCGAAGTTATCCGCCTACCTCGAAGATATCCTCCTGAGATTCGAATAGCCAAGTTCTGAAACACTCACCTATAAACGAAAGCTAAATATTGCCTATTAAGCGATAGTAACAATAGCTCAAACTATGTAAAAGAAGAATTCGTCCAGCATTCTGGGCAATTTCGGAAATTTTTCCTAACCGAAAACTTTCTATCTTTAAGATATCCAGTTTTGCAAGGTAAAGTCTCAGAGATAGAATACCAGCCTTATAAATATCATTTTTTCCACCTCGTAAGTTTCAAACAAAGATAATCCGACATAGCTTATTCCGCTCAAGAGCGTGGGCGTGATACAAAAAAGACTTACCTAACCGCTGAACGACTTGAAAGGCTTTAGGAAGAGATGAGACTGATCCGGCAAATCAGTTCCGGCAGAGCAGTCGGAAAAAGTCAGCCGTCAGGATTGAGGGTGCAATCGAAGAGGGCGGAACCACCGGTGACGCGGAATATGATGAATCCAAAAACAGTTAATCTTTAGTCGAGAATCGTATCCGTTCGCTGGAACACATTCTATCTAGAGCGGAAGTTGCAGAAAGATCGTATCAAGCCCCAGATGTAGTCAGCTTTGGATCAACAATTGTAGTAGTAGGTGACGATGGAAAGAAAAACCTTTAACAACTCGTCGGAAGCGCCGGGGCCTAACCAAGAGAAGGTAAGATATCAGACGAATCTCCCGTAGGGAAAGCATTGGCGGGCCACAAGGTAGGTGATAGGGTGGAAATAAGAACTCCGACCAGAACGTCCTATCTCACTATCGAATTAATAACATAAATAATTTCCCTACTGTAAGAGGACTGATTTGTCCCAATCTGAACATGAATACTTTAGAGTACGTCAAGAGAAAGCGGAAGCACTAAGATCAAAAGGCCTGGATCCCTACCCTGCTAGATTTAACAGGACTCACACCAGCCTTCAGGCACTAGCTTTCTTCGAAGAACGCGAAGAATCCCATGCAGATGATCTGATCGAAATATCTGTAGGTGGCCGCGTCATGGCTCGAAGAGGCATGGGCAAAGCAACCTTCATAGATATATCTGATGCTGACGGCGACCTACAAGTAATGTTGCGGGGCAATGCTCTGGGGGAGAAATATGAGCTCCTTAGCTATCTAGATATCGGAGATTGGTTAGGAGTGAAAGGATCCCTCTTTAGGACTCGAACAGGTCAAATAACGTTACAGGCTTCTGAGTTTCAGATCATATGTAAAGCACTTAGGCCTTTGCCTGAAAAATGGCATGGATTGACTGACGTGGAAACTCGATTCAGACAAAAGTACCTCGATCTTATAGCTAATGAAGATGCTGCAAAAGCGGCCCGTTCGAGAAGTCTTCTTGTCAGTACGATGAGAAAATTTATGGAAAGCAAAGGTTTCATAGAGGTTGAAACACCCATCCTAGTGCCTATTGCGGCAGGAGGAATGGCACACCCGTTTACGACCCACCACAATTCGCTTAATAGAACTCTATATCTCAGAATCGCAACAGAGCTTCATTTAAAAAGGCTGATAGTAGGCGGACTGGAAAAAGTCTTTGAAATTGGAAGAGTCTTCAGAAACGAGGGGGTTGACCAGCAGCACAACCCTGAATTTACCACCATGGAAAGTTATGAGGCTTTTGCCGACTATAACGATGTTATGGAAATGGTAGAACAGATTGTTTCAACTGCCTCAATGAAACTGAATGGCTCAATGAATAGTCCTTTCGGTGGGATTGAATTGGATTTCACACCTCCCTGGCCAAGAATCGACCTGCGTCAAAAAATTAACGATGTCAGCGGTATAGATTTCTTTGACCACGAAGATTCAGAATCTTTAGGAAAAGCTATGGGTCAAGTCGGCATAGATGTCAGCCAGCAAGTAAGTTGGGGTGGACTTCTCGACAAGTTAATATCTGAAAAGGTGGAACCCACTTTGGTTCAACCTTGCTTCCTTGTAGACTACCCCCTTGCAATGTCTCCATTGGCTAAGAGATCGGTGGACGATCCGCGAATTGTCGAGCGTTTTGAAGGCTTCGTGTGCGGGATGGAGATATGTAACGCGTTCTCTGAACTTAACGACCCTGTGGATCAAAGGATCCGTTTTGAGGAACAAGAGAGGTTGCACTCAAAATACCAAGGGGAAGAAATGGACCGTTTAGACGAAGACTTCCTTATCGCAATCGAACATGGAATGCCACCCACTGGTGGCCTGGGAATCGGGATTGATAGACTCGCAATGATTCTCACTGACAATCCATCTATTCGGGAAGTGATATTATTCCCACAGCTTCGTAATTAGAGCCCAAAAGGGCTTCGCTTTCCTCAATCTGATCTAATAGAAGGATGCGGTAACAATGAGCGGTCATATAGCTGACATCGTTGTGAAAAACGCCAATGTTCTGACCGTTGACGATCTGGGTACTGTCGCTGAAAGTTTTGCCGTCAAGAACGGTAAGTTTGTATCTGTAGGAACCAATACTGACACGGAGATGCTATCCGGACCCAATACTAGAATTCTGGATTTAAAGGGTCAAACTGTTATTCCTGGATTTATTGACGCCCACATACACGTATTGAGCAGTGGAACCCGTCACGTTATGTCTGCCGATTGTGATAGGCGCAGCATCGATGAAGTTCTCCAAGCACTCAGAAGAAGGTCCGCGGGGCTTGGACGAGATGAATGGATTCAAGGGTTTAAATATGATGATACGAAGACTGAGGAAAATAGATTTCTAACACGTCAGGACTTGGATGCAGTAAGTACGGATCTGCCCGTGTTTGTATCACATCGAGCCGGGCACGTGTACTACATGAATAGCAAAGCCCTTGAGTTAGCCGGTTTCAATAGCAATACACCTGACCCGCCTGGAGGCCGGTTTGGCAGGGATCCCACAACCGGAGATCTAAACGGTGTGATTTATGAAAGAGCATCGGAGCCCGTAAGGAAAATGCTACCTACAGTCAGCATTGATGACAGAACGCGCGGGCTTAAACTTATTAATCAAATGCTGAGTGAAGCAGGATTGACTAGTGTTCACGATGCTAGGGTTTCAAGTGACGAATTGCTCTCATATCAGGAAGGTCTAACGAATGGAAACCTAGGTCCTAGAGTTTACATGCTTATGGCCCACGACCATTTCACTTCCTTGAGGGATTCAGGAATCAAAACTGGGTTCGGAAATAACATGCTCAAAATAGGTGGCATCAAAATGGTTTCAGATGGCGCTATCGCCGCCCGAACCGCATACCTTTCAGAGCCTTATATAGGCTCTGAGTCAGGGGATGATTGCGGGATTCAGGCGATGAGCGCGGAAGAAATTGAAGAAGCTGTGCTGGAAATACACAGGGCAGGATTCCAGGTTTGCATCCATGCAAATGGGGATCTCGCCATCGATTTGGTGCTTTCCGCATATGAAAAGGCCCTGAATTTTTATCCCAGAAATAATCCCAGACACAGAATAGAGCACTGTACTTTGGTCAACCCTGACCTGTTGAATCGAATGAGAACAACTGGAACAATCGGCACGCCTTTTTGTACATACGTCTACTATCATGGAGAAAAGATGGGCTACTACGGGGAAGAAAGACTCGAGTGGATGTTTGCTCAAAAATCCTTCATGGAATACGGCGTTGTAGCTACCGGAGCTACGGATTATCCCCCAGGGCCCTACGAACCATTACTCGGAATCCAAAGTTGCGTTACCCGAACGGACATAAACGGTAAATTATGGGGGCCAAGCCAGCGCATTTCCTCGGAGGATGCGTTAAGGATATACACACGAAACGGTGCCTATGCATCCTTCGAAGAGAATATCAAAGGCTCTATAGAGGTCGGTAAGCTCGCAGACTTCGTCATCCTCGAGCAGGACCTCACAAAGGTCGATCCTTTCACAATTAAGGACATAGAGATAATACAAACTGTTGTCGGTGGACGAACTACATATGAGATATAGTTCTACACTTTCATAACCGCAACGGCTGCCTTTTTTCCATCAAGATCGTGATTTTCAATATAACAGTCCACAGGAATATCTCTGGATGAAATGTTTTCGGCTAAGGTTTCCTCTTTAAAATATGTAAAATGTTTTTCCACGATATCTGACAGTTCGTCAGATCCAGATATCCACAGATTGATATGGTCAGAGATTTCGAAACCCGCAGACCTTCTCATATTCTGAATCCTATGCACCAGTTCCCGTGCTGTACCTTCTTCTCGCAATTCCGGAGAAATATCTGAAGAAATGCCTACAGCATAGCCCGAATCTATAACTGAAGAAACTCCATCCAGCTCAATGGCGGAAATAAGAATTTCTCCGGGTTCCAGCGTAAATTCTCCTAGTTCAATATTATGTCCCGCATCCACCAAGACTTTTATATCTGATGGGTCCGCCAACTCAAGTTCCGACCTTATAGCTCCAAGTTTCTTTCCGTACCTTGGACCAAGGACTGGTAGGTTTGGTTGAATCTGAAAACTGACAATCTCTGCGGCATCTGCTACAGGGGTGACATGTTTAACATTCAGTTCATCTAATAACTGATCCTCTATTAGAGGCAACATGCCTAGTTCATTAACGGTCCTCGTATGCACATAAATATGTTCGAGGGGTTGGCGCACCTTTATCCCTGCCTTGCTTCTAGCTGAGCGACCCATACTTGAAAGCCTCATAGCCAAGCGCGTTCGCTCAGAAAGTTCTCTTTCGACAATATTTCGGTCAGTGACCGGATACTCTTCAAGATGAACACTTTCCTTGCCAAGTGCTTGAGAAGTTACAAGGTTCTGGTAAATAGATTCCGTGATGAAAGGAACAACGGGAGCCAAAAGTTTTGTCAGGGTAACTAACGTTTCATAGAGAGTCGAATACGCAGAAAGCTTGTCATGATTAGAATCTTCACTTGAGTCACTCAAAAGTCCTGATTTCCAGAAGCGTCGCCTGCTTCTTCTTATGTACCAGTTGGACAAATACTCGGTGAATTGTTCGACTTCTCTAGTGACGTTTTCTGGCTCAAATGATTCAAGAGCCCTCGTAACTTCCCTAGTCAGAGAATTCAATTCACTCAGTATCCATCGGTCGAGCTCAGTTCTCTCAGATATAAGTGGAATCTCGGCTCTAGGATCAAACTCGTCGATATTGGCATATGTGACAAAAAACGAATAAACATTCCACAATGGTATAAGGAACTGTCTTCGTACCTCGTCTGCCGTACCAAATCCAAAGTTGAGATTAGCGGCAGGATTCTGTCGAGCAAACTGCCATCTCATAGCGTCTACACCCATTTTTTCAGCTGCATCTTCGAACCAAATAGCATTTCCTTTACTCTTGTGCATGTCTTCGCCATTCTCGTCCCTCATTAGGGCATAGCTAAATATGTTCTTACAAGGCTCAGAATCTACTAGGACAGTACTCATTACCAATAGGGAATAAAACCAGTTTCGGTACTGCCCAGGAAAACTTTCTGAAATCCAATCGGCAGGGAACCAATCGTTCCAGTAATCTTTATCCTCTCTAAATTTGAGAGTGGAGAAGGATACTATCCCTGCATCCAGCCACGGATTGCCTACATCTAGGATTCGGCTAATTTTGGTACCACATTTCGAACATGCAATTTTTACTGAATCTATCCAAGGTCGATGTGGTGAATTGCCTTCAAATTCATCCCAGCCTTCTATAGACCGGTCCTTGAGTTCACCCTCACTGCCTATTACTTCAAAGTTGCCACAAGCACAACTATATATAGGCAGGGCAAGGCCGTAATATCGTTTTTTTGAAATCATCCAATCGTCCATATTACGGATCCAGTCCAGCTCTCGCTTCATACCAAATTCCGGAATCCAATTTATATTCTGCGTTACTCTTGCGAGGGATTCCCGAAGAGGATCCATTCTTATAAACCATTCATCTACTAACCTGAAAACCAGCTCTGAACCACATCTCCAACAGTGAGGGTATCTATGACGGTACTTCTCCAGGCGATAGAAGATTCCTTTTTCCTTAAGATTTTCATAAATGCGATCATTTACGTCGTAAACATTTAATCCTGTCAGCCAATCAAATCCCTCGATGAAATCTCCTTGGTCATTTAAAGGAGCAATGGTTGAAATACCCTCCCTTTTACCAAGCGCGAAGTCTTCTTTGCCGGCACCAGGTGCAATATGAACGATTCCAGTGCCCTCCCCTTCGGATACTTCATCCCAGGCTAAGATCCTATGTTCAACATCACGTTGGGCAGGCAGCTCATCAAATGGTCCGTCATAGCAGAGTCCTATTAGTTCAGTTCCCTTAAATTCCTCAACGATTTCATATTCCCCTGAAAGCGAAGTAATCCTACTTTTAGCAAGATAATAGAATTCTTCTTTTTGTGAGACCTTCACATAATGCATCTCAGGGTTGACTGCAGCAGCGCAGTTGGACGTAAGCGTCCAGGGGGTAGTAGTCCAAACCAAAATCGATTCATTGGGGGTTCTACGAGTACCCGAGTCGGTTACGGGAAATTTTACAAACAACCCAGGGTGAACAATCTCGACATACCCTTCTGTAACAATTTCATGTTCAGAAAGACCGGTGCTGCACCGAGGACACCAAGGCATTACATCGGTGCCTTCATAGATAAGCCCCCTTTCATGACAGGTTTTAAGGAAATGCCAGATTGTGTAATTATTATCATCTGCCATTGTGTGATAAGAATTATCCCAATGCATCCAGTAGGCTAGTTGTTTCGATTGATTAGTTATCACATCTGAGAATCTTTGAACTCTCTCTTTACATAATGTAACGAACTTATCTACCCCGTAAGATTCGATATCCATTTTGGAAGAAAAGCCGAGTTCTTTCTCTACTTCAACCTCGATCCAAAGACCCTGACCATCAAATCCGTTTTGGTAGCGCTGCTTGTAGCCCTGCATAGTTCTGAATCTTGCAAATAAATCCTTGTAACTACGACCCCAAGCGTGGTGTACTCCCATCGGATTATTGGCCGTTATAGGACCATCAATAAACGAGTACCTCTTTTCAGAATATTCGTTACGAGACATGTATTTTTTGGGAATTTCATTACTTTCCCACCACTTCAGAATCGTTCTTTCCAATTCTGGAAAGTTAACCTTGGAATCAACCGACTTAAACATAAATTTTTCCATCCAGAAAATAAAAATGCCCGTCCCAGAAGGGACGGGCTACTTTACTAGTCCGCGGTACCACCCTAATTCCCCCAAATTTGGGGACTCTCACAGGTTGTCTTTATAACGTGAGACAAACTCGTCGAAACTTAATAACCCTCTTTACATCGGGGTTTCAGCTTGAGACTCGGAAGGGATATTCATTTCAACTTATAGTACCCCTTCACACCGATCGGGGTTCTCTTTGACCTCAGTTGAGATTACTCGTCTTCGTCAACGTCCAATATTTTTTTAATTAATACAATAAAAGGTTAGGAAATGCAGGCACAGGTGTCAAGAATCATTCACTTGAATGGCTCCTTACCTGTTTTTTCCTCATAGAGCTTCCAGGTGTTTTCATTGAATGGATAATACTTACCTGGCGAACATTGTTCGATCTCAAGTTGTTTCTTTATAACTTCTTCAACTTCTTCTCGCTGATGTGCGATTTTGATTATTTCATTAACCTCGGACCTTGGAACCACTACTACACCATCGTCATCACCAACAATAGCATCTCCTGGCCTGACTAAAACGCCGCCACACTGAATAGCATCGTTCACTTGCCAAGGCCAGAAATCAGCCGGACCTTGTTTGGCCGTAGTGCTAGCTGAAAAAACTGGAAACCCATAATTCTTAAGAACCACACTATCCCTA
>Ga0187833_10000373_pt1 | contig 51514 bp, 50 predicted proteins | sample ETNtaG_37_FD_167968 | JGI IMG/M metagenome (GOLD analysis project Ga0187833, IMG submission 167968) | Marine microbial and viral communities from oxygen minimum zone, Eastern Pacific Ocean - ETNP2014_SV_400_PacBio MetaG (Illumina Assembly) | ecosystem: Environmental > Aquatic > Marine > Hypoxic...
GAGCCGCCCCCGGGTTGCCGATTCCACCTCAGATGCCCTCACATAATGGACGTCTGCAAGGAAGAAGAGCCGGCCCTGATAGAAGCCGCTCCGGGCCACTTTGTGGCCTGTCATATGCATAAGGGTTTGAAAAAACCTTAAAAAGGATGCCCTATTCTTTTCGATGCGGATAATCGGATAATCTCTTTTATTCAGTCTGGCCGATAGATGTTTTAAGGATCAAGATCATCTGTCCCAACTCTTCATCCGTGACGGTTAGCGGTGGCCATAAGTAAAGCGCTCTGCCCCTGGGGCGCAGGAACAATCCGAGATCGTAGGCTTTCTTTGCAATTCGCGCAGCACGCTTGGCCCCGCCGCTGGCATCGTTTATTTCTGCAACGCCCATCATGCCCATGGCCCGCACCTTGGAGCCGTTCAGCATCTGCCCCAGTTGATGTATACCCCCGCTCAGCTGATCGATTTTAGGTTTGCACTTCTCAAGAACCCGTTCATCTTCATAGACTTTAATAGCGGCCAGAGCCAGGGCGGTGATGATCGGGTTTCCGCCGAAGGTGTGGCTATGATAGAAGGTGTTATCCCTGCTGTCATCATTATTACGGAAAGAATCATATATAGCATCAGTGGCAATTACTGCACTCAGAGGCATGTATCCGCCGGTAAGCCCCTTGCCCACCGTCATTATGTCCGGCACGATACCGGCACGCTCGCAGGCAAACATGTACCCGGTTCTGCCAAATCCCACGGCAATCTCATCTGCTATTAAAATCAGCCCATATTCATCGCATAAGGAGCGAAGCCGCTGCAGATAGTCCTCAGGGTAGATACGCACCCCGGCCGCGCCTTGACACAGTGGTTCAACTATAACGGCGGCGACCTTTTTGTGGTGTTTTTCAATTATTTCCCGCATTGATTCAAAGCACTCGATATGGCAATTCTCAGGCTCCCTGCCACAGGGGCACTGGGCGCAGTGGGGAGACAGCGCTTTGTATGCCGGGCGGACCACATTCTTGTAATCTTTATGGAAAGCATTTACATATCCGACTCCCATGGCTCCCAGGGTATCGCCATGATAGCCCTCTTCCAAGCCAACGAATTGCGATCGCCCACGTACGCCGGTATTGGCCCAGTATTGGACGGCTATTTTAAGTGCCGATTCAACGGCCGAAGAGCCATCTCCGCAGAAGAAGGAGTGCTTCAGGTTACCCGGAGTTATCTGCGTCAGCTTTTCTGCCAGCGCGATGGCGTTGGGGTGTGACATGCCGCCCAAAATGGCGTGTTGCAGCTTGCCCACCTGGCTCTGGACAGCCTTAATAAGTTTGGGGTGGCTGTGTCCTAGATTGACGCACCACCATGATGCGATGCCATCGAGCAGAGCGCGTCCGCCAACCTCGTAAAGATAGGCCCCTTTGGCGCTTTCGATAATCGGGAATTCTATCTGCTCAAAGGAGTTGATATCCGTACAGGGGTGCCACACATGCTCTATATCTCGTTTGCGCAGGTTACTATCCATTATTAGTACCTATCACTTCAAGTATACTACTAAGCCCGGGCAAATCCTCTTCAAAGCAGCCCCAAACCTTATCGTCACTAGCGTCCAAATCAGATAGGTATCTAATATTGCCCAGCACTTTCACATTGCTGAACTGTGCAATTGTTTTGGGGTTGTCGTCCTCAATAAATTGACTTTCCTGCTGCGACGGTTCGGTGCGACTGAATACCACGCCGATCAGATCAATCCCAGCATTCCTTAGGGCCTGAACAGACAATAGGGTATGATTTATGGTTCCGAGCCCGAGTCGTGATACAAGCACAACCGGATATTTTAACGCTTGCATCAAATCGAGCATCGTCTCAGTCTCATTAAGAGGTACCATAATGCCGCCAGCCCCCTCCATCACCACCGCCTGGTGTTTTTGCAGCAGCTTCTGTGTACAGGCGCGTATGTCGGGCAATTCAGGATAATTTCGCGCCATTCTTGCTGCCAGATGGGGCGAACAGGCCGGTTCATAAACGTAAGGAGCCATCAGCTTCATCTCATCCCAGCTTGGCTCGATATCAGCTGCGGCAAGGCAGAACTGTAGATCGGGAGCAACCAACCCGTCGCTGCCCAGCACTGCCCCCGTCTGCACCGGTTTAACTGGCACCGCATCGAGACCTTTCCCTTTAAGCATCCGTAAAATACCGGCGGCAACCACCGTTTTGCCCACACCAGTATCCGTTCCCGTTATGAATAATCCTCTGCTCACGGAATAATTCCCGCTTTTCTGGCCGTTTGCGCAATCATGTCCGCCGATTTACTCAAAACCTCATCGGAAAGTGCCAGTGTTATTGACAGGCGCACCCGCGAAGTGCCAACCGGCACGGTAGGCGGCCGTATTGCCTTGATAAGAAGACCCTGGTCCCGCAGCAGTTGCGAGAAATGCACTGTCTCGTCGTTACTTCCCACCAGAATCGGCAGTATCTGTGATTCAAATTCCGGGACATTGAGGCCCGCGTCTGTCAGTAAGTCTCTGAAACGCCGCGCTTTATCAAGCAGCGTTTTGCCCAAATCTGAACTTGACTTCAGTAAGGACACAGCCTCACGGCCACTGCCAACGCATGCAGGCGGCAGACCTGTGGAATATATAAAGCTGCGCGCGTTGTTTATTAAAAATTTGCGTATCGAAGCCGAGCAGGCAGCGTATCCGCCGTATCCGCCAAGCGCCTTGCTTAAGGTTCCGATAACGATATCGGGTTTGGTCTCTTTGCCTTTGATTCTACAGGCGCCACCGCCGTTTTGGCCCATTACCCCGATCGCGTGCGCTTCGTCTATTACCAGAAGAGCGTCATATCGTTGTGCAAGTTCAGCTAGACCAGCAAGAGGTGCTATATCCCCATCCATACTGAAAACGGATTCTGATATAATGATGCGCTTGCCTTTGGCTTTACTTTTTTTAAGTAAACTTTCTAAATGTTCTAGATCCTTATGTCGGTAGCGGATGCTGTGAGCCCGGCTCAGTCGCGTGCCGTCGATTAGGCTGGCATGATTTAAACGGTCGCCGTAAATCTCGTCATCGGCTTTTGCCAGTGCGGTAATAACGCCAAGATTGGTTAGGAAACCGCTGCCGAATACTAGGGCCGCCTCCGTTCCCATCATCTGCGCCAGATCGGCCTCAAGCTGCTCATGCAGCTTCAAATGTCCCGTCATCAGGCGGGCCGCCGTAGCGCCGCAGCCTAGACCCTCGATCGTTTGAATAGCGGCGTCTTTGAGTCGCCGGTCTCCGGCTAAGTTGAGGTAATCGTTTGAAGAGAAGTTGACCAGTTTTTTTCCGTCAACGGTTATCTCGCCTCCGGTATGAGGCAGCGCGTATAAATCGCGCAGCAGGCCGCGCTCTTTTAGGGAAGCAAGCTCGTTTTCAAAAAACGTTTCCAATATTTAACTTTCTCAATTGGAATTGACAAAAGGTTATTAAAACTTTCCTGCCTGAGCTAACAGCCAGCATCTTCGATGGTTGACTCAAATCCCATATCTTCAATCATATCACAGACTTCTGCAACCGAGGTCCCGCCGGTTGTGAGGTAGCCGGTGACAAAAATGGAATCCGCGGCGTAGAGCACTAGCGGTTGCAGTTTGCGCAGGTGGTACTCCCATCCGCCCGCAGCCCGCAGTTCACTCTGTGGATTTAAAAACCGCGCCAGGCACAGTACCATAAGGCATCTGTGCGGGCTGAGCTTTGTATCTAATCTCTCAAAGGGCGTGCCATCAATCGGTATTAAGAAGTTAATCGGAATGGCCTGAGGCTTTATCTGGCGCAGCGTAAGCAGCATATCGATGATATCATCATCGCTTTCCCCTTGGCCCACTATACCACCGGAGCATATCTCGAGGCCGGCGTCCTGGCAATCGGCTATGGTATCGACCCGCTCTTGGAACGTATGGGTGGTGCATATCTGGCTGTAGTAGCGGCGACTGGTATTCAAATTGTGATTGACTCTATCCAATCCCGCCGCTTTCAGCTTCCCCGCCTGGCCGTCTTTTAGCAGGCCGAGTGAGGCACAAAGAGGAAGGCTTGTACCGGCTTTGATGGTGCGGACTATATCGCATAGCTCCTCTATTTCGGCGTTTGTTGGTCTGTTGCCGCTGGTGGACATACAGAAGCGGGTTGCCTTTATCTGCTCGGCCTGTTTTGCCTCCTGAACCAATGTAGCCTTTGGCATGAGCGTATATTTTTCTATAGGCGCCTGTGAAACGCTGGATTGCGAGCAATAATGACAATCCTCCGAGCACAGACCGCTTTTGGCGTTCCTTAACACTTGCACATGCACATGATTGCCAAAGAATTTACGGCGGACTTTATATGCCTCATGAAGCAGTAGCATTATATCTTCATCGGGCCAGTTCAATACTTCATTGCACTGTTCACGAGTGAGACATTCGCCATTTATTGAGAGGCTGGGAAAATTGATAATGGACATGAAATACAACTAACATCTGCATAAAATTATCGGTAGATAGCGCCGCTTTGCGCTTTGCTTATTATAGTTGTTTTACCGCTATGACACAAGCTTGGCTTAAGCTTTATGGTTTTTTCTTTAAAATGAGTATTACAATAGCCGACCGCAGCCGAGCAAACAGGTTATTGATTTATTTCCTTGTTTAAACCTTGACAAGTACTTTTGTTTGCGCCTATTATGTCTAGAGCCAAAATACATAGTTCTACTAGGTGTAACTTTGTGAACTAGTGATTTCATAGCATGCTTGCAAAGAAATCACAGGTTTGTAGGGGAGTGGGCTGATATCTAACGTTAGAGTGGTTACCGACAGCACCAGCTGTCTTCCCCCTGATCTGATAGAGAAATACCAAATCGAGGTATTACCTGTCGGCTTGGTTTTAGAGGGTAAGCACTACCGCGATAATATTGATATTACTCGTGAGGATATCTGTCAGCGCCTAGACAGCTTGGATGAGAAACCGTCGACCACTGCCGTAAGCCCCGGCGACTTCGTTAACGAATTCGAAGAACTGAGCAAATCCACCGATAGCATTGTCTGCATTCTGGTTTCGCGGGCGCTAACAGCCTCACATGAATCGGCATATCAGGCAAAAAGGCATATCAGGCGTCAAAACAACAGCGTAAAAATCGAGATCATCGACAGCAAAACGATGGCGGGTGCCTTGGGATTTATAGTTGTGGAAGCGGCGCGTGCTGCCCAACAAGGCAAAAGCATGAAGGAAGTCACCGAGATAGTGCGCGATATGATTTCCAGAGTGATATATATAGCAGCTCCCGAGTCCCTAAAGTACCTAATAAATATAGGCCGGGCGCCCAAATCAGCAATGATTGGTGAGATGCTGGATGTAAAACCGATAATAGGATTTGTTGATGACACCGGGCTATTTGATGTGGTAACCAGGGTGAGGGGGAAGCGCAAAACGCTATCCAAGATTGTAGACCTGATAGATAGATATGCTGATACAGATAAACAGATAAACGTAATTATTCATTACACCAACGGAGCAGATGATGCCAACCAATTAAAGGATTTGATCACGGCCCGCTATGACTGCGCTGAGGTCTGTATAACGCCATATACTCCAGTCATGATCGCTGCAGTTGGGCCGACAGTAGGTATAGCCTTTTATTCATAAAAGATTAAATACAGTTGCTAAAATACCAAATTGAGGGGGAATCACGTGAAAATGGATCTCTTGAGGAAAAGTATATTCGTTTTATTGGCTATGTTATTGATTGTGCCGTTGGGAGCGATGGGCTGCAGAAGAAACCCGGCTCCGGCAGGTACCGAAATTAGAATCGGTATCATGGGCGGCCTTACCGGACCGGCTGGCGGCACTATTTCGCCTGTGATGGATGAACTGGCGCAAATTTTCCAGTATACGAATGAAGTGGAAGGCGGTATTAACGGCGCCACCATAGACTGGAAAATAGAGGACAATGCAGGAACCCCCAGCGGTGCGATTGCCGCCTACGGGAAACTTCGTGATACCTATAACCCGTTGGTTTATTTCGCGGTGGAAGACTACTATCTGCTGGGAGCCAAGGGCACAATTAACGAGGATGAATCGGTTATATTTTCATTTTCGGCCATCCAACCTGAAAGTTTTACGCTTCCAAGCAGAATGTTTAGTATAAACATTCCCACGTCAGACGGTTTCGGCGGCTTTGTCAATTGGGTTAACGATGATTGGCAAGGAACAGGTAAGCCCAAGATTGGCGTGCTTTATTGGAATGACCAGCCATCGGGAGCCCAGTGGCAAATGGCGCAGGCGTGGGCTTTGGCGCAGAATGTGGATATAGTACCGCAAGGGTACTCCATTGTTGCCCAAGACCTAACAGCGGAATTGTTAGCATTGCGGACTGCAGATGTGGACTACATCTGGATGCATGGCATTACACCCAATGCAGCACTTGCAGTTAGTACTTACCCAAGCATGGGCTTTGATGAAAACGTAAAATTCTGTCTGATGGAGTATGTGGAGGCCGATTTGCTGCTGACTTTGGTAGGGGACAAAGCAGAGGGGTTCTACATATATAGCCCATCAACGCCTGCCACCGATGGCTCGGTAGCAGCCCAGCATTATACCGATATATGGGAATACCACGGCGTTGAGAATAAACAATCCGATTTCCGCTATTTTTTAACCCTGAAATATGTTCTAACCGCAGTGATTGAGCAGGTAGTGGCCGATGTAGGCTGGGGGAATCTAGATAGCGCGGCCATCTACGATGCGTTGCTCAAGCTCACCGATATTGATACCAAGGGCAACACCGGCGATTTTGGTTACGGCCCTACAAAAAGACTGGGTGTAGACTCCATTATAATGGCTAAGTTTACCAAAACAGGCACCGTGTCTATTAGCGACGAAATGGAGCTGCCCAACACCTTCATGGCTGCAGCAGGACAATAGCACAAGATTTAATAAGGGGGCTCCTGTAATCGGAGCCCCCTTACCTCAGATGTCAGTAAACATAAAGAAGCCTCTACGGCAACACTAAACTGGTATATATTATCCTTGGAAGGGCTTGATTTTGACAGAAAACGGCAACGTTTTAATTGGCAAGGACATCCACTTAAACTTTGGCGGAATAAAGGCCCTGGACGGCGTGGACTTTACGGTTGAGAGAGGTAAAATTGTCTCCATCATCGGGCCCAACGGCGCCGGCAAAACCTGCTTGGTAAACAGCATCACCGGCTATTATCATCCGCAGCGGGGACGTATTCTATACCGAGACAAGGATATATTTGGACTAAAGCCTCATAAGATAGCTAGGCTTGGCATTAGCCGTACCTTTCAGGACCCCACAACATACCCCAGCATGACGGCGCTGGATATCCTGCTGGCCGGCAGGTATATGCATACCAGGGCCAACATGCTGCATTCAATGGCTTACTTCGGCAGAAGCAAACGTGAGGAATTGGAAAGCCGGCGCATAGTAGAAGAAACGATAACATTTACCCATATAGAAGACGTACGCAAGCTGCCTCTTGCAACCATGTCCTACGGCCAGCGCAAGCAGGTAGAAATAGCACGGGCGCTGGTCATGGAACCGAAGGTCATAATACTCGACGAACCGATGAGCGGCCTAGACGATTCGATGAAGGAAATAGTAACCGAACTCATTCTGGACATGCACGATAGAGGTATGACCATTGTATTAATTGAACATGATATTCAGGCGGTGATGGAGCTTTCCCACTTCATCGTCGTCCTCGATTACGGAGAGAAAATCGCTGAAGGCACGCCAAATGAAATCAGTCGCAACGAGCGAGTAACCGAGGCTTACCTGGGAGGCTGGTCCTCAGCCCAGCAATAATTGACTAAGTGTAGGATGGAATGGACGCAGGAACCAATCTATTATATTTGGTAGTATCCGGAATTATGGTGGGCAGTATCTACAGCCTTATCGGCATGGGTTTTGTTATTACGTACCGCACCACAAACGTTTTCAATATAGCATACGGGCAGTTTGCGGTATTGGGAGCATTTATTGCTTGGAGCTTCATTGGCTCACCCCCAGGGCCCAGTGCCTCACTGCAGCCGGTAACGCGGCTGATTCTACCACTGGCCATTCCTCTGACCGTCATATGCGTAATAGTATTCGGATTATTGGTGGAAAGGCTGCTTTTCAGAAGAATGATAGGTAAGCCGGTATTCGTAACCTTCATGCTCGGTCTGGGGCTGCTGGTGCTGTTGCGCGGTTTGATTATGCTTATGTGGGGTGGCGGGGGGTTGAGAGCCTTAGCCCCGACCATTCCTGTCGGATCGATGACTATAGGCAATATTCCAATTAGAAAAGAGCTCTTCTGGAGCTTTGGACTGGCGCTTTTTGGAGCACTAGCATTCCTATTTTTCTTCAAAAAAACCAGGCTGGGGCTGGCGATGAGGGCCATATACGATAACCAGATTGCCGCAAGATGCCTCGGCGTAAGTGCAAGGCTTAATTCCCAAATTGCCTGGGTGCTGTGCGCCTTAATAGCCACGGCCGGGGGTGTACTAATTGCCGTTGGCGGCACCGGTGTTAGTATGGGACTGGAGAATCTTGTGTTGGTGGTGCTGGCGGTGGTGCTTATTGGTGGCCTAGACTCGCTGCTGGGTAGCGTCGTCGGTGGGCTAATACTGGCAATTGGAAACAACCTTGCTATCTACTACTCTGCAAACTACATACCTGGCTTTGATTCCATTTTCAAAATGATCTTAATTCTGCTTATACTGTTAATACGCCCGCACGGGCTTATGGGAACAAAACCGATTGAAAGGGTATGATGATACGGGGGAAAGGCCGAAGAGGCATTGACTACTCCAAAGATTTGGCCATTTTGGGCACATGGCAGCGATGGACTGCACTAGCTGTTTTCATGGTAGTGCTAATAATACTACCTTTTGTTCTGGACTACTGGACGTGGAATACCGGCTGGCTCATATTTATCAACAGTACTATCATTACGATTATTGCCGTGCTGGGCCTAAACATAACCTCAGGAATGGCGGGGCAGGTCAATCTGGGCCATTCGGCGTTTGTAATGACGGGCGGATTTACCATGGCCGTACTAACCACCGCAGCAAGCTGGCCAATGCTGGTCGCTCTTCCCGTAGCAGCTCTTTTTACCGGCCTGGTTGCTGCGGTGGTTGCCATTCCCTCGATCCGCCTCAAAGGGTTTTATGTGGCGGTGGTAACTATGGCCTTTTTCTATATTGCGCAGTTTGCTATTTCCAAATTTGATATCACCGGAGGCATGCATGGCCTTACTCGCATATCTCCTCCTGCTATCGGCGGTCATGTATTGAAAACCTCTAATTATATGGGCTGGTTCTACTTTATGATGATACTGCTAATACTATGCATAATCGTTTCGGTCAATATCAAACGCTCACGATTGGGCAGAGCTTTTACCGCGGTAAGGGACAACTACATTGCCGCGGCATCGCTTGGCATCAACGTGCCCTGGGTTAAATTACGCGCTTTCTTCATCGGCGGGCTGTATGCCGGACTTGCCGGGGGACTTCTGGCAAGCTCAATCAGCGTGATACGCGTGGACCAGTTTACATTCTGGGAATCCATCTGGTATCTGGGTATGATAATCATCGGCGGTGCAGGGAGCACCGCGGGCGCGGTGATGGGCGTTGTCTTTCTGCAGCTGATTAGTAAAATTATGAGCATTATCGGTAGTGCCGGGTGGATACCAGGTAATGTAAGCACTCCGATATTCATCACCTATATCATGTACGGCCTTATAATAATACTTTTCGTGTCGTTTAAACCAAACGGTCTTATCTCCTTATGGCAGAAAATCAAGATAAATTATAAGCGCTGGCCCTTTGGGGTTTAGCCGATTATATAAGAGAATGCAATGTTAAAGCTAAACAACGTAAAAGCGGTCTACTCAGACGTGGTTCTGGCCTTGGACAATGTCTCCATGTCACTTGAGCCAAACAGCATTGTTGCTCTATTGGGCAGCAACGGCAGTGGGAAATCAACCACGCTCAAAAGCATCTCCGGCGTGTTGCGTATTGAGGATGGGAAGCTTACCGAAGGCGACATTGAGTTTGACGGCAGACGCATTGATAAAATGAGCCCTGAACAGATAGCCAGACTGGGCATATCCCACGTGCTGCAGGGCCGCTCAATATTTCCTCAACTCAGCACCGAAGAGAACCTGCTGATGGGAGCCTACTTGAGAAAAGATAAGTCGGAAATCAAGGAAGACACAGAACTTATTTATGAATATTTTCCGTCGCTGGTGCCGTTGCGCAGTCGTAAAAGCGGCTATCTGTCCGGCGGCGAGCAGCAGATGCTGGTGATAGGCCGGGCGCTGATGGGCAGACCTAAAATAATGCTGCTTGACGAGCCGTCACTGGGGCTTGCGCCTGGGATAATAAGTAACATATTTGCCATAATCGAACAGATAAGACAGAAGCACCAGACGTCGTTTCTTATCGCCGAACAGAACTCTATTGTTCTATCAATAGCAGACTATGGATATGTGCTCCAGACTGGCAAAATCGTCTCCAGTGGTAAAGCGGAGAACTTGAGCGATCATACGATGGTAAAAGGAGCCTATCTGGGGCTGAATGCGGACGGCACTTTTATCAGTCATCATGATACTGATAGCTAAAGAGCCAGAGGGTGGCTAGAGATTCTTCTTACTAATGGGCGGTCTATCTTGAAGATTAATAGAAACGGACGGTATTTCAACCGTCCGCAAGTTTATAATGGCGACCCCGAAGGGATTCGAACCCTCGATCTCCAGCGTGACAGGCTGGCATGTTAGACCGCTACACCACGGGGCCATGCATGTGCCTGAATTTAGATCAAGCCCTATAATTTTATGATGGTTGGATACTTACTGTCAAGGAACTATAGTCACTTTCTTCTACTGTCTTTACTATCGAGCATGATAGTTACCGGCCCTTCGTTATGAATTTCTACCTGCATATAGGCCTGAAAAACGCCGGTTTCTATCTTAAGTCCGGTCTCTTTAAGATACGAGACATATCTATTTATCAGTTCCTCGGCCTCTTCTGGTGGTGCGGCATCGGTAAAGCTGGGGCGCCGTCCCTTAGCTGTGTAGGCCATAAGAGTAAATTGGCTTATAACCAGAATATCACCTTTGATATCGATTGCAGACAGGTTAAACTTGCCGGTACCGTCGGCGAAGATGCGCAGTTGCGCTGTTTTATCTGCCAAATGTCGCGCGTCTGCTTCGCTGTCGCCTGCGCCCACGCCGACCAATGCAACTAAACCGCGGTCGATTTTACCCACGACCCCGCCGTTTACGCTGACCGAAGCTTTATTTACTCGTTGCAGTAGCGCTTTCATAATTGATTTCCATTTTTTAAGATTTTACCGTATTGACTAGGCAAGAGGCAATATATTTATGGCTGTGCGGATGGAACCTTTTACGATCAATTCTAAGCTGTTCTAAACGTTGTTCTGAACTGCAATGCATGTTATACTACCACACTAGTGACTTAAACTTGCAGGAGGAGAAAGGATTAGAGATTGGTGAGTGTTGTTACCATAAAAGAACTACTTGAGGCCGGAGTACATTTTGGCCACCAGACAAGACGCTGGAACCCTCGGATGAAGAGTTATATATACACTCAGCGCAACGGTATACATATCATAGATTTAGAGCAGACCATAGTTTTGTTGAATAAAGCCTATGAGTTTATTCGGGATATGGTTGCCAGCGGTGAGGATATTCTTATAGTTGGCACCAAAAAGCAGGCGCAGGAGTCGGTTGAGCAGGAGGCACAGCGCTGCGGCATGAGCTATATCAATCAGAGATGGTTGGGCGGAATGCTGACAAATTTCCGCACCATCCAGACCAGAATAGATTATCTGGTTCAACTTGAGGATCGCAAGGAGAAGGGAGACTTCGAGATTCTTCCCAAGAAAGAGGCGCTTAAGCTTGAGGAGATGATTACTCGCTTGAATCGGCGTCTCGGTGGAGTTAAGGAGGTGTCTAGGATCCCAGGAGCGGTTTTTATTATCGATCCAGCGAAGGAATCGATAGCTGTGGCTGAGTGCAAAAAGATGGGTGTTCCCGTTGTTGCCACGGTAGATACCGACTGTAATCCCGATGTGATAGATCATTGTGTTCCTGCCAATGACGATGCTATCAAGGCTATCAGATTGCTATGCTCTACTGTGGCCGATGCCGTACTTGAGGGTATGTCGCTGAGGCAGGGTACGATAGAGGCGGGAGGCCCAGAGGTTTCATACCCCGAACTTTATGAGCCTGCTATAGATATAAAGGAAGAGGTTAATGCTGAGGCAGAAGCTGCGCCGGAAGCAGAGGCTGTTGTTGAAGAAGCTGCGCTAGAAGCAGAGGCTGTTGTTGAAGAAGCTGCGCTAGAAGCAGAGGCTGTTGTTGAAGAAGCTGCGCTAGAAGCAGAGGCTGTTGTTGAAGAACAGATAATGACAGCCGCAATCGAAGAAAAAAAAACGAGGAAGCGTAAAAGGGGAGAAATGAGTGCAGATTAGTACAGCCGACGTAAAAACGCTAAGAGAACAAACAGGCGCCGGTATCATGGATTGCAAGAAGGCGCTTGTTGAGACAAATGGGGATTTTGATAAAGCTACTCGGGTCATCAAAGAAAAAGGTTTGGAAACGGTAAACAAGAGAGCATCTAGGCCTGCCAGTGACGGACTAATAGAGGTTTACGTGCATAACGGTAGAATCGGAGCCATGGTTGAGGTGAACTGCGAGACCGACTTTGTGGCCAAAACCGATCAGTTTAAGGTTCTGGCACGTAATATTGCAATGCAGGTTGCGGCTATGTGTCCGACATATGTAAGCGATAGCGATATACCTGATGACCAGGATGTTGATTCCAAGCAGGCATCTCTACTGGCTCAAGCATTTATTAAAGATGAGAGCATAACTATTCAGGATCTGGTAAACGATGTCATAGCCAAGGTGGGCGAGAATATAATAGTAAAGCGGTTTGCTAGATACGAATTAGGTTGCTGGGATGACGACTAAATATAAACGTGTTTTGCTCAAGCTTAGCGGCGAGGCTTTGATGGGGGACAATAAAGCCCTTAGCATTGATCCCGCCACTGCTTTAAATATAGCGGAACAGATTAAACGTGTAGTGGATATGGGTGTGGGTGTGGCCATAGTGGTGGGTGGAGGCAACATATTTCGCGGCGCCACCGCCGAGGCCAACGGTATGGATAGAGCCACTGCCGATTACGCCGGTATGCTTGCCACCATAATCAATGCCCTTGCACTGCAAGATTCTTTGGAAAAAAGTGGTGTGGTTGTAAGAACCCAGTCGGCAATCGGTATCCAATCTGTTGCCGAGCCTTATATACGCCGCCGTGCCATGCGACATTTGGAAAAAGGCAGAGTGGTTATTTTTGCCGCTGGCACTGGAAACCCCTATATGACCACCGACACGGCTGCATCTTTAAGAGCCATTGAGATTGAGGCTGAGGCTTTGCTGATGGCCAAGAATGGAGTTGACGGAGTTTATGATGCAGACCCGCGGCAAAACGCGAAGGCTGAAAAGTTTGATAAACTCACTTATCTTGATGGCTTAAATCAGCGTTTGCAAATAATGGACGCAACGGCGCTTTCGCTTTGTATGGATAATAGTCTTCCCATTATCGTTTTCGATCTTATGGCCGATCGCGGAATTGAGCGGGTGGTATCCGGCGAGGATATTGGAACCGTAGTATCAGGTTAGTATTCCTTATTATATATCAGAGGCACAATCTACCTTTTTATTTAAAAGAGGTCCAATAAAATGATTGATGAAGTTGAACTAAAAACCTATGATAAGATGGAAAAGGCTGTGCAGGCCTTAAAAAAAGAACTTGCCGCTATACGCACCGGTCGTGCTAACCCAGGACTGGTGGAGCACGTTCAGGTTGAATATTACGGCACAAATACTCCTTTAAATCAGATCTCTGGTATCTCTGTTCCCGAGGCGAGACTCATAGTAATCAACCCCTGGGATAAACAGGCACTATCGGCAATAGAAAAGGCGCTGCTGAAAGCGAATTTGGGCCTTACGCCATCTAACGATGGTAAGGTTATAAGGCTTTCCGTGCCACAGCTTACTGGGGAGCGTCGCAAGGAACTGGTCAAGATGGTCGGCAAACGTGTTGAAGACGGTCGCGTTGAAGTGCGCAATATCAGACGGGAGAGTATTGAAGAATTACGCTCGCTGGAGAAAAGCAAGCAGCTTTCTGAGGATGACCTGAAACGTGGCCAGGACCAGATACAGAAGCTGACCGATGATTACGTATCTCAAATAGCGGAGATTGCCAAGAACAAAGAGGCCGAACTGATGCAGGTATAGGGGGGGCTTTGTGATATTTTTACGCAAAAAGCCCTCCGCCAAATCCACCACTCCTGATCTCGAGGCCTTTCCCAATCATGTGGCCATTATAATGGATGGCAATGGCAGATGGGCTAAAAAACGGCATCTACCCAGGCTGGCTGGCCATCGTGCTGGCACCGAGAACATCCGCCGTATTATCGAACTGTTTGTCGACTACAAAACTGGCTATCTGACTCTATACGCTTTTTCCACCGAGAACTGGAAGCGCCCCTCCGTTGAAGTGAAAGGGCTGATGCGCATACTGAATGACGTGATCGGCAAAGAGCTTAAAAAGCTCCATGAGAGCGGGGTAAAGATTGTGCATCTGGGGAAGCTAGAGGACATCACCAGCGGTCTTCGTTCCAAGATAGAAGAAGCGGTTGAGCTTACTAAGAACAACTCCAAGATGATATTGAATATCGCCTTCAACTATGGAGGACGTGCCGAGATCATAGATGCGGTAAAAAGAATCGTTGGCGATGGTATCGCTGTTGACAAAATAGATGAGGCTTTGCTGTCCCGTTGTATGTATACGGCCGATATGCCGGACCCCGATCTGATTATACGCACCGGTGGCGAGATGAGAATAAGCAACTTTTTGGTGTGGCAGTCGGTGTATAGCGAGTATTATGCGACGCCGGCGCTGTGGCCGGATTTTGGCAAGGAAGAAGTGGAAAAGGCGCTTAAGGATTACAGCAAACGTAAGAGGCGCTTTGGGGGGCTAGACAAGGGCAAATAAGACCTTGGAGGATATATGCTTTGGCAAAGGGTCGTAAGCGCGGTAGTACTCATCCCCGCTGTTATTTGCACGATATGGTTCGCTCCATACTGGCTCTTCGCAACGCTTTTTGGTATGGTTATTCTGCTCGGTGTTTACGAGTTCTTCACAATAGTTAGGCGTATAGACGTCCGTCCTTTTGTCGAAATCGGGTTGATTATTACCGCTCTGTTTGTTTCTTCTACATATTTTTTTAGTAACAACCCCAGTTTTAATATCAACACCAGTATTCTTTCATTGCTGGGAGTTGCTGTAGCATTGACCGGTTACGTGGCCTATTACCTGCACCGGTTTATAAAACGGCCCAGTGCTATAACAGTTATGCGGTGGTTGTGGACCGTTGCCGGCGTGATTTATGTTGGTTGGCTGGGCGCCCATTTCATAGCGCTGAGAGGTGTGGAGGGAGCGGCTGGCGGGTTTAGTGGTTTGGATACTGGTCGCAGGTGGGTTATTATAGCCCTCGTTGCCACCTTTGCCGCCGATACGTTTGCCTACTTCGTAGGTCATCTATGGGGCAAACACAAGATGGCACCGTCTATCAGCCCAAGCAAGACGTGGGAGGGAGCGGCTGGCGGGTTTGTCGGCGGGCTTGGCGCGACCCTGCTGCTGGCGTATGTCCTAGGGATCGCTAGGGGAATATCATGGAACTTTGGCTGGAAGCTGATTGTCCTCGGCTGCCTTATCCCGATTTTTGCTCTGCTGGGTGATCTGGTTGAGTCCAAGTTCAAGCGCAGCACTGGTGTAAAGGATGCGGGCAGCATTATCCCGGGACACGGTGGCATTCTTGACCGGCTGGACAGCATTTTATTTACCGTGTTTGTAGTATACTATTACGTGATATGGGTAATAATGTAAAAAGACTTGCCATATTGGGCAGCACCGGCTCCATCGGGCAGCAGACGCTGCAAGTAACGCGTGCCTTTCCCGATAGACTCCAGATCGCGGCGCTGGCCGCCGGTAGCAACGCCTCTCTACTTGCCCAGCAGGTTTCCGAGTTTAAACCCAAGTACGTAGCTTTAGCTGATGGCGATGTGCCGTCTGGCGTCGATCGTCTATCCATAGAAGAGATTGCCGCGCATCCCGAAGTCGATTTTGTGGTAATCGCTACGGCGGGCAAGGCTGGTCTGGCACCAACATTAGCCGCCATACGCGCCGGTAAAAAAATCGCACTTGCCAATAAAGAGGTGCTGGTGATGGCCGGTGAGATTGTTATGGCGGAGGCCAGAGGGCGGGGGGTACACATACACCCCGTAGACAGCGAGCACAGTGCTATATGGCAGTGCCTCGAGGGTGAACAGGGGGAGAACATAGGTCAAATTATATTGACCGCCTCTGGAGGGCCGTTTCGGCATTTATCGGTCGAAGAACTTTCCAAAGTTACTGCTGAGGATGCGCTTAAACATCCCACTTGGCAGATGGGCAAAAAGGTGACCATTGATTCGGCGACGCTGATGAATAAGGGGATGGAAATTATCGAGGCGCGCTGGCTGTTCGATGTGCCCGTTGACAGAATCAAGGTTCTGATTCATCCCGAAAGCATAGTCCATTCCATGGTGGAATTTTCCGATGGAGCGGTGAAGATGCAGTTGGGGTATCCAGATATGTGTGTGCCTATACAATATGCCCTGTCATACCCCGAGCGCTGGTCGAACGAGGCGCTACCACGCATTGATTTCGACCAGCTCAAATCATTCAACTTCGATCGTCCGGATATGACACGTTTTCCTTGTTTACGTTTAGCTATTGAGGTGGCAGGAAAGGGCGGCACTTACGCTGCGGCCTTAAGCGCTGCCGATGAAGTAGCAGTAGGCCTTTTCCTTGATGGTAGAATAGGATTGATGGATATACCACGGCTCGTAGAAAAAACGCTTGGCGTGCACCGGTCCGTGGATAATCCAACGCTGGAACAGATACTGGCAGCCGACGGGTGGGCCAGAGAACAGATACAGGGTATGGTTTGATATGACTGTACTAATCACACTGGCAATTTTTATTGCGATACTCGGAGCCATCATCTTTGCGCATGAACTGGGCCATCTTCTTGCCGCAAAATGGCGCGGTGTTAAGGTGGATGAATTCGGTATAGGATTTCCCCCACGCCTACTTTCCTTCAAAAAGGGGGAGACCGTGTATTCGCTTAACCTGATTCCGCTTGGCGGTTTTACCAAGATGGCCGGCGAACTGGATGCGGACGAGGAACGTGGGCTGCAGAGCAAGGGGTACGGCTCGCGACTCCTGATATTTGCCGCTGGATCGATTATGAATCTGCTGCTACCGTTTCTGTTGATGGCCATTGCCGTTGCCATACCCCACGCGGTTGATGTGGAGGGGGTAAAAATCTACGATGTGCAACTTGGGTCTCCTGCTGCTCAGGCTGGACTGCATAAGGACGATATACTGCTTACAGCCAATGGAGAGCCGTTGGCTTATATCAGTGATTTCGGTAAGGAGTTGAACGTTGATCCTGGGGCTCCGCTAGTGCTTGGGATAGAGAGAGCTTGGGTCTCCTGCTGCTCAGGCTGGACTGCATCGGGAGAGCAGCAGGAGATAACGGTGAATCCGCCGTATATTATCGAGGACGAGGTATCCAAGGCAGGGGTGAGCCTTGTAGCGGTCACAACTGTGATGGGGAAAGAAAGCGGCTGGCAGGCAATAAGCACCGGATTTACCCAAGGGGGGCGCATGTATGTGGCCTTCGTTGGCTGGGTGGCCAACCTGTTTACTGGAGATGCGTCCATCGATGTGGTGGGACCAATAGGTGTAGCCGATCTAACTGCCGAAATAATACCTCTGGGTGCCTCAGCGGTGCTGATGTGGGCGGCGATGATAAGCATGACCATCGGCATAGCCAACCTGCTACCGATACCGGTGTTCGACGGCGGGCATATCTTATTTGTGCTGATAGAAATGATACGCGGCGGCAAACGCATATCGCTCAAAAAACGGGCGGCGATGCAAATGGTGGGACTGGTGATAATATTATCCCTCTTTGTCATAGTGGGCTACCGTGATATAGCGAGACTTACTTCAGGTGGGAGCCTGTTTCCGTGATAAAACGCAGGATTTCAAGACCGATTAGCATTGGTGCGGTAACCGTGGGCGGCGCCGCTCCTGTTATAGTGCAGTCAATGACTAACAGCGATACGCGCGACGTCTCTGCCACGGTCAACCAAATAGCCCGGCTTGTTGAGCACGGTTGCGAGATAGTGCGCATTGCGGTGCCCGATATGCAGGCGGCACAAGCTTTGGCTGGTATTAAAAAGAGCTCATCTATTCCTATAATCGCCGATATCCACTTCGATTATCGCTTGGCACTGGCTGCTATCGAAAGTGGGGTTGACCAAGTCCGGATTAACCCGTGCAATATAGGCGACGACAGCCGGGTTCGCTCTGTCATCGAGTCAGCCAAAGGTCGAAGTATTCCCATTCGCATAGGGGTAAACGCAGGGAGTTTGTCCAAAGCCGCTGACCCCAATCAGCCGCGATCCGATCAGATGGTCAATGCTGCGCTCAAAGAGGTGCGTCTGCTGGAAAACGCTGGATTTGAGGACATCGAGATATCCTGCAAGGCGTTTGATGTTCCCACCACAGTTGAAGCGAACCGCAGAATAGCGCAGGTGGTGCCGTATCCGCTTCACCTTGGTATTACCGAGGCGGGATTGCCGAAAAGCGGTTCGATACGTACGGCGGTCGGCCTTGGCATCCTTTTGTACGAGGGGATAGGCGACAGCATGCGTGTTTCTTTAAGTGGCGATCCGGTTCAAGAAATACCTGTAGCCTATGACATACTCAAGTCGCTGAACCTGAGGCAGCGGGGGGTGACGCTGGTATCGTGCCCATCATGCGGGCGAGCCGACGTTGATGTTGCTGAATTGGCGCTTGCTGTCGAACAGCGTTTGTCCAAAATGACCAAAGTGATTACTGTTGCGGTGATGGGTTGTGAGGTGAACGGGCCGGGAGAGGCGCGTGACGCCGATGTAGGTATTGCTTGTGGTAAAGGCAGGGGCGCCATTTTCCTCAAAGGCGAGATAGTCCGTACCGTCAAGGAGAAGAATTACCTTGAGGCGTTGATGAGCGAGGTGGAAAAGGTATAAACTAAGAACTAGTTTATCGTTTGCTGGAAGGATCAAAATATGCGCGTATCCAATCTGTTCGGGAAGACGTTGCGGGAGTTGCCCAGCGATGCCGATACCGTAAGCCACCAACTATTGCTCAAGGCGGGTATGATACATCAGATAGCAGCAGGCGTTTATGCTTATCTGCCGCTGGCGTGGCGGGCACATCGAAAAATTGAAAGCATCATACGTGAAGAGATGGACGCCATGGACGGGCAGGAACTGCTGATGCCGGCACTGCAACCGCAGGAGCTGTGGCAAAAGAGCGGCCGCGACCTGGTGCTTGGTCAGGTTCTGCTGACGCTTGAAGACCGCAAAGAGCGCAAAATGGTACTGGCACCTACCCATGAAGAGGTGGTCACCGAACTGGCACGCTACAATATTCAAAGTTACCGCGATCTGCCGTTGAGGTTGTATCACATACAGACCAAGTTCCGCGATGAGCCCCGTCCCAGAGGTGGATTAGTCAGAGTACGTGAATTTGCCATGAAGGACATGTACACCTTTGATACTGATGCCGATACGCTGGATGTGAGTTATAAAAAAGGGCTTGTGGCATATACGAACATTTTCAAACGCTGCGGCCTTGATTCCATGGTGGTTGATGCGGACAGCGGAGCGATAGGCGGCAAGGACTCTCATGAGTTTATGGTGGTGGCCGATACGGGTGAGGACGAAATAATCTATTGCTCAAATTGCGACTACGCCGCCAACGAGGAGAAGGCGGTTTCTGTCAAAGACGATATTGACCACGAAGAACCTTTGTCCGTCGAGGAGGTTGCCACTCCCGATGCTGAGACTATCGAAGAAGTAGCCAGTTATCTAAAAATACCTGAGTCCAAAACGCTTAAAGCTGTCTTCTATATCGCAGATGGTGATTTTATATTCGTTACCATCAGGGGCGATCTTGATGTGAACGAGGTTAAGCTGAAGAACGCGCTAAAATGCGTGGACTTGCGGCTGGCCAGCGATGATGAGGTTAAAGCGGAGGGTATCGTGGCCGGTTCAGCATCACTAATCGGGCTAAAAGGTATAAAGTCAGTCGCTGACGATTCCATAACGCTTGGTAGTAACTTTGTCGTTGGGGCCAACAAGCCGGAATATCACCTCAAGAATGCCAACTATCCGCGCGACTTTGCTGTCGACATTATTACCGATGTCGCACTGGCTTGTACCGGGCATGGTTGCACTAGATGCGGTAGCATGCTGAAATCGGTAAACGGTATCGAAGTGGGGCACGTGTTCAAGCTGGGCACAGTGTACAGCGAGAAAACCGGCGCTTATTACTTAGATAAAGCTGGCGAGCAGAAGCCGTTGGTTATGGGATGTTACGGCATAGGCGTGGGTAGATTGCTGGCAGCGGCTATTGAGCAGAACCATGATGACAAGGGGATCATCTGGCCGGTTCCCATAGCGCCGTATCACGTTTACCTGTGCGCGCTCAATATGGATCGCTCCAAGGAGGTCGTCGAAGCTGCCGAATCACTTTATCAATCTCTTGCTGATGCGGGTATCGAAGTCCTTTTCGACGATCGAAATGAGTCTGCTGGAATCAAGTTCAACGATGCCGACCTGCTTGGTATGCCGGTTCGGCTGCTGATAAGCCCGAAGAGTCTGGGTAACGGCGGTGTTGAGGTCAAGCGGCGCGATGAAATGGAATCTGCGCTGGTATCAGTTGATAACGCTGTGGACAAAATTAGGGCGCTACTTGACAAATAATAGCGAGAGTAGCACAATGTGATTGGTCAGGGAGCATGGCTTGTGCAATTAGCGAAGCTGTGCTACAATTATTTGGTTAACTAGTTTAAGAGGATGAGGATTACTTTAAGTGGGTCTGACCCACTTTTTTGTTAGGTAAAGGACAAAAATAGGGAAATTATGAAGAGCGATTTTCTGGTTGCTATAACTCAGCTTGCCGCTGAAAAGAACCTACCGAAGGACCTAGTCCTAAAGTCGGTTGAGGCTGCCCTGGTTTCGGCCTATAAAAAGGATACGGCCATGGCGGAGCAGGATGTTGCGGTTAAAATCTCCTCCGGTACGGGTGAAGTGAAGGTTTACCTTCGTAAGTTGGTAGTTGAGGAACCTAATAATCCCGAAAAAGAGATTGCTGTTAAAGAAGCCAAGAAGGTCAAGAGTGATATAGAAGTAGATGATATTCTTGATATAGAGATTAGGCCTGCTAACGCAGGCCGGATCGCGGCTCAAACTGCCAAACAGGTGGTGCTACAGCGCCTGCGTGAAGCCGAGCGTGATATGGCCTATGAGGAATATGTGGACAAAGAGGGGCAGATCATTTTGGGTGTGCTTCAAAGGGTAGAACCCAGACAGATCATAGTCGAACTGGGCAAGAGTGAAGCGGTGATGCCTACTATTGAACAGGTTAGAACGGAACGTTATCGGGTTGGCCAAAGGCTTAAGTTCTACGTGCTTGAGGTACGCCGTACTGGCAAAGGACCGCAGATTGTAGTATCGCGTGCGCATCCCAAACTGCTGCACTGTTTGTTTGAACTGGAGGTTCCGGAGATACTTAACGGGACCGTTGAGATGAAAGCTATCGCCCGTGAGGCGGGTCACCGCAGCAAAGTTGCGGTGATGACAAATCAGGAGGGGCTTGACCCTGTGGGCTCGTGTGTGGGCCTACGGGGAGTCAGGATTCAGAATATAGCCAATGAGCTTAACGGTGAAAGAATAGACATCGTTCAGTGGGATGAGGCGATAGAGACTTACGTAGCTCATGCACTGAGTCCTGCACAGGTAAACAGCGTTAAGGTTAATGATGAGCGGATGGCGGCCACGGTGATCGTTCCCGATAATCAGCTGTCCTTGGCCATAGGTAAAGAAGGGCAAAACGTAAGGCTGGCGGCTAAGCTGACCGGTCTGAAGATTGATATTAAAAGCACCAGTATTGCAGCACAGGAGGAAGAGGAGCTAAAGAAGGTCGAGGAAACCGAAGTCAAGGCCAAGAAGAAGGTAAAAGCAAAAGCGAAGACTGAAAAGACGGCAGAGAAGGTTGAAGAGGTAGCGGAGGTTCCGGAAGAGGAGGCGACTGAGGGTGCTGTTAAGGGGGTCAGTGAACAAGAGACAGCCTCTGCTGAAAAGGTTACCGAAACGATTAAGGAAGGGGAAGCAGAATATACCAGCAAAGAAATACTGCCCGAGTTTGCAGGGCTTAATACCGGTGCTGCCGTAGAGGAGCCTATAGAGGAGGTCGTTGAGGAAGAGGAGGTCGTTGAGGAAGAGGAGGTTGTTGAGGAAGAGGAGGAAGAACCAGATTATTATGAGCCTGAGTTCCCTGTCGAAAAGGGAGAAGGCAAGATTAGATTTGCCGAAGATATTTTGGGATACGACAGGTTTGGCGGTAAGGGCAAAAAAAGCAAAAAAGGCAAAAAGAGCAAGGCAGACAAGAAGAAGAAAGAACCTGCTTCTGAGAACGATGCAGCCAAAGCCGATACACCCTTCACACGAAAAGGGCGAAAGGAATCGCAGCCAGGCGAGGTTGATGAAGACTAAAACGAAACACGTGCCTAAACGCACCTGTTTGGGATGCCGTCAGGTCAAGTCGAAGGGCGAGTTGATCCGGGTGGTTTGTCGCGATGGAAAGTTAGCACTGGATTTGACCGGTACAAAACCGGGGCGTGGCTCTTATATATGCCCCTCGGGTTCATGTTGGGCAAAGGCGTTAAAAGGAAGCCGTTTGGACAGTGCCGTAAAAGTACAGGTTGCCCAAAGTGATAGAGAGAGACTTTTTGAATATACTAAGAAATATGGATGAGCAAGAGAGAAAAAGTAACTGAGAGTAGCTAGATGACTGAGACTTCTGCTGCAAAAAAGACTACTAAAGCTGCTGGCACCAAGAAGAAGGCCAAGCGTGGCATAGGTGTGCCTAGCAGTCTTACCGTAAAGCAGCTCGGTGACCTGATTGATGTTGATCCGATTACCGTTATAAAAGACCTAATGAAAAAAGGGATCATGGTCACTATCAACCAGTTGATCGATTACAATACTGCCGCGATGGTTGCCAGAAGCCTTAGTATTGATGTGCATGAAGAGATAGTAGAGCAGGGAAAAGAGACTCCTAAGTATCATAAGTTTGCCGTCGATGACGAGGGCAAACGAAAACCGCGCCCGCCGGTGGTTACCATTATGGGGCATGTTGACCATGGTAAAACCCGGCTGCTCGATGCCATTCGTCAGACCAGTGTTATGAACAGCGAGGCTGGAGGCATTACCCAGCATATAGGTGCTTACCAGGTGGAGGTTAATGGTCAGAAGATAACCTTCCTTGATACTCCGGGCCACGAGGCGTTTACCGCCATGCGTGCCAGAGGCGCCCATGTAACCGACATAGCTATTTTAGTGGTAGCTGCCGATGATGGTATTATGCCGCAAACGATTGAGGCTATAGACCACGCTAAAGCCGCCGAAGTGCCTATCGTAATCGCAATAAATAAAATAGACAAGCCTGATGCCAATGTTGATAGGGTTAAGCAGCAATTAACTGAACATGAACTACTTATTGAAGAATGGGGCGGAGATATTATTTGCATATCGCTGTCGGCCAAAAACGGTGAAGGAATCGGAGATCTTTTGGAGCATTTGCTGCTGGTTGCTGAGATGTTGGAGCTTACCGCCGATCCAGACCGAAAATCGCTTGGACTGGTTATTGAATCCGAGATGGATACCACTAAAGGGCCTTTGGCCACTGTATTGGTGCAGCAGGGTACGTTGAAGATTGGTGATAGTGTGGTGGTTGGAGATACTTGGGGCAAGGTAAGGGCCATGTTTAATGACAATGGCAAGCATACCAGAGAGGCCGGACCATCGACCCCTGTTGAGATTATGGGCCTAAACAGTGTGCCTCAGGCTGGAGACGGGTTTAAAGCCGTTGCTGATGATAAAGCCGCCAGGGCGCAGGTGCAAAAAGCTCAGAGAGCGAAGGAGACTGAGACTATGCAGGCGGCCAAGCTACTGGCTCTGGAGGATATATACAAGCAGATCAAGTCAGGCCAGTTTAAAGAGCTGAAGATAATACTTAAGACGGATGTGCAGGGAAGCGTAGACCCGATAAAGAGCTCGCTTGAGAGGCTGGAGGTTGAGGGGGTAAAGGTTAGGATAATTCACGCCGGTACTGGTACTATAACCGAGCAGGACGTGTTTTTGGCAGTTGCATCTCAGGCTGTTGTGATAGGGTTTAACACTCGTTCCGAGGAAGGGGCACGTCGCTTGGCTGATAACGAAGGGGTCGACGTGCGGTCCTACGATGTTATTTACCATTTGATTGAGGATGTTGAAAAGGCTCTTAGTGGTTTGCTGGAGCCGGTAATAATCGAGGCTGTTGATGGGCATGCTGAGGTCAGGGCTGTTTTCTCGGTGGGCAGACGAGATATAATTGCAGGGTCGTATATAACTGATGGCAAGGTTGCTCGCGGAGCGCTGTCTCGAGTAGTCAGGGATGGTGAGATGATCCATGAATCAACTATCAGCAGCCTTAAACGTTTCAAGGATGATGTGCTTGAGGTGGCCACCGGCTTTGAGTGTGGTATTGGCGTTGACGGATTTGCTAGTTTTGAGGTTGGTGATATAATCGAATCCTACCATAAAGAAGAGGCTCACAGAGGATAATTTTCAAAAATCCGACAGGCACCATTTTGTTTCCTCGAAGTTAAAAAATTATTACTACTTTTACGCTTTAGTCGATTCTGGAGGTGGAAAGATGACTCGACGCACCGAAAGAGTAAACGACACAATCCAAGTGGAGCTAAGCGATCTCATTAAGCGCCGTGTGAAAGATCCCAGGATATGCCAGTTCACAAGTGTAACACAAGTAATCACCTCTGCTGATCTTAAGCACGCTAGAATTTTTATTAGCGTGATGGGCAGTGAAGAGGAGAAAAGCGAAACGCTCAAGCACTTGAAATCCGCTTCCGGATATCTGCGCACAGCGATGAGCAAGCGCCTCACCATGCGCTACACACCCGAGCTTATCTTTGAGCAGGATGACTCTATTGAGCGTGGCGCTCATCTTTTGGAGCTGATCAATCAGGTTTGTACCGAAGAGGATCAGACGGATGGGGAACAGATTTGAGCGTAGACGGTATCTTGAATACCATCAAACCTGCCGGTAAAAGCTCATTCGCCATGATTTCCCTTATTCGTCGCTTGAGTGGCGAGCGCCGCGTAGGACATGCTGGCACACTCGATAAAGCAGCTTCTGGTGTTCTTCCTGTTTGCCTAGGCAAGGCAACGAGAGTAGTTGAGTTTCTGGCAAAAACTCACAAGATATATAGAGCCAACATTAAGCTGGGCGTTGTCACTGATACCTATGATCACGCCGGTAACATTACCGAAGAGAAGGATTGTTTTAACATTGAACGGGAGCAAGTAGAACGTTTGCTTCCCTCATTTGTCGGTAACATAGAGCAGGTTCCGCCGATGTACAGCGCTATCAAGCGCGATGGAATGCGGCTGCATCAGCTGGCTCGTGCTGGATTTGAAGTTGAACGTAGGCCAAGAAAGATCGACATATATAGTATTGACCTGCTGGACTGGCAGCCGCCATTCTTCGTTATTGACGTGGAGTGCGGCAAGGGGACGTACATTCGCAGTTTGGCCTATGATATCGGTCAAGCACTTGGTTGCGGAGCGCATCTTTTTAGCCTAGTTCGTCTAAAAAACGGCATCTTCGATATCGCAGAAGGTTTGACGGTTGAGCAGCTTGATGATGCGTTTAATGGCGGTTACTGGCAAGATGTGCTTCATCCTATGGATTCGGTGTTGGTGCATATGCCTGCAGCTGTTGTCGATAGCCATATGGAAAAAGAAATAAGAAACGGTGTCTCGGTAGATTTGAACGTCGAGAAAGATTCAGATTTAGATTGGTGCCGCGCCTACTCTGAAGGCGGTGAGCTTATCGCATTACTCAGGTATAAGTCGTCGATGGACAGATGGCATCCACAGAAAGTACTGATTTAGAGGGTGATGTTCAGTTTATTAAGTAGAGTTAAAGGATTATTGTTCAGTATGACGGCAAGATAGCTCTCCTCGATACCTGCCCCTAGAGCAACTGCTCTGGTAAAGTCTGGTGTAAGCAGATCTCTATCATCGTGTGCATCCGAGTTTACGATGAGTTTCGCCCCAGCCTGTTGCGCAATCTTAACCACGTGACCATTAGTAAGGGCGTGTCCTTTTCTGGCCGATATCTCGATATAAATATCGTTTTGAGCAGCGAGCTGAGCTTCCTCGATTGTTATCAGCCCGGGGTGTGCTAGGATATCAACATCCGGCGATTTAACTGCTGCCAGATTGGTGCCGGGCTCCACGTTTTCGGCAATGGTTTCGCCGTGGGCTACCACCAGCTTGGCTTTGGCAGCCTTTGCCTGTTTGGCTGCATCGGCGATGGACTTTGCCGGCAGATGAGTCAATTCAACGCCTGGTATTGCGATAATATTCCAGTGTTTTTGGGCCAGCACGCAGTCCTTTGTAATCTCGGCAACTAGCCTGTCCAAGTAACCGATAGCGACATGGTCCGTAATTGCGATAACCTTGTAGCCTTTGGCCACCGACTCGGAAATCATCTCAATAGGTGATAGAGCACCGTCGCTTAGGAGAGTATGTGTATGAAAATCATATGACATAGTTACTTTTACTACTTTCGCAATAAGTTTGAGAATAACATATTATGTGGTATAGGGACAAGCCTATTTGAATTTAGGTCAAACGTGAAACTTGTAAAGTGCAGCCATATCTGATTATAATAACTTGAGTTAAATTTATGACAAAAAAAGTACAAAAAATCAGCAGCAGCCAAAGGAGGCCAGTACGGTGGATAAAAAGATAAATGTCGCCATAATAGGTGTGGGAAACTGCGCGTCGTCGTTCGTGCAGGGGGTGCACTATTACGCTAATGCGGCTGAGGATGCTTTTGTTCCCGGCCTGATGCACGTGAATCTGGGTGGATATCGCATAAGCGATATAAACTTTGTTGCTGCTATCGATATTGATAAAAACAAGGTGGGTAAGGATTTATCCGAGGCCATCTATGCGAAGCCGAATAATACTTTTAAGTTCTGCGATGTACCAAGCACAGGGATAAAGGTTGTGCGCGGCATGTGCCACGATGGGCTGGGCAAATATCTGTCGAAAATTATCGAGAAAGCACCGGGTCAGACCGCAGACATCGTACGCACACTCAAGGAAACCAACACCCAAGTGGTAATCAACTACTTGCCAGTTGGCAGCGAAGAGGCCACCAAGTGGTATGTTGAGCAGATACTATCCGCTGGCTGTGCATTTATTAACTGCGTACCTGTGTTCATTGCACGTGAAAAGTATTGGCAGAAGAGGTTTGATGAAAAAGGATTGCCGATGATAGGCGATGATATCAAATCACAGGTGGGTGCCACTATCACGCATCGCGTGCTCACCAGGCTTTTTGCCGACCGTGGCGTAAAGTTGGAGCGCACCTATCAGCTGAACTTCGGCGGCAACACTGATTTCTACAATATGCTGGAGCGCGAGCGCCTAGAGTCTAAGAAGATTTCCAAGACAAACGCCGTTACTTCGCAGCTTGACTACTCGCTTGGTGACGACGATATTCACGTGGGCCCTAGCGATTACGTGCCGTGGCTAACCGACCGCAAATGGTGCTACATCCGCATGGAGGGCAGAACCTTTGGTGATGTACCATTGAACGTGGAGTGCAAACTTGAGGTTTGGGACAGTCCCAATTCGGCGGGCGTTGTAATCGATGCGGTAAGATGTGCCAAACTGGCACTTGATAGGGGTCTCAAGGGTTCACTGGTTGCCCCATCTTCATATTTTATGAAATCGCCGCCGAATCAGTATACAGACGACAAAGCCAGAAACATGGTGGAGGGTTATATTATAGATCAACCTCAGGATGAGCCGACAACTTTAAATGGAAAAAAATGATTGTTTTGCTAAATGGTATTTGCAGGGTCAAGGCTAGATGCGCTGGCTTTGACCTTTGTTTTAGTAATTAGGGCTTCTTGGACCTAAAGGCTTTATGGGGATAGAGTAAAAGTATGAGTGAGCGGGAAAGGCCGGAAGGCTACGGAATCGCTGATCTGCATATTCACAGTAGCCTTGTTGACGGCATGGCAAGTGTTCATCAGATTTTGGAGTACGTGGAGCATAAAACGGAACTGGATGTTATTGCCATTACCGACCATGACAATATTAGGGGCAGTTATGTGGCCCGTGAGCTGGCGGCAAGAAAGCACTATCGTTTTGAGGTAGTAATGGGCATGGAGATCACCACGCTACACGGTCATCTGATAGCCGTTTTCATAGAGGAACCTGTGTCCAGCTTGATGAGGCTGGATAAAACGATTGAGATGATTCATGAGCAGGGTGGGATGTGCATTGTCCCACATCCCATGAGCTGGCTTGCGCGCAGTATTGGCCAAACTACGCTGGATAAATTCTCTTATCGTACCGATGGGGTTTACCTCGATGGTATGGAGGTGGTCAATTCCAATCTGGTTGCGAAGATATCTTATGAGAAAAGCAGTAGGCTCAACCGCAAGCGGTACCACCTTTCTGAAGTTGGGGCCAGCGACGCGCACTTCCTGATGATGATTGGTAGCGGTTATACGCTTTTCCCTGGCAAGACGGCCTTTGACCTAAAGCAGAGTTTACTTGACAGGACGACAATTGCCGGCAGTAAAGAGTCGGTGAGTTTGAAGAAGATTGGTTACGGGCGCATACTCAAACAATTACTTAAAAGTTCTCCTATTACTGGAATTCCGCGTTTGCTGATGAGAAAGTTTGCTAAAAGCAAGGAAGCTGCTCAATGAAAATAGGTCTGGTATCGGCTTACGATCATGCCCATCCTGGCGGGGTTAAGGCCCATATCGATCATCTCAAGAACCACTTCGTCGACATGGGCCATCAGGTCAAAATCATGGCGCCGTTTTCCTATGAGCAGCCGCTAAAAAAAGACGTTATTCCAATGGGCAGACCCATATTTTATATCCCTAGCGGCGGTTCAACCGCTAGGATGAACCTGTTCCCTAGGCCATGGAGCAATCTCAAAAAGATACTTCGGGAAGAGAACTTTGATATACTGCATATACATGAGCCGATGCTGCCCTGGCTGCCGGTAAACGCGTTGCGCTTGTCAAAAACCATCAATATCGGTACTTTCCATGCGTATCATCCTCATAGCATTGGTTATACCTTGTGGAAGCCTTATCTCAAGAATATATCTTTCAAACAACTTCATGGGGTGATTGCCGTTTCTCCCGCAGCACGTGAGTTCCATATGAAGTTTTTCCCAGGCGACTACAGGATTATCCCGAATGGTATCTCGTATACGCATTTTGCCAAAGAGGCGCTGCCGTTTGAACGATATCTGGACGGCAAGAAAAACATCCTGTTTGTAGGACGCTATGGCGAAAAACGCAAGGGGCTGAAATATCTTTTAGGCGCCTTTAAGATTCTGAAGAAGCGTTTTGAGCAGATACGCCTTATTATAGTGGGGCCGGGCAGCAAGATGGCGCGCCTGTTGCACGGTGGAAACGGCGAGGACGTTGTTTTTACCGGATATGCTGCATATGATGATTTACCCCGGTATTATAGGACGGCAGATGTTTTTTGTGCGCCGGCAACAGGGGCTGAGAGCTTTGGCATTGTGCTGCTGGAGGCGATGGCCGCTGGTGCACCGGTGGTGGCATCTAACATTAAGGGATATGCCGGTGTGGTTGACCACGGCAAGGATGGGTTTTTGATACAACCGATGGATGAGGAGGCATTAGCGGGAGCACTGGCGCATGTGCTTGAAAACGATGGCCTGAAAGAAAAGATGCGCGCCAATGGTAAAATTAAGGCCGAAAGGTACCGCTGGACAAACGTATCGCGGCAGGTGATGAACTTTTATATAGAGATAATGCGCCGCTACGGCAGGAAAGTATAATCATCGTTGGAGTTGGTAAATGATCGATATTCGCCATAGTATAGGATGCACAATAAGCGAGCCGATAGCTCGTTTCCTTATAAAAACAAAGGTTGCCCCAAATACCCTGACCGTCTTCGGTTTTCTGCTTAACGTGGTTGTTGCTGTGCTTGTTGGCTATCAATATCTTTTGGCAGCAGGATTTGTGTTGCTTTTTTCTGGGCTATTCGACATTCTGGACGGCGCGCTGGCACGCGCTACTGGCAAGAACAACAAGGTGGGCGCCATCCTCGATTCGGTGCTCGACAGATTTTCAGAAAGCGCGGTTCTTATCGGGCTGGCCGTTTATTACCTGTATGCTTCTGCTTCAAATGTGGGCGTGATTCTTGTTATTGTCACACTTGTCGGTTCGATGATGGTAAGCTACACGCGCGCCAGAGGTGAAAGTCTGGGACTTGACTGCAAGGTGGGGCTTTTTACCAGGCCGCTGCGCGTTATTCTGATTGCGGCTGGGCTTATATTCAGCAGCGCGCTTATCTATATTCTATGGGTGCTTGCTATCGGAACAGTAGCTACTGCACTGTGGCGTCTTATTTACCTACTGGGTAAGGCGGATCGACCTAGTGATACAGAGGATCATGAGCAGTCACTGTAGAGCCTTTATTCGTTATGGTCTGATTTAAGGTAGGCCATTAAAAATCCATCTATTTCCCCGTCAAGCACCGCGTCCGGATTACTTGTTTCATATGCGGTGCGGTGATCTTTGACCATCTTATAGGGGTGCAGCACATAGCTGCGTATCTGGTTACCCCAACCAGCGGTTATATGCTCTCCCTTCAGCTTGGCCTGCTCCCGTGCCTTTTTCTCAAGCTCGCGCTCTAGTAGCTGCGCCTTGATTATTTTGAGGGCTATCTCTTTGTTGCGGTACTGTGAGCGCTCGTCCTGACAGCTGACTACAATACCTGTCGGTATATGCGTCATCCTTATAGCGGTACTATTTTTCTGCACGTTTTGTCCGCCAGGACCGCTGGCCTTGAACATCTCTACTTTGAGCTCATCGGGTCTTATGCTTATATCCACATCGTTTTCCACTTCGGGCAAGACCTCTACCAGTGCAAAGGAGGTATGCCTGCCGTGATCGGCATCGAATGGGGAAAGGCGCACCAGCCGGTGTACACCGCGCTCTGCCTTGAGGTAGCCGTAGGCCCAATCGCCGCTAATATTAATCATCACACTTTTTATACCCGCTTCATCACCGGGGGACATCTTGAGTATCTCGGTGGCATATCGTTTACGCTCGCCCCAGCGCAGATACATACGCATTAGCATCTCGGCCCAATCTTGGGATTCGGTGCCGCCGGCACCGGCGTGTATGGCTAAAATAGCGCTGTTTTTGACGTACTGACCGGCAAACGCCAGCACCAGTTCGTGCTGCTCAACTTGGGCCTCCAGCTTTTCTACCTCTGCAATAAACTCATCCTCCATAGAGGCTTCGTTTTCGTTAATGGCCATGGAGATCAGGTCGTATATAGCTTCGGCTCTCTGCTCTAGGTCGCGCCATGTAGCAACGGTGCCTTTTATCTCGGAAAACTGGCGCATAACGCCCTGCGCCTTTATCTGATCTGCCCAGAAATTTGCTTCAGAGGATTGTTTTTCAATATCGGAGATTTCTTTTTCTTGGGAGGCTATGTCAAAGGCGCACCATAATGGTATTGATGCGACGCTTGAGGTTTTCTAGTTTGCTTATAAGTTCCTGCATTAAATCACCTTAATGTGTATTATAACAGGTCGATTAACATATTTCTAAGCTTTTTCGGATGCGGCCTTATGTGCTAGGCGGGTTGGCTCTGGCAGGCGGTGCTTTTTACAGCATTGCAGCGTCCAGTTAATGGCTTTGGGCAGGCTTATCATATGACCTGCGGATATATAAAGTGGGTTTGTTTTGGCCTTGGTTCTGACCGCCGAGCCGATTACTTCCATTGCCTTAGCCTGCTACCCTGTTTTTGAAGTACCGGCTCACATTGTAGATAGCCTTTGCGGCGCGCTCCAGCGTGGGATAGACCGGTATTTGTGCTGACACGTGGCCGTGTATCAATACGCCCTGCGTGTCTGGGTCGAGGTGCTTGGCGAATATATTGACTATGGGTTTATTTTTTCGTTTTCCGATATCTGAAATGCTGTCTGCCAACTCCAGCACGGAGTTAACCAGCCTTGATTTTGCATCCGACAACCCTGATGTGAGGAAGGTGAGGTCGACGATAACTAGGTCGATGTTGGGATCATCACATACAGCATTGATTATCTTGGGTAGCCTGCCTTCAGGGCCGCGGGGACCAATGTCGATCGGGTTTCTCAATATAGCACCAGCGGGAGCTGTATACTGTATGATCTTATCCCTGATCTTTTGAGTGATCTCCGGCACATCCAGTCCAGCGCTGACGCAGGCGTCTGAGGCACTTACCGAGAAACCGCCTCCACCACGGTACACGCCGCCGATTATGGCGACGCGATTGCCGGTGAAACCATGCAAGTGATGCAGACCGATGATGGTATCCGCCATCTCTTCCAGGTTTTCCACCTTGATTGCACCTATCTGTTTGATGGCGGCCGTCCAGAGGTCATACGAGCCGGCCAGTGACCCGGTATGTGACGCTGCGGCCTCTGCACCAGCGCCGGTTTTACCACCCTTCCATACGAGTAATGGCTTGGTTTTATTGATTTCTTGCGCCAATTTCATAAATCTGAGCCCGTCCTCGATACCCTCGAGGTAGGCGCCGATTATATCTGTTTTGGGGTCGGCGGCAAAGTATTCAATAAAGTCGATTGCCTTCAGGTCACAGCCATTACCGAAGCTGACCACCTGGGTAAATCTGATCCCGCGTGCCAGCAGTTCATCGATAAGCGCTGCGGCATGGCCACCGCTTTGACTGACGAGGCCCACAGGACCCGCCTCGCGCAGTGCCACCTCGCCTATACCATAAGGGCCGCCCTTGTTGGCAGCGTTGTACAGGCCCATGCAGTTGGGGCCGATGATGCGGAAGCCACCCCTTTTTGCCTTGGCTTTAAGCTTTATCTCAAGCTGACGCCCTTCGTCAGTCCCGGCCTCGGCGAAACCGGCGCTGAAAACGTGCACTATCTTTGCCTTATTGCGGGCGCAGTCGTCCAGCGCATCCAACACCAAATTGTTTGGAATCGAAATTATTACGTAGTCGACTGCTTTTGGAATTGATTCGAGATTGGGATAGCACTTAAGGCCAAGCACCTGATCGTAGTCGGGATTTACCGGATAGAGTGTGCCGTCGTATTCGCAATTAATCATGGTCTCGAGGAATCGTCTGCCCGCTTTAGGCTTTTCAGTTGCTCCAATAACGGCTATGGATCTGGGATACATTATTGGCTGAAACTGGGTAAGTACATCGTCGCTCATTAATCAAAGCTCCACACTAATAACGCTAACTATAGTTAGAATAGCCGAAGGCGGCTTATGATACAAGCCGCCTTCTTTAAATAGTCTTGCGTATTTGGTTTTAGAACAATCCGCTTACTTTTCCTGTTGCGGTATCGATATCCACCTTCCTGAATGCCGGGCTGGAACTGGTGCCGGGCATTAGGCTGATGGCGCCTGCCATGGGGCAGAGAAACTTGGCGCCAGAGTAGATCAGGACGTCGCGGATAGGCAGTGTCCAGCCCTTAGGTACACCCTTTAGGGTTGGGTCGTGACTTAGACTCAAATGTGTTTTGACCATCATAGTCATGTAGTCATCGTACTTGGGATCGTTCTCAAGCATCTTGGCCTTGGCCTCGGCCTCTGGTGCCCAGCTGACGCCGTCTGCGCCGTAGACTACCTTGGCGATCTTTTCGACCCTGTCTCGCAGTTTCATCTCCAGCGGATAGAGGTACTTGATCTCCGTTTTTTCCTTACAAGCGTCTATAACCGCATCAGCAAATTCTAGAGCGCCGTCGCCGCCGTTAGCCCAATGGGTTGACACGGCACAGCGTGCCCCTGCCGCCTCGGCTGCTTTCTTGACCATCTTGATTTCTTCTGCGGTATCGGTGTGGAAGCAGTTGATACATACTACCGGTTTGATACCGGACTCTCTAATTGTGTTGAGGTGATGGATCATGTTGGTCATGCCAGCATCGAGTAGTGCCAAATTCTCCTTAGTGTATGCTTCCGGCAGTGCCTTGCCGGCTACGACATTGGGTCCGCCACCGTGCATTTTGAGGGCGCGGATTGTGGTTGTGAGTACGGACACATTTGGTTTCAGCCCGCTTAAGCGGCTCTTAACGTTCCAGAATTTCTCAAAGCCAATATCTGCGGCAAATCCGCTTTCCGTTACGTGATAGTCGAACAGTTTGAGGGCAACCCTATCGCCGATGATGGATGACTGCCCGATAGCGATATTGGCAAACGGCCCAGCGTGTACTAGGCAGGGCTGGTACTCAACGGTGCTCATAAGTGTGGGATTGATGGTATTGCGCATCCATGCGGTCATTGCGCCGCCCACACCAAGGTCACCAGTGGTTACCAGTTTGCCGCTTCTGTCGAACGCTATGGTGATGTTGTCCATTCGTTCACGCAGGTCGGCCAGATCGCGCACGATCGACAGCATGGCCATCAGTTCGGAGCCGACGGAGATGCCGAATCCCGATGCCATGGTGTAGCCGTCCTTGCGTCCGCCGAGACCGATGACGATGTTTCTTAAGCTCTGCGCACAGAAGTCCATGATCCATTTCATCTCGATTCTAGTAGGGTCGACGTTCAGACGGGGCATTCCGGTGAGCCTTTGCAACTGCTCGTCGTTATAGTTGCGCTCGTGCTGCATTCTGGCCTGAAGCGCCACCATGGCTAGATTGTGGGCGTTGGTGATATCGTTGATATCACCAGTCAGCCCCATAGAAAACTCGGTCATGGGAATGAGTAGTGAGTTACCACCACCGGCAGCGGTGCCCTTAACGTTCATGGTGGGTCCGCCGGATGGCTGGCGCAGACAACCGCCGACGTTTACGCCGCGCTTGCCAAGACCCTCTATCAGACCACAAGAGGTGGTGCTTTTGCCCTCGCCCAACGGGGTTGGGGTAATGGCGGTTACCTCGATGAGCCTGCCATCGGGTTTGTCTTTCAATCGGTCCATGATTTTGATGAAATCAAGTTTGGGAGTTTTGCCAAAGGGTATGAGTTCTTCTTTTTCGAGGCCCAGCATGTCTATATATTTTTCCGGGCTGGGCATATTAGCTTCAGCAGCCTCAGATATCTGCCAGTCCTGCATTTTTACTGCATCGTAAGCCATGTGCCCCTCCAACTATTAAAAGTATTTAATAATCTATAGTCTTGCCTTGATAATAAGCCAGACATATATTCTTTATTTCGTTGCCGTTTCGGCTGCGTTCACTGTGTTCCACATGAGCATGGTGATAGTCATCGGACCCACGCCGCCGGGAACCGGCGTTATTGCTTTGGCCTTTTCTTTAATCGCCTCGAAATCGGTATCGCCGACTAGCCTGAAGCCGCTCTTTTTGGAGTCGTCGGGAATGCGGTTTACACCGACGTCTATAACCACAGCACCCTCTTTAACCATGTCGGCAGTAATTACCTTTGGCCTACCAACTGCTGCTATGAGTATGTCGGCCTGCCTGGTGATAGAGGCTGTATCCTTGGTTCCGGTGTGTACCATAGTTACCGTGGCGTTGGCGCCGTCCTTCTTCTGCAATAATATTGCCAGTATGGGCTTGCCAACGATGTTGCTGCGGCCGCAGATAACTACATGTTTGCCAGCAGGGTTGTTGCCGCTTCTCACCAGCAGTTGCTGGATGCCGTGCGGCGTGCAGGGCATGAAGTACGGATTGCCGATGAGCAGCTTCCCCACATTAACCGGATGGAACCCATCGACGTCTTTTTTGGGGTCGATGATATCGATGACTTTGTCCTCACTGATCTGTTTGGGTAACGGAAGCTGCACCAGAATACCGTGGTATTTGGGGTCTTTGTTGAGTTCCTCCAGTTTGTTAAGTATCGTCTTCTCGTCGATATTTTTTGGATAGACGATAGTTTCCTGGTAGATGCCCACCTCGTTGCAGGCCTTTTCCTTACCCTTGACGTATGAAATCGACGCCGGGTCTTCACCCACGCGCACGATGACCAGACCGGGGGTTACCCCCTTGTCTTCTTTGAGTTTTGTCGTTTTTGCTGTTAGCTCGGCGCGGATATCTGCCGCCACCTCAGTGCCAGAGATAACCTCAGCTGCCATATCCTTCCTCCTGGGTTAATTAAAAACAATATTTAGGGCACAAAAAGGGTTAATTGAAACTTGAATTTGTGGGGGAAAAAATAAATGAAGTGAGGCGGCACACTATGCCGAGTCTGGGGTTGTGGCGCAATATCCAATCCCAAATCCTCCCTTTTACCTAAAGCGGATTATACCATAACTTATCGTATAATTACAGTCAATCTTTGTGGTCTATACTTGCCTTTGCTATCCTGATCGATTGGATCAGCTCCAGTATCATTAAGTAAGCTCTCTTTCACCTGCGCCTGCATCGAACTGTATATGCGAACCGGCCTTTTTGTTTAAGACAGAGCGCTTAAACTGTAAGCACTTGTTGTATACGTTCAAGCTAATATTGCAACGCGAAGCCGTTTCGTCTTGGGTTGCTTAAGTCGTTCGGAATGATTTCCTTAAATAATCAGAATATGAGTTGGGTGGAAGCCTCCGTTACCTTGCGGAAATGGAAACCGTAAATGGAAAGTGTTACTGCGACAGTGAGCGCCTGTGGGCGTTTGACCAGCGTCCAGCCCAGCAGTTTCCAGTAATGCATTCGGCCGTTCTCCCTTAGCCCTATGTGCCACATGGATTTGAAGAATGCCTTGATGGTGCTGAAGTTTGGCTTGGAGAAGGATAGTTTTTTTCTGCGTTTGTTGCTTATGAGCTTGAGCTCTCTTAAGAGCATTTTTATGCGGGCATAGTAGTTTTTGTATTTGTATATACTGTAGATGATCTTGTTGTAGCCGCCCATAAGGTCTTCCATCTTCATCTTGGGCGCGAAGTTTATGGAGCCGTCGGTGTTATCTCCGCTAATTCTTTTTGTGAGACGCTTCTCTTTTTCCAATCGCTTGTACAGCTTGGTACCTACGGGTGCGTTGAGCAGCCCCACCATGGCGGTGACGATGCCGCTTTTCTGAATGAAATCTATCTGTCTGTCGAAGATGCTCTTGGGATCCATGTCGAAGCCCACTATGAATCCGCCATCTACCAGCATGCCGGAATTCTGGATCTTCTTTACCGATGATATAAGATCACGTTTTTCGTTTAGGAACTTGTTGCATTCGACAAGGCTTTCCTCATTCGGCGTTTCGATGCCGACGAATACACGTCTAAAATTGGCCTTGACCATTAGCCTCATCAATTCCTCGTCGTCCGCGAGGTTGATTGAGGTTTCAGTTAAAAAAGTGGATGGGTACCTTCTTTGCTGCATCCAGTTAATTATAGACGGCAGTATTTCCGATTTCAGCTTCTTTTTATTGCCGATAAAATTATCGTCAACGATAAGGATTTCATTACGCCAGCCGCTTTGATAAAGTGTTTCAAGTTCAGCCAGCACCTGTTCCTTGGTTTTGGTGCGGGGCACGCGTCCATTGAGCACTGTGATATCACAGAACTCGCAGTCGTATGGGCAGCCGCGTGAATACTGGATGTTCATTAGGGAATACTTATTCATATCGATAAGGTGCCAAGCCGGAATTGGCGTTTCGGTAATGGCAGGTCTTTGCCTAGTGGTATAGATGTGCTTGGCACAACCGTTTTCTAGATCTTCAAGAAATGGTTTAAGCGTTATTTCCGCCTCACCCAACACAAAATGATCTACTCCCTCGAATTCATAATGCTCTGAAGTAAAAAGTGGTCCACCGCATACCACCTTGCTGCCCAACTTGTTGCATCGTTTTATAACGTTTCTGACCGATCTTTGTTGTATGGCCATGGCGCTGATGAAGACGTAATCGGCCCACTGAATCTCTTTGTCCCAGAGATGGGCCGTGTTCATATCCACTAGCTTTTTCTGCCACTTGTTCGGCAGCATTGCCGCGACAGTGAGAAGGCCAAGCGGAGGCACAGCCGCCTTTTTGGAAATAAAACTGAGAGCGTGCTTAAAGCTCCAGAAGGTATCGGGACTTCTCGGGTAAACCAATAATACGTTCAATAATTTTCCTTATTCATGAAGTATACGATACGAAAACTTTTTTGGCTACACATCGGTTGAATAGGCGCCCTTTTGTGAAAAATGAGAGGGCATGATAAGCGCTGGAAAGACGGTTGTTGGCTATAACGTAGTTGAGGTTGAAAGAAGCTGGGTGTAGTTCTCCACCACCTTGCGGAAGTGAAAGCCGTAGATGGAGAGCATAACTGCCAGAAACATTGCGCCGGGGTGTTTGATCATCGTCCAGCCCAGAAGGTCCCAGAACATCCTTTTGCCCTCTTTGGGCTTGAGCCCCACATGCCAAATCAGTTTGAAGAACGCCCGCAAGTTGGACCACTTGAAGGTGGATAATGTTACCTTGGTTTTTCCCTTTGGCCGGTAGGATTCGATAAAGGTTATTATGCGATCGTAGTAGTTTTTGTAGCTGTAAATGGTGTTGAGCACTCTCTTGTAGCCGCTGATTAGCGCCTGTTTTTCCATTTTGGGCACAAAGTTTATTGAAAGGTCCAGATTGTCTCCGGAAAAACTTTCAACAAGACGCTTCTCTTTTTCCAATCGCTTGTACAGCTTGGTACCCACAGGGGCATTGAGTAACCCCACCATTGCGGTGGCGATGCCGCTTTTTTGGATAAAGTCTATCTGGTTGTCGAAAATCGAGATGGGATCGTTGTCAAATCCAATGATGAAACCGCCGTGGACCTGAAAGCCGTGATTCTGAATCTTCTTTACCGCCGCAATCAGATCGCGGTTTCTGTTGTGACTTTTGCCGCACTCGATCAAGCTTGCCTCATTGGGCGTTTCGATGCCGATGAACACCGTGTTGAAGTTGGCCTTTGCCATCATCTCCATAAGCACTTCATCATCGGCAAGGTTGATGGTGGCCTCAGTAAACAGTGAAAATGGGAAGCGATGTTCAACCATCCATCGGGCTATTGCGGGTATTATCTCCGCCTTTAGCTTTCGTTTATTGCCGATAAAGTTGTCGTCCACAATAAAGACGTTGTCCCGCCAGCCGCTTTGATAAAGTGTTTCAAGTTCAGCCAGCACCTGTTCCTTGGTTTTGGTGCGGGGCACGCGTCCATTGAGCACTGTGATATCACAGAACTCGCAGTCGTAAGGGCAGCCGCGTGAGTACTGAAGACTCATGGAAATGTATTTGCTCATATCTATCAGATCCCACATGGGTATAGGGGTGCTTGTTATATCGGGCTTCTGCCCAGATGTGTACCTTGGCTTGGGGGTACCCTTTTCTAGATCGGCAAGGAACATGGGGAGCGTGACTTCGCTTTCGTTGAGCACGAAGTGATCCACACCACCGAATTCGTTGGGCTCTTCGGTAAAAAGCGGGCCGCCGACAACGACTGGCGTTTTTAACCGGTTGCATTTTTTGATTACATTTTTAGCCGATTTTCTCTGCACCACCATACCGCTTATGAAAACGTAATCGGCCCATTTAATGTCTTTATCGGAAAGATGCGTCACGTTCATATCCACCAGCTTTTTCTGCCACTCTTCAGGCAACATAGCAGCTATGGTAAGAAGTCCTAGTGGAGGAAAAGCCGCTTGTTTGGAGACGAAGGGAAGCGCGTGCTTGAAACTCCAGAAGGTGTCGGGGTAGCTTGGATAAACTAGTAATACTTTCATTTGATTATATTATACAGCCGATCTCTTAATTTTGCACTGTAGCACATGATAGTGGCTCTTGTCTGTAACGTATGATTAGTTTTCACCTCTTTTGCGGAACATGAGCGTGCCGAAGGCTATGCCTGCTAGCATCCACAGGCTTAGGACTAAGAGTGCCTTCCATTGATCATCCCATATCCAGCTGTCGGTTACCACGCTACGTACACCGCTTATGGCGTATTCCACCGGGTTGAGCTGCCTGATTGTGTCGATCCATCTGGGAAGAAACCGAGATGGGACAAATGAGGAAGTAAGGAACATCACTGGCAACGCTATGAAGTTAATTACTGCGATAAGGGTTTCCTGCCTGCGGAAGAGCAGAGCCAGTCCACAGGAAAGGCCGGCAAAGCCAAAGCCCAGCAATGTTATCAGAAAGAGGGTATATATAACTCCCGGAACACCTGTAGCAATATTAAGCCCCAAGATCAGGGCTATACCAAATATGATAAGCGCTTGTACAATAAGCATCACCATCGACCCAGTAACACGTGCCAGAATGATAGACATACGGGAAACCGGCGTGGCCAGCATCTTGGAAAGCACGCCTTTCTCTATATCCATTAACAATCCCATGCCGGACCAGACCGAGCCGAACATTACTGTCATAACTATGACCGCTGGTGAGAAGTGCTGGACGTAATTAACTCCCTGAGCCTCCATAGTGGATTTAAATATTTGGGTAAACAGCAGTAGCCACAGCATGGGTTGTACTATATTAACGAATAGCCAGACAGGTATGCGGATATCGGTTCTGACGTGACGCACTATCTGATACCACGTATCTGACATGAAATAAGTCATTATTTCTCCCTCTCACTTCTGCGCGCAATATCAGTGAAGCTTGATTCTTTGCCCTCTTGGTGCCTAATGGTTTTACCGGTGTATTTGAGGAAGACGTCATCAAGTGAGGGATGCGATATGGTAAGGGTCTCGACATCGATCCCCTTATCGGCCAGTATACGCATGATGGCGGGTGCCGCGGTTTTTGCATTGTTAACATATACCGCCAACTCTTCCTCGGCGGGCTGTATGCGTTGTGCGAAGGACTCACCCTCTAACACTTTTTGAACGTCGGCTATGAACTGAGGGCGTGTTGCCTCATCGCCTTTGTCCGGAGAAAGGGTGATGACGTCGCCACCGATGGCGCTTTTAAGGTCGGACGGGGTGCCTGTAGCGATAATTTTGCCCAGGTCTATAATGGCGACTCGGTTGCACAACTGATCGGCCTCCTCCAGGTAGTGGGTGGTAAGGAATATGGTTATGCCCAACTCGGAGGTCATCTTCCTGATGTATTCCCATATCTTGGCGCGTGTTTGCGGGTCGAGACCAGTCGTCGGCTCATCCATGAATACCAGCTTGGGGTTGTGGATAAGGCCCATGGCCAAATCCAGTCGCTTACGCATGCCGCCAGAGTATGTTTTTACCATCTTCTTCTCGTAGCCAACCAAATCCACGAGCTCGAAAATCTCTTTTATGCGCTGGTTGATAGTGGCTTTGTTTAGGTGGTAGAAGTGGCCATAAAGCGTTAAATTTTCCTTGCCGGTGGAGTGCTCATCCACGCCCACGTCTTGCGCCACGTAACCTATAGTCGCTCTGACGTCTGTCGCCTGTTTTTCTATATCGTATCCTGCTACTTTGGCCGAGCCCGAGGTGGGGGCGATAAGCGTGTTAAGCATCTTGATTGTCGTTGTTTTACCGGCGCCGTTGGGGCCCAAAAAACCGAATATCTCGCCCTCTTTGACCTCAAAGTCAACGCCGTCGACGGCTCTAACATTACCCTTAAACACCTTGGTCAGTTTATCGGTTTCAATCATACTCAAAGCAGAATCCCCAAATCATTATACTCAAAATACGTTCAAAGTCAACGAAATGTGACGATTTGTTGTGCATTGATATCATTATACCGCATTTTGCGCTATGGGCCTGTCGTTTCTTGTGGGGTATTTGCCGATATTGCTCTATTTTGTATGATATACTTCGATTAATCATGTACGAAGACACTATTGCAGCCATATCAACACCTGTAGGTGAGGGCGGCATCGGCATTGTGAGGTTGAGTGGGCCCGATGCGCGTTCCATTACCGAAAAACTGTTCGATCACAGACTATCGGGTCGTCGTTTAGTCTACGGACATATAGTTGACCCTGAAAACGGCGGCGTGGTCGATGAGGTGCTAGCGGTATACATGAAGGCGCCTAACACTTACACCCGTGAAGACGTTGTGGAGATAAATAGCCACGGCGGTGCGGTGGCGCTGCAGCGCGTACTTGAGGTTGCCTTGAGGGCTGGCGCGCGGCTGGCCAATCCAGGCGAATATACGCTGAGAGCGTTTTTAAACGGGCGCATTGACCTGGCGCAAGCGGAGAGTGTACTGGACGTGATACAGGCCAAAACAGAGGCCAGTTTACGCCTTGCGGTAAGCGGGCTCAAAGGTCGATTATCCGACGAACTTAAGCAGGTGCGCTCTGAACTCATGTCAATACTGGCATATCTTACGGCGCGCATAGATTTTTCCGAGGATGAGGTTGAAGCTCAGGATGTCACGTCACCGCTTGAACAAAGCCGCGATACACTTGATCGACTAATTGCCAGCGCCGATACCGGCATCATATATCGTCAGGGGGTACGTACCGCTATCGTTGGTCGTCCCAATGTAGGCAAGTCCAGCCTGCTCAATCTGCTGCTGCGGGAGGACCGCGCCATCGTTGCTGAGGAGCCGGGCACAACCCGTGATACGGTAGAGGAGGTGGTCAACATTAAGGGTGTACCGTTCGTGTTGATCGACACAGCAGGCATTGTACACAGCAAGGATGTGGTGGAATCACTGGGCATCGAGCGCAGCCGGAGAGCGATTGATATGGCAGACTTCGTGCTACTGGTTATCGATCAGAGCGAGCGATTGACGCATTATGATGAGGAGATAATCGATTTGCTTGCTGGTAAGACAGTTCTTACGGTGGCCAACAAGGCTGATTTATTGCTTAAGACTGATATGACTGGCATTGGTTGGCCTGTAGTTGCTACGTCGGCATTGAGTGGAAATGGGCTGCACGCGCTGGAGGATATGATGGTCGAAGCTGTTCTGGGGGGAAAGGTAATTTCCTCAGATGCGGCACTAGTGACCAATCCGCGGCACAAATCGTTGCTCAAGCAAGCGTACGATAACATTTCTCAAGCGCTGAAGTCGATAAAAGGGGGTATGCCCGAGGACTTCATTAGTATCGACATAACCGCTTCTTTAAATGCGCTGGGCGAGATTACGGGTGCCACTGTTACCGAAGAGCTATTAGACACCATCTTCAGCCAGTTCTGCCTTGGCAAGTAGTTTCGTTTTTTGCCACGCTGTACTAAGGTCGAAATGTCGCTATGCACGTGGGTAAGCTTTAGTTGTTCAGCAAGAAGGCTTTGGTTGGCCCTAGGCCTTTTTGTATTGCCCGCTCATTTTTTGCTTGACCAACCGCATTACCTTTTCCATGATGTCGCCGGCTTTTTCCGAGATGCGCACACGAGCCATGTTGTCCAGTGGAGTATTGCCCATGTTGATGATGGCAAGGTTAGCTCCCGCACTCAATGCGATCTCTGGCATGTGCGCCGCGGGATATACCAGCAGCGTTGAGCCAATAACAATACACAGGTCGCACCGGGCTAAGCGCCGTTGGGCCTCCTGCGTTTCTTCCACCGGCATGGGCTGGCCGAAAGATATAGTTGCTACTTTCATCAATCCGCCGCACTCCCGGCAATTAGGTGATTCCTCGCCGGCATCGAATCTCGGCCTAATCTCCTCAATCGCGTAGGACTTGCCGCACTCCAAGCACTTAGCCTTAGTGACGGTGCCGTGCAGTTCGATGACGTTGTTTGGGTTGTTGCCCGCCTTCTGGTGCAAGCCGTCTATGTTTTGGGTGATAACACAGTTTAGTTTACCCATCTTTTCCATCTCGGCAACGGCGTAGTGCGCGCGGTTGGGCTGTATATTGGCATGAAACTCGCCGGATCCATAGCGCGCCCAGTGGCGCTTCCTCACCTCAGGGTCGACCAGAAACTTCTGAAAGGTCATGGTGGTGGGATCCTCCGATTTGGTCCAGATGCCGTTGGGGCCGCGGAAGTCACGCAGGCCAGACTCGGTGCTGATTCCGGCACCAGTAAAGACGATGATATTGTTTGAACTTACGATTAACTCGGCAAGTTTTTCTATTTGCTCATCAACGTAGGACACGGTGACTACTCCTAGTTCTTGCCTGCCGCATTATATTTGCATATGTAGAGTAAGAGATGCAAAGTCGGTGGTCTCGTACTTATGGACGCGCGGACCTAATTTAAGCATTATCTATCTCTCTCCAAATTTCTCATGGAAGACCAACTCGGTAGCACTCTTTCTGGCACGTGGCGCTGGTGATTCGTCGGGATGACCCAGTGGTAGAATCTCTACAACCACATATCCTTCAGGCACACCGACTATCTCGGCGATTTTTGCAGCGTCGAACAGGCCGATATGCACCGTTCCCAGACCGAGAGCGTGCGCCATAAGAGTGAGATTATTGAGCGAAAGCGCCACATCGAACATGAACCATTCGTTTTTGTCGGTGTAAGGCACGCCGTCGAAGCAGCCCGATCTGCCCAACTCAGCGCAGGCCACGACCGCTATGGGCGCCTGTCTTAGAGCAGGAGCGGCATTATTTTCTCTGCCGGGCGCTTTTGATATAGTGGCCTTTGCCAGCCTGTCGCGCGTTTCGTAGTCGCGCACAATGATAAAACGCCAGACCTGGGTATTGGCCCACGACGGTGCCCAGCGCGCGGACTCCAAAATCTTACTCAAGTCTTCGTCACTGACCGGATCGGGTTTGTATTTGCGTATGCTTCTTCTATCAAGTATAGCTTGCATCAAATCCATTATTAGCCCCCCTTTAGGTTACGGTATATTTTATCGAATCCGTCAAGCGCCGCTTTCAGATTTTGCACAATATCACCAGCGATGGTTTCAGGGTCAGCAAGGTTATCTCTCTCTATAGAATATTTATCCTTTAACCAGGTAATATCCATGTCGGTCCTGTCTCTGGCGGTTATCTCATTATAGCTGAATGGTTTGAAGCGCCTGGTCTGTTCACGCTGTTGGCGATTTGCACGATTATAGCAGCTAACGAAATCATAGAGGTTTGCGTACTTGAGCGGGTTGTTCTTAGGTGTGAAGTGCATGTTCGTTCTTAGGTCATATATCCATAGCTTATCTGTTTGCGGTTTGTCACTTTTTGGTTTGTTGTCGAAAAACAGTACGTTGGCGTTTACTCCCTGTGCGTAGAACACGCCGGTGGGCAGGCGTAGCATGGTGTGCAAGTCGCACTCGAAAAGCAGCCTGCGCCGGATCGTCTCTCCGGCACCAGATTCAAATAGGACGTTGTCTGGCACCACGATGGCTGCACTACCATCCTTTTTGAGCAGCGATTTGGCATGTTGCAGGAAGTTTAGCTGCTTGTTTGAGGTTGTTGCCCAAAAATCGTTTCGCTTATATGTCAACGTACCCTTTTTGTCATTGCCAGTTGTGATGGTAACGCTGCTTTTTTTCCCGAATGGTGGGTTGGCGAGTACCATATCGTAGCGCCGTTTTGGAGTGAATATTAGGCTATCCCTGGTATCAACGACGCATTCACCGTGTACCCCATGTAGATAGAGATTCATTGCACACAAACGGGTGACATTTTCAACGATATCTGATCCACTGAGTGCGCTTGAGTCTAAAAACACCTTTTGCTTATCGGTCAATTTGTACGATTTGAGAACGTAATCATGCGCCGCCAGCAGGAATCCGCCGGTGCCGCACGCTGGATCACATATGGTAGCATCAGGAGCAGGCTGCATTACCTCGACAATCGCTTTGATAAGCGGGCGGGGCGTGAAGTATTGACCGGCGCCGCTTTTGACATCCACAGCATTTTTTTGCAGTAAGCCTTCGTATATTTCGCCCTTAATATCCATGTCGAGTCCAGTCCACTCTTCGCCGTTTATTAACTCTAAAATCCTTTTCAGTTTTGCCGAGTCCCTGATCTTGTTCTGCGCATTTTTGAAGATATAGCCTAACATTCCGTTTTTGTTGCCCAGTGATTTGAGGATGCGTTTGTAGTGTTGTTCAAGATTTGCCCCGGTTTTTAATAAGAGGCTGTTCCAATTAAGATGGCTGGGTATGAGTGATTTGTGCAGGTGGATATTGCCGTTGGCCATTTTAAGGAACAGAAGGTAGGTTAGCTGCTCGACATAATCGCTGTAGCTTACGCCGTCGTCGCGCAATATGTTGCAATAGTTCCACAGTTTCTTAACTATTGTTTTGGCGTTGTTTAGCACAATTTAGCCTTTAATTTTCTATTAGTTTTCCAGTAAAAGCACTATTGAATATACTCTGTCGTAGTTGATCTGTTTGCCTCATGTTATCGCTTACCTTTTTTTCGAGTCTGCCGGCTGAGTCAAAGCAGCATTCGATTTCTGCTACTATTCGCAGCTGCTCAGATATTGGCGGGATTGGGATAGAGAGATTTGCGATATCGCTCTTTCTTACTGATGGCACGGTGGTTGCCCTGCCTAGGTTTTCAAGTCGCGTGCTCAGCAATAGGTAATACAGGTACGTATTGTCCAGCTTCTGGCTTGAGCTTATCACTCCCATCATGTTGTTGTCGATGAGCGCCGGTTGTTTTAGAATGGCACGCTGGTTCAATTTGATCGCCTCGCCGGTTTTAGCAAATATTATTAGGCCAGGGTTTAACGGATTTAGCTTGTGTTTCTTACATGTGTTTGCCGATATATAGTTTTGTGCTGTCCCCAAGTGTTTGCACTCGTACATATTGATTCGGGCAAGGTCTGCTACCTTGAAAAATGGTATCGCGGAGCTATCATTGGCTGAAGTATTGTTGGGGAAGTTATAGCCGTGTATTGTTTGAGCCACTTGGCCCAGTTTTACGTGTTTGTTGCTTTGCTTACCGTAAAGGACTTTTTGCAAAACCGTAGTGCGGTAGTGATTTATGCTTGCTTTTGCAAGCACCAGTTTTGCGGCGGCGGCTTCCAGTTCGACAAGAAGAGATTTGATTTGTGATGCGATGCGTTGTGCTCGATTGGCCGGTGGTAGCGGTATTTTGCAGGATTTTATCTGACGGGAACTAATGTTTTTGACCGCCTCACCATTTGCCAGTGCCAAAAGTTCGCTCTCTATATATCGAAGGTAGTATGTGATATATTCCTTGTACTCGGGTATAGGGAATTTGATTAAACCGATGCGCTGGTTTTGCAGTGCAGCTGTGTCAAGATCGTAAACACATAATTTCCCGATGGATCCTGACATCCCTATAACCACATCGCCCTTGCAGACACGGTGATCGATGTGTTTTTCAAAGTAGTACTTTGGTAGGTATACAGCGTTTTTTGTACTGATGCCGTTTGAGGTAAGGTTTGACTGGCGGACGAGCAGCACGCCGCTATTTGTGAAATCTACACTTTTAAAGGCGTAGCCGTTTCTTATATCAATCACTTTATCAAGAGATTTAAGTTGCCAATCCGATGGCAGCAAAGCGCGGTATTCTTGTTTTGCTAATAGTTCAGTCATCGTACGCTTAAAAAGGTATTTGTGTTTGATTGGCGTTATTATAGACATCCGCTAGAACTTTTGTACAGAATATGTAGGGTGAATTTGCACCTGATTTTACCTGTATGTGCATCCTTGTATTAAGCGGCCTGCCTGTTTGGTTTTTGCGGAGGCGGTATTACCTTAAATGGGATGTTGACCATCTCGATACCCTCTATTACGGCGCGCACCGAGTAGGTATCGTACAACGGGAACTGTACACTGTTGAATTCCATAACTACTCGGCCGATACTCTCGGTACCAGAGAGAGCTTTGGGGATGTTGAATTTGCCCTCTATGGCGGGGATGACATCTTTGCCGTCAGCGTCGATGAGGTGGACTTTTATTTCCTTTGCTCCTGCTTCGACGGTGCTGGTCCTAAGTTGTATCACGAGGCAGAAATGTGGGTGCCTCACCGGCAATTGTTTGCCAACGATGTTCTCAAATCCTATGCCCAACGCGCTAAGCTTACCGCCACCATCAGCAAAGTCACATAAAAAAGCGAAGTCTACTTTCACTGGTCATCTCCCATCTAATAACGTTCTGCAATTATACACATAACGAATGCTAAATAGAAAGACCTGATTCATTGCATGGCACTTTGTTGACACATACTTATCCCGACCGCTATATTTGTGGATAACATCGGTGTGGAGCGTGTGCGTGGATATACAGTGGGTGCTGCTGGCAAAGAAATACTTATTTAATGAAGATAAGACACTGGACATTGAAAAAATAATGCAGAAGATGGAGTTTGATGGTATCCCCTATATGGACTCGCTGAAAATCATCATAAAATCGCAGTCGAGCCCGACTGAGGTGGGAGAGAAAAAGGCAATTACTCTTAAGATACATCACCAGAGCGACGGCGAGGTATTTACCACCGACATGCCCTATGAAATACCCAATCTATTCGTGTGGGCCAAGTACTCGCCGTACATCACCATAGACTTAAGCGATTTCATCTTCCCCAAAACTGGCGAGTACTGCCTTGATTTCTATATAGACGGAGAGTTGAAAAATAGTGAGTGGTTGACAATAGTGGATAGGAGGGCAAAGTAAGCGGCGGATGAGATATGGAAACCAGGAGAGGCAGCATAGCGCTTCAAGTGGGCGATAAGTCAGCCCTTAAAGGTGTTTTTACCGATGAGGGAAAATAGGCCTGAGGTTGGCACATATAAGAAATGGGAAAGAAAACGGCACGACGTGGTTTTAACCGCTTTTGCTGTGCTGCTTTTCTTTGGGCAGATTGTGTTGGCTACAATTTACTATAATTTCTATCGCGTTAGCGCGCTTTCCTATCTGGGTTGGACGCTGATGGCTGTTGCGATTGTTGTTGTTGGCCTTTCCTGGTATGCGGTGAGGCGACAGAGCTTGACCGAGGACCGGGAATGGCTTGAAAATACGGTGTTGGTTGACACCGGTATATACGAGGTTATCCGCCATCCTGTGTACTTCAGCTTCATTATTTACGTCGTTTCGCTGATACTCATCTCGCAGCACTGGCTGAGCATCATCTTTGGCGTGTCGATTGTCGGCTATCTTTACTGGGCGATGGCGCTTGAGGAATGGGCAAACGTGGACAAGTTTGGCGAGGAATACGTGGATTATATAGGAAGAGTGCCGCGGCTCAACATTGTTGCCGGATTGGGAAGATACTTCAGAAAGCGAAAAGGGCAGCAGTATTAAACGGCCACGTTTTCATCCCACGATTATCGCTATTACAATTACTACTAGTTATCCTTGTAATACAGCAGTTATATGTTTAGATTAACCAGCGGGCAGCTTGTTACTTTAGCCATGACGGCGATCATCGTCGGGCTGGCGGTATGGCGACTGATGAACAGCACCCAAACCTGGTGGACGATAGTGGTGGCGGTGCTGGTTGCTGTTGGCGTTTGTGTTTTTGTGTACTACATGATGAGCGGCAAGCAACGAGATGATGAATAACCGCTCTACCCTCTAAAGCGCTTCTACTATTCGCTTTGCCGTACGTACCCTTGCGTGACGCGGGAACATATTCTGAATAAAGTAGTCGTGTCTTTCTGCGGTACTTGAGGCACAGCAGTCGGATAATACGATCACATGGTAGTCGCGCATCCGAGCCTGAGAGAAGGTAATAGCCACACATACATCGGTAAGTACTCCGCCCAGCAGCAATGTATCGATACCGCGGTTTTTGAGCAGTAGTTCCAAGTCTGTCTGGTAGAAGGCGCCGTGCCTGCGTTTGAAGACGATACTTTCACCGTTGATCGGCTGGAGCTCATCGATGATACCGGCAGCAGCGGTGCCCTCGACGAGATAGGGCAGTTTGGTGGTGGATGCCATATCGGTGATGGTGGGCACAAAGTCGGAACGGTCGGCTTTGTGACCGGTGGTAATATGGTATACAGGCAATTTTGCCCGGCGTGCCGCTTGGAGTACGCTTGCTGTATTTGCGACCACATCGCCCTGGATAACCTGTTTATATACGCCAGCGAAAAAGTCCTTAGTACCGTCGAGAAAGTGTTTTTGCATGTCTATAATCAATAACGCCGTTTTTGCGGGATCGATCATGGTTTTTGTCATAGCGTGCCTCCTTATGCTCAATGGCCTTTTGATTTCATCATCAAATATCCCGAAACGCCTCTCTCGTAGAGGTCTGGAATGATTCCCGCCTGGTTGTATCCAACTTCCTTGTAAAGTTTTTGTGCCCTTGCATTATAATAACTGGTTGTAAGGAATATCTTACTTACTGATTTACAAGCGGCATTTTCGTAATAGCTGAGCAGTTTTTTGCTGATACCCCTGCTTCTATGATCTTCTTTTACGGTAATATTTTTAGGCAGTATACCTCTCCCATATTAGAGTTAAGCAGGATATCTTTACAAACCTTCAGGTGATCCAGCGTTCCTTTTTAGATGGTAATCGTCATCGAGGAATCTCTTTGTTGCCAAAGGTTGTTTGTGATTATAGCAGATGCGGGGGATTATATGGAACTGGTATCTTCCTCATGATAACCGAAAGTTGTATCTTTGGGCTTGTTTAAGTTTACTTACACAGTTTACGCGAATCTATCTATAGTTTAAGGACATGAGATAAAAGTCACATACGTTGACATAGCTAAAAGATAGGATTTGATAAAAGAAGCTCGAATAGTTAGGCGTAAATACGTATTGATACATAGCGTGAGAGTGCGTATATATTATAGATTTTATGTAAAATGGCAAGACGTTAATAATGACGATTTGACACCGAAACTATGGCAATGTATTATGTAGCGGCTAATGGCAATACTTACATACAAATTGTATTTAAGGAGGTGGGTTGTGGAGTTTGCACATGATTGGATGGGCCCCATATTTGCCGGAATGGGGCTTTTGCTGATTATCTTGGAGATGGCAGGACTTGAAATGGAGTTCGATCTGATTATTATCGGGTCGGGGTTTGCCGTAGGCGGTCTTATCACCTGGCCCTTCCAAAACTGGATAGCCACGATAGTGGTCGTCTGCGTGCTGATAGCGGCTTATGTTGTGGTGGGGCGTGCCTACATTCACCGCAGATGGCTAGCGCATAAAGGAGAAAAGACCAATATCGACACTATTATCGGTAAAAAGGGTCTGGTGCACAAGCCGATAACGCAGTATGACGATGGTATGGTAAAAGTGGGGTATGAAGACTGGCGTGCCAGGTCCGATGAGGGTATTCCTGAGGGCGAGGAGGTGGAGGTAGTAGAAATAAGCGGAGTTACTCTTACGGTTAAAAGATATAAAGGGGATAATTAAACAGTTTCAGTCATTGTAATTGTCGTTTTTATTACGGTTTTGCTGGCAGTTGTGGCGCTGACAGTCATATTGATCACCATGCCGCACCGTGGCCAACTTTCATATATCGGCAAAAAGAGCCTGGCGCTAA
>Ga0187833_10000376_pt1 | contig 51328 bp, 41 predicted proteins | sample ETNtaG_37_FD_167968 | JGI IMG/M metagenome (GOLD analysis project Ga0187833, IMG submission 167968) | Marine microbial and viral communities from oxygen minimum zone, Eastern Pacific Ocean - ETNP2014_SV_400_PacBio MetaG (Illumina Assembly) | ecosystem: Environmental > Aquatic > Marine > Hypoxic...
CCAGTCGCTTGGCGCAAAGTTGCGCTGGGCGAGCTGCAATATTTATTCGACGCAGGACCACGCTGCCGCCGCGATTGCCCGCGACAAATCCGCAGCGGTCTTCGCTTGGGAGGGTGAGACGCTCGAGGAATACTGGGACTGCACGCTTGCCGCGCTGGTCTGGCCTGATGGCGAGGGACCTGACCTGTTGGTAGACGACGGTGGCGACGCAACACTGCTGATTCACGAGGGCGTAGACGCCGAGGCAGCTTACGCCAGGGACGGCACGTTTCCCAATCCCGAGTCTGCCGAAAGCCGTGAATTCGGCATTGTACTGCAGCTCATCCGCGACGGTCTCGAGGCTGACCCGCAGCGGTGGCATCGTATCGCTGCGCGTGTTCAGGGTGTCAGCGAGGAAACGACAACCGGCGTCCTACGGCTGCGCGAGCGTGCCGAGGCAGGAACGCTGCTGTTCCCGGCGATTAACGTTAACGACTCGGTGACCAAGTCAAAATTCGACAACATCTACGGCTGTCGCCACTCCCTACCTGACGGTATCATGCGCGCGACCGATGTAATGCTGGCTGGCAAGCAGATACTGATTTGCGGCTACGGAGACGTCGGTAAGGGCTGCGCGCAGGCGATGAAGGCGGCCGGCGCGCGCGTTTCGGTGACCGAGGTGGACCCTATTTGCGCGCTGCAGGCGTGCATGGAGGGCTACGCGGTCGTGCGACTTGAGGACGTAGTAGGCGAGATGGACATGTTCATCACCACCACCGGCAACCGCGACATTATCCTGAAGGAGCACATGGCGACGATGAAGAACAATGCCATCGTCGGCAATATCGGGCACTTCGACAACGAAATTCAGGTCGAAGCGCTGGAGGACGACCCGAAAATCGTGTGCGAGAATATCAAGCCGCAGGTTGATCGCTACGAATTTCCAGACGGCCACAGCATCATTCTACTTTCCAAGGGGCGGCTGCTGAATCTGGGCAACGCTACTGGCCACCCAAGTTTCGTCATGAGCAACAGCTTCACTAACCAGGTGCTGGCACAGCTTGAGCTATGGCGCGAGCGTGACAGTGACAAATACGCGAAAGAAGTATACACTCTACCCAAGGCGCTGGATGAGAAGGTGGCCCGGCTGCACCTTGAGAAGCTCGGTGCACGCCTTACGGAGTTAACATCGGGACAGGCCAGTTATATCGGTGTCCCTGTAGCAGGCCCCTTCAAGCCCGACAGCTATAGGTACTAGACATGCGCAGCATCTTCACCTCCGAGTCCGTAACCGAGGGCCACCCCGACAAGGTCTCCGACCGCATCTCCGACGCCATCCTGGATGCGATGCTCGCGGGCGACCCCACATCACGTGTAGCGTGCGAGACGCTGACATCCACCGGCGTCGCTGTTGTCGCGGGCGAAATCACATCGGCAACCGAAGTCGACATCGAGGCGGTCGTGCGTGGCGCGATTCGTGACATCGGCTATACTTCGGATAAGATGGGCTACGACGCCGCGACCTGCGACGTACAGGTGCGGCTCGACTCGCAGTCGCCCGACATCTCGCAAGGTGTCACCGCCGGAGCGGGACTGCACCGTGACCAGGGTGCTGGCGACCAGGGGATGATGTTCGGCTACGCCTGCCGCGAGACAGATACGCTGATGCCGGCACCCATCTACTGGGCGCACCGGCTTACCGAACGACTGACGGAGGTACGCAAGCGGGGCATCGTTGACTACTTCTACCCGGACGGCAAGTCGCAGATTACACTCGCCTACGAAGACGGCCAGCCTGTCCACGCCGACACAGTCGTCATCGCGCAGCAACACGCTGATGATGTCGAGCACGCCAAGATTGTCGAGGACGTCCGCGAACACGTCATCGGGGCGGTACTGCCCCCAGAGTTGATTGACCCGCTGCCGGAGATGCACATCAATGCCACCGGCCGCTTCGTCATCGGTGGCCCGCATGGCGACTGCGGACTGACCGGCCGCAAGATAATCGTTGACACCTACGGCGGCTACGCCCCGCACGGTGGCGGCGCCTTCTCGGGCAAAGATCCTAGCAAGGTCGATCGCTCAGCCGCCTATGCTGCGCGCTGGGTAGCCAAGAACGTCGTCGCCGCGGGAATGGCCGACCGCTGCCAGGTTGCGCTGGCCTACAGCATCGGCGTCGCCGACCCGCTCTGGGTAGATGTCAAGACCTTCGGAACCGGTAACGAGGGGCAAATCCACAAGGCAATAGGAAGCGAATTTGACCTGCGACCACGTGCTATCATCGAAGATCTTGACCTGCTGCGACCGATTTACACGCCAACCGCAGCCTACGGCCATTTTGGGCGCGAGCTGCCCAACTTTACCTGGGAAAAGCCTGACGTTCTATGATTTTCTGGTTCACTGGCCAGCCAGGAAGCGGCAAGACCACTCTCGGCAAGGCTTTGCTGGAGAAGCTGGATGGCGCTTTCCACGTTGACGGCGATGACTTGCGTGGCCTTGCCCATAACGATGACTATTCCGAGCAGGGGCGCATCAACAACATCCGCATGGCGCAATCAATAGCGATGTTCCTCGACAACAAGGAGCAGGACGTCATCGTCTCAATCGTCGCTCCCTATCGCTGGTTGCGCGAGGAGTTCAAGGCGCGCCACACGGTTAACGAGATTTACTTGCACACGACTGAAAAGCGGGGTAAGGAAGCTTTCTTTGTCGAGGATTACGAGCAGCCAGAGGAGAACTTCCTCAACATCGACACCACAAATATTTCAGTCGAGGCGTGCATCGACTGCATTGTAGAGGAATTTCTGGTATGAAGCGCGCACTTTTCATTGGTCGCTGGCAGCCGCTGCACGACGGCCATCGCTGGCTCTTTGCGCAGAAGCTGGAGGCTGACGAACCGGTGCTGATTGCCGTGCGGGACACTGCGGTGACTGACAGCGACCCGTTCACGACTGATGAAGTAGTCACCAGCCTCGAGGAGGAATACGCCGACGAGGTCGCGAGCGGGATGGTGAAGGTAATCACGATTCCCGACATCAGCAGTGTCAACTACGGCCGTGGCGTTGGTTACGAAATCAACGAGTTCATCCCGCCCGATGATGTCAGTAATATCTCGGCTACCAAGATTCGTAAATCCCTCAAACGGGAATAAAACACTATTAATCCACACGCCCGCTGCGCAGCGCAATGGAGAGCACCGTCGCCAAGATAATTGCGCGCGAGGCTGATCGGCAGTCGTCGACCATTGAGCTGATAGCGTCGGAGAACCACGTCTCGCCGGCGGTGATGGAGGCAGTCGGCTCCTGCCTCACCAACAAGTACGCCGAAGGCTACCCTGGTAAGCGCTACTACGGCGGCTGTCAGAATTACGACGAGGTGGAACGGCTGGCGCAGGAACGCGCGCAGCAGCTCTTCGGCTGTGCGTACGCAAACGTCCAGCCGCACTCGGGTGCGTCAGCCAACATTGCCGCGTTCTTCGCCTTTATGCAGCCGGGCGACCGCTATGCGAGCCTGGTTTTGTCGGATGGCGGTCACCTGAGCCATGGGCTGAAAATCAACATCTCCGGCAAGTATTTCGAGCCGGTCCACTACCCGCTGGTCTACGACACCTCACGGCCCGACTTCGAGACCATCGATTACGACGCGCTGCGCGATATCTGTCTCGAGCACAAGCCCAAGATGGTTCTCTGTGGCTACTCCGCCTATCCGCGCATCATCGATTTTGCCCGCATGCGTGAGGTCGCCGATGAGTGTGGCGCGGTGATGATGGCCGACATAGCACATATCGCCGGGCTGGTAGCGGGCGGCGTGCATCCATCGCCTTTCCCGCATGCGCATGTCGTCACTACCACGACGCACAAGACGCTGCGCGGCCCGCGCGGCGGCCTGATTCTCTCGGATGACGAGAAAATCGCGACCAAGATTGACCGTGCGGTCTTCCCCGGCTCGCAGGGCGGCCCACTGATGCACGTCATCGCCGGCAAGGCGGTCTGCTTCGGCGAGGCGCTGCGCCCAGAGTTCGGCGACTACGCGGCGCAGGTCGTGACCAACGCGCAGAAGCTAGCGGCAGCGCTCATCGGGCACGGTTTCCGTCTTGTGAGCGACGGGACCGACAACCACCTGATGCTGGTCGACCTGCGCGAACGAGTCCCGGATAACACAGGCAAGGAGGTCGCCGGTTGGCTTGAGCAGGCGGGGATGATTGCCAACCACAATGGCATACCCAAAGATCCGCGGCCCCCGATGCAGACCAGCGGCATCCGCCTCGGCACCCCGGCAGTCACGACGCGCGGCATGCGCGAACCACAGATGGCGCGCATCGCGGCGTGGATTGACCGTGCCGTTACCAGCGGCGGCGACGAGGCTGTGCTGGCTAACATCCGCGAGGAAGTCCGGGAGTTCTGCACCAGTTTCCCGCTGCCGCACTAGCGCTGCACGTCGCTGGTCGGGGTTGCCCCTGCTGGCGGGAGAGGCACCGCCACTCTAATTTAGCAGCCAGCGGACTCGCTCGCGATGTCCCGTCGGGCGACCGCCGTAGCGCTGGCGCTGATGTTGTTGCTTTCGCCAACGGTGCTGGCTGACTGGGCGATGTTCGGCCGCGACGACCACCACAGTGGCGTCGCCGACATCACGGAGCGCTCGATTGACCGGCGGAAACCGGTCGTGAGCTGGGATCGCGGCGACGAAGACCCCGATGACTGTAGCGGTGCGCTGGAGTGCGAGGAGGTAATCTCGTGGGGTAGTGTCATTGGCAACTTCTCGGCTAACGTCGTCGGCAACTACGACCGTTCGGTGCGCCATTTAGCATGGGTCACCGCGGGGCAGCAGGACGATGAGTGGCACGGCTACCTCGAGATTTTTGACGGCGGCCTACCGGTCGGGAGCAACCTGATGTGGCGCCGCGATTTGGGACGGCTGGAGGACGCGAACGGCAATTCTCTCGATAGCGACTTTGGCAGCTTCGAGACCGCATTCGCTACTCCTGCGCTGGGCGATTTCAACGGCAACGGCCGGCTCGATGTCGCGGCAGTGACTACCAGTGGTAAACTGCACTTCTTCGAGCCCCGAATTCGGTGGTACGCCAGCAGCGAGTCCTACGAGGGGAACGGCGAGGCGTGGACCACCTGGTCCAACACCACCGGCCTGACGGTGGTGCGCAGCAACCCCGCCGTGACCGAGCTGGACGGCGGCATCGACATCGTGCTGAGCGGGCTGAACCAGACCACTGACAAGGCGGTGGTGATGGCGTTCGATGGTGATGGCACGCGGCTCTGGAAGTTCGAGGCGGACGGCACCGAGGTTTCTTCACCGGTGGTACTGCGACAGGGCTCGGTCGCGCGCAAGGTATTCTTTTCTGCTTGGGATGAAGGCAGCCTGAAGGTGTTTGGTATCTGGGGCAGTGGAGCATCATCTGGCTCACCGCTCTCTGACTGGGGCGGCGCTGATGGCAAGAATGTGGGGCAAGCAGCCGACCCAGGAGATGGGAACCTGCACCCGCTGCTGCCGAGCCTGGTGCTGGCCGACCTCACCGCTGACAGCGGCACCGAAGTGCTGGTGCCACGGCCGGCACCTGATGATGAAAGCGACGCACGTTTGTTGGTCTACAAGGAGAACGGCGACGCTGCTAGTGGCTGGGCGGGCGGCTACGCCTTCGACGGTGGCGGCGACCTAGACGCCACCCCTGCTGTCGGCGACCTGGACGGTGACGGTGACCTCGACGTGGTGGCGGTATCCTGGCTCGACCCCGGCATCGGCAACGGGGAAGAGACTACTGTCTGGGCCATTGGTCCCGACGGAGTGCTGCTCTGGAAGGCTGAGTATGACACCTCCAGCAGTGGTGGCTGGGATGACGACGAGCACGCAATCGCGTCACCATTGCTGGCGGTTATCGATACAGTCAACGGCGCCGACAACTTCGACGTGCTGAGCTGCACCACTCCTGAGTGCCATGTATTTAGCGGTCCGGATGGCGACCCGCTCTGGAACGTGGACTTGTCAATTCGCAATCGCGACAACAGTAACCGCATCTTCAACTCTCCCGCGGCCGCCGATGTCGACGGCGACGGATTGCTGGACTTGGTGCTAGACGGCGGTGTGTGGTCGGCCGACCTGGCCGATTTGGTGGCGCGTGATGGTGACATCACTATCACCGATGAGCAGGGTGACTCCGCTACGGAGGTGGTAGAGGGTGAGACACTTACCTTCTACCCAGTGACGGTGCGCAACGAGGGCAACCACGATGCGCAGTCGGTTCTAGTCGAGGTGCGACTGGACGACCCAGCCAATGGCACACTGCTCTACAATGAGACGCTCGCGACACTGAGCGCCAACTCTGTCCAGACACTCGAAAGCTTCGACTGGACCGCGTCCATCGAAGGGAGCTACCAGGTCTGGGTGGTGTGCGTTGCACACCCAGACACCAACGAGGAGGTGCGCTACGACAACAACAATGGTAGCCGTTCACTGACTGTAAGACCTGAACATGGGGTCGAACTTTCTGCTGTAGACTCTACAAAGAATGCGGACTCCGGTGGTTCCGCCACTTTCAGCGTTATACTGCGCAATACTGGCGTAGCAAACGACAACTACACCCTCGATGCGACGTTACCTGACGGCTGGAGCGGCAGCTGGCCCGCAAACGCGAGCAACATAGCATCCAACGCGACCGCTGAGCTGGTAGTAATGGTTGAGGTCAATGCCAGCTCCACTGCTGGCGAGCATGTCGTCACGCTCGTCGCCATGTTGGAAGACGACGCAAACACCAGTGCCAGCCTCGCATTGAAGGTCAACGTCTCGCAGTATTATGGCGTCGCGCTGGAAATGCCGGTCGGAGCTCAGCGAGTGCTGCCCGACACTTGGGTAAGCTATCCAGTACAGGTTACCAACACCGGCAACGGGCCGGATGTTTTTGATTTATACGCCTTTTCTGACTGGTCAGCGAATATTGCGGTGGACGGCTCGCCCACTAGCCAGATTACGCTCAATGTCGGCGAAATTGGCGTCGCCGAGCTGCGGGTGAAAGCACCCGCCGACAGCGGCTGGAACGACATGCACAACAGCAGCTTCACCGCCACCTCACAGAGCAACTCCAGCGCCAACGCGAGTGTGAACGCCAGCACCAGCGTCGGGCAGCTGATGGCGCTCGAACCGCTGCGCAGCGCGCTGCCGGGCGAGAATGCCAGCTTTCCGCTACAAGCGATGAACCTCGCCAACACAGGCGACACGCTGCAGCTCGAGGTTACAGAGGCACCCGCTGGCTGGGAGTTGACACTTGAGCCGTCATCGCTGCCGCTCGCTGGCCGGGAGCGTGGTCCGGCGTGGCTGAACCTGACCGTACCGCATGATGCCACCAGCGGCAGTTCGCACGAGCTCCGGCTGCGCGCCAGTTCCGGCTTCGGCACTGATGAGGTCGTACTGTACGCGGAGGTGCTTCCGCTCTCCGGGCTGCGACTGTGGCCACTGGAGGGAACCAGCGACCGCTACTGGCTGAACGGCGGACAGCCAGTCTGGCTGGGGCTGGAGGTGGTCAACTACGAGACTGGCACGCTCGAGGTCACGCTTGCCAACGCATCACTGCCGGCCGACTGGTCCATCACCTACGACGGCGACCCTGACTGGAGCAAGAACGTCCCGGCCGGCGCATCGTCATCGCTGAATGTCACAGTCACCCCTCCGCAGGATGCGCCAGCGGCGCAGACTACCTGGCTGCAGATTACTGCCAGCAGTGGCACACTGCAGGCGCGCTTCGACGCTAACCTGACAGTTAACCAACAGTTCGGTCTGGAGCTGGCACTGCCGGACCGCTTTGCGCTGCTAGGTAATGTCTCGACAGCGGTAAAATTCAATATTACCAACGCGGGCAACGGTCTCGACTTGCTGGAGTTGAACCTGAGTGGTGACTGGGTCGCCGACGAGATGCAGCTACTGTCGCTCGATCCGCTCGAGACGCGTGAAATCGCAGTGTTGGCGAACCCCGGGTTCGTGGAGGCCGGCACCTCCAGCGCACTGTCTGTTAGCGTACGCTCGCTGACCGCTGCCGAGGCAGGGCAGACGGTCGCAGAGTCCGGCGCGCTGACGCTAATCGCTAGTGGATTGCTACCGGCGTCCGCAGAGATACTGGAGCTGGCGCCTGGAGAGAGCGGCAGCTTCCTGCTTGGCATGGTCGCGCTTCACTCCGACGGCACGCTACGGTTGGAGCTGAATGGTGCGGCGGCTGACTGGGCGGTGAGCGACCCAGTTGACGATGGCAACGGCTTTGCGCTGCCTCTGGGCCAGCCTCAGCTACTGCTGGTGAATGTCACAATCCCGGCAGGAACCACCACGGGTGATTACCTGCTGCAGGTGCATGGCTGGGATCAGGCGGTGCCCGAAGCGATTTCGGAGGTGAACTTGACAGTCCGCATAACCCGTTCCTGGGGACTGACGCTGCTGCTGGTGTCCACTCCTGGTGCCCTTGAGCCTGGGACGCAGGGAATCTGGCTGCTCGATATTGGCAACTCCGGTAATGGTGCTGACACAGTCAATCTGGCGGTGGAGGGGCTGCCGGCGGACTGGACCGCCGTTTTCAGTCCGCAGCCCGCAAGCGTTGCCGCGGACAACAGCAAGGCAGTAACGCTGCGGCTGACACTACCGACCGGGGCAGCCGCGGGTGAGCACAATTTCAGCGTTCGCGCCGATTCTGCAGGCGCAAATACGACGCTGCCGCTCAATCTCACAGTTACCGCGCAATATGCGCTGGAGGTCAACCTGACTCGGGAGGCGGAGCAGACTGGTGCGCCGGGCGACATAATCTACTACAGCTTCTTGGTTCTGAACAGCGGCAACAGCAACGATACCGCACTGGCGCAGGTGAGTGGCAATATGCATTCGCAGGGTAACGGGCAGCTAGACTGGGCTGTGAAAACGCTTGACGCAAGCGCGTCGGCTGATAATGTCTTGCGGGTTACGGTACCGGCCGGCAGTGGCCCCTGGACCGCGACACTCACTGTGAAGTCGCAGGCGGATCCGGCGCTGGTCGCGACCTTCGAGCTGACGCTGCGCTCGCAGGCGGTGCCGGATGTCCAGCTGGCTGAACTGGAAATGTACCCATCGCAGCCGCAGGCGGGCGATTCGGTACAGGTCAGCGTAACCGTCATCTCGATTGATGCGGACCTCGATTCAGTGTATGTCTCTATCTGGCTAGACGGCCAGCAGATTCATGGCGAGTGGGTCAATGGCCTGACCGCTAATTACTATGACAAAGAGCTGACGGTAAGCTTCACCGCCAAGTCCGGCAGCCACGTACTGCAGGTGGTGGCAGACCCTGATAACGCAGTGGTGGAAAGCGTTGAGACCAATAACGAGTTGGAGCACCATTTCAGTGTCGAGGCGGAGGGGAGCGGGCTGTTACCACTGTATCTTGTGCTAGTGGCACTCACTGTGGTTGGTGGTGCAGTCTACTACCGCTACCGCAACCGCGAGCGGAAGCCATCTCTGCCGAAGCAGCTTGGCCCGACACTGACTGAGCAGACAGTCAAATTCCCTTTAGTCCTCAACTGCCAGCAGTGCGGTTCGCGCGTGCGCGTCCCACGTCCGGGCGCCTTCCGCTGTCCTGCTTGCAAGATTGTTGCACGTGTCGAGCCAGATGGTTCCGTTGTGGAACCCAACGCGCCCCGCGCCGAGGCACCAGCCGAACCACCTGTAGAAGACCCGACCGAGCCTCTTGCAGAAGCACCTGCCTCCCCGTCGCAAGTTGACGCTCCAGTAGATATCCCAGTGCCAGAAGCGACCACACCTTCCAGCGAAAGCAGCACTCGTATGGCAGCATTCTTCGGCGATGCACCACTACCACCACAGCCTCCGAGAGACACACGGCCACGAGATGAGCGCCTGTCGGAGTTGCATCCAGTTCAGCCCATGGAATCGCCGTTGGCACCCGAACCCGAACCTGAACCGCCTGCAGTGCCGGAGCCTGTGGAAGTCGCAGCAGAACCAGAATCTGCCGTGGCAGAACTGGAACCCAAGAACGATAAGCCGAAGAAGAAGGGACCGCGCGATTTCGGACCCAGCATCGGCGGACTAGGATGAAGGTCGGGCTGGTCGGAAAGCCCAATTCGGGCAAGTCAACCTTCTTCAGCGCTGCAACAGCGGCCGACGCACAGATTGGCGATTACCCGTTTACAACGATTGACACCAATGTCGGTGTCGCCCATGTCCGCCGAGAATGTCCCTGCATTTCACTCGAGGTATCTTGCGATCCGCACAATTCACCCTGTCTGGAAGGTACCAGGTATCTTCCGGTAGAGCTGGTCGACGTAGCGGGCCTCGTACCGGGCGCGCACGAAGGCAAGGGGATGGGCAACCAGTTCCTGGATGATTTACGGCAGGCGGACGTCCTTATCCAGATAGTCGACGCTAGTGGCAACACCGACCTCGAGGGCAATCACGCCGAAGGGGCGAACCCGATGGCCGAAGTGGAATTCCTTGCCGGCGAGATGCACCACTGGCTGGCCGGCATCATCCTGCGCAACTGGAAACGCTCGGCACGCGCCGTGGAATCTGGCCGTGCGCTCGAAGATTTTCTGGCTGAACGGCTTGGTGGACTTGGTTTCTCGCGTGAACAGGTTGTCGCTGCCTTGCGAGAGTGCGACCTGCCGGAGAACGTGCAGACATGGAGTGACGTCGATGGTCTTGCCCTCGCGCGGACGCTGCAGGCGCTTGGGAAACCCATCGTAGTGGCGGCTAACAAGACAGACATAGCCCCTGCGCAGAACCTTGAGGCGCTGGTGAAGGCTGGCGGCATCCCAGTCACTGCCGACTACGAACTGGCGTTGCGCAACGCCAGCAAGGCTGGACTCATTACATACCGACCCGGAGACCCGGAATTCACAGTCCCCGAAGACTCAGCGCTAAACGACGCACAGCGCTCCGGCCTCGAGAAGATAGCTGAATTCATTTCAGGAGACGGAACCGGCGTCCAGCGCTGTCTGGAGCAGGCGGTGCTGGGGCAGCTAGACCTGATTTCCGCGTTCCCGGTCGAGGACGAGACCCACTACGCCGACTCGCACGGCAAGGTGCTCCCCGACGGCTACCTGCTGCCGCGCGGCGCGACCGCGCTAGAGCTAGCGTACATGGTGCACAGCGACATCGGCGACGGTTTCATCCGCGCCATCGACTGTCGCACGAAGCGCATAATCGGAAAGGATCACGTTCTGCGGGACGGCGATGTGGTGAAGATAGTCGCCGGCTGAGCGCTATAACCTCGCTCTCGTTACCTCGTTATGGAGTTGGTGCCCGTGCAACTCGCCAGCGTGCGCGAGGCGGTCGCGGCAGCAGCGCTCGAAGCGGGCCGTAATCCTGCCGAAATCACGCTCATTGGCGTTACAAAGCGCAAGCCTGTAGCCGCCATTGAGGCGGCGTTCGCCGCTGGCCTGCACGATATCGGCGAGAACCACGCCGACGAATTCCTGGAGAAGGCGGCTGCCTTCGCGCCCGACGGGCTGCGTTACCACTTCATTGGCCGGCTCTCGTCGCGTCGCGCACGCAAAGTTACTGGCCAGACGACGCTCATCCACACGCTCGACTCGCTGCGGCTGGCGCGCAAGCTCTCGCTCGTCGCGCAGGAAGAGGGGCGCGAAGTCCGCGCGTTGGTGCAGGTGAATCAGGGCGATGAAGCCACCAAGGGCGGCGTCACTCCCAATGCGGTCGCGGCACTGGTGCGCGACGCGGTCGCGCTGCCGGGGCTGCACATCGTGGGACTGATGTCGATTCCGCCTTTTGACGACCAACCGCGTGACTGGTTCCGTCAGTTGCGGCAGCTGCGCGATGCGGTTGCCGAAGCCACGAGCATTGCGCTGCCGGAGCTCTCGATGGGCATGTCGCACGACTTTGCGGAAGCGATTGCCGAGGGGGCAACGCTGGTGCGGGTCGGGACCGCGATTTTCGGGACGCGCAACTAGATTACAACTCGAGGTTCCTGCTTCACGGTATTGAGCACCAGCGAGGTGTTCGTTCGTTCAATATGCGGCTGGGAAAGCGTGGACTTGATGAACGTGTCCATCTCGGCACGGTCACGAAACCGCGCCAGAACGAGCGAGTCCCACTCACCCGTCACGTCGTAGACTCCAAAGACGCGCGGATGCTCGGCGACAGAAGCCTGTACCGCTATGATGTGACCCTTGGAGATGCGCATCTGCATTATTGCAGTGAGCGTGAATCCGGCCTGCTCGGCATCGATATTGGGCAGGAAACCACGCAGAACGCCTGCTTCCTGAAGGCGGCGCAGTCGATTGCTGACGGTTCCGAGCGCGACTCCTGTAGCGGCTGCTAGCTCACGTTGCGAGGCGCGTCCGTCACGATTTAGTGCCTCCAACAGGGCTCTGTCAGTCTTGTCTGGCATGAATTGAACATATGTTCAGCCTTTATAACTTTTTCTGCTGGTTTGCCTACCTTTTCCGCTTTTATTATATAGGGTATTCTACTCTCCGGCCTGTTATTTATGGTGATGGCCGAACCCCGCAAGGGGCAACTGGAGAGTGAAGCGGAGCTGGCCCCGGCGGTCGGCTACCGCCGCTACCACATTGACACCGCGCCGACGCTCGATTTGGCCGACCTGCCGCACCGTTTTCTCGTGGAAGTTGACCGGGTCGAGCTGCTGAAGCTACTGGTGAAGGAAACGTGGGAGTACTGGGGCCACTGGGACGTGGTAACTGCCAGGCCCTGCGTCTATGGTGTTTTCTCGGGGCCGATAGGCGGCTTTGCGCCGCGGCCTGAGCACTGCGTCGGCTGCCTGCGCTGCACCATCCAGCACCCTGAGGCAGTCACCATCCGACACAATCCCGAATGGAAGGCGTGGGGTGACGCCTACCTGTCACCAAAGCTGGTCGAAACAATCTTGTCTGAATCCGCCCTCGGTGCGGTGCCGGTGAAGGGACAGGGTTACCGTGGACGGTTCGGTGGCCCTGGCTGGGACCGCATCTGGACCGACATGTCAGAAATTGTGCGACCAACGCGTGACGGCATCCACGGCCGCGAGTTCATTTCGACGGTGGTCGATATTGGTTCACGGCCGATGCACCTCGCGACCGATGGCGACGGCGAGCGACCGCGCTACCTGCAGGTGCAGCTGCCAATCCTATTCGATTCGCCACCGGAATCGGCGCAATCAATCGAAATGGCGCGTCTGCTGGCGCACGCCGCCGAGGAACTCGAGACGCTGGCGTTCCTGCCGCTGGAACTGGTGCGCGAGGCAGGAGCAGCTTCGTCAGCAGTAGTGCCGCAGCTCAAGACGTCCGAGCTGGAGGCGCTGAAGCCGTCTCCACGCATGATTGAAATCCTTGATGACGCGCCAGCGGCGCTATCGCTCACGGACGCGATTGTGTGCGAGCGGCTCCCTTTCGAGCCGGACTGGCGCGAGACGCTGCTGGCGTCGATTGCCGCCGGCGTGCGCGTTTTCCACTTGGTGACAGACTATCACGGCCGTGGAGATGGTCGCTTCGTGCGGGACTTGGTGATGGAGGCACACGCGCTGCTTGTCGAGAAGGGGCTGCGCGACATGGTAACGCTGATTGGCAGTGGTGGTATCGCCGCCGCCGAGCACGTTCCGAAGGCAATTATCTGCGGCTTCGATGCCGTGGCGCTTGATACGCCGGTGCTGGCGGCGCTTCAGGCGCAGCCCGAAGGCAGCGTTACCGACGCCGCCACGGCGCGCTTCAGGCTTCCCGCGAGCCTGGATGTCGAGTGGGGTGTCCAGCGGCTGAAGAACCTGTCGGCGGCGTGGCGCGACCAGCTGCTCGAGATTCTAGGCGCGATGGGACTGCGCGAGGTGCGACGGCTGCGCGGAGAACTCGGTCGTGCGATGTTCCAGCGCGACCTTGAGCAGGAGGCATTTGGAGGTATTGATGGCTATGAGTAGCGCCCCCAGCCCGTTGCTGGTCGAGAAGGTCACGCACTACCTGCACCAGGGCTTCCACGAACGTTCGCACGCACTCCTCGAGGCTCCGCCGGCGCTTGGCGACCCGCGCTGGACTGACGAGCTGATTATGGCGACCTGGTTCCAGGCCGAGCACGGCCGCCCGTCAGATGACATCGAGTATCGTGTCGGTCGCTCGGGAGGCGGTTTTGACAGGCTCGACTTCAAGTTTCTTCCCGAGGGCGAATGGCTTGCGCACAGCGATGCCATTGGCACCTCCATTCCGCTGAACCGGCGCGACCCGGCGCGACAGGAGCTTGAGATCGCTCTGCCGGTCTACGGCGGTGGGATGTCCTACGGCTCGGTCTCCGAGGAGGTGATGGTCTCCCGAGCTATTGCCGCCCAGGAATGGGGCACGCTCACCTGCACTGGTGAAGGTGGCTACCCTGATGGGCTGAAGCCATACTCGGACAGTGTCATCACGCAAGTGGCCACGGGGCTTTTTGGCGTGCGCGAGGAGACTATCCAGCGCGCGCCGATGGTAGAATTCAAGTACGCACAGGGCGCAAAGCCCGGTCTCGGTGGCCATCTGCTGGGTGACAAGTCCACCACCACCGTGGCGGACATGCGCGAGTCGGTTCCGTGGGTTTCGCTCTTCTCACCTTTCCCATTCCACTCGGTCTATTCGGTCGAGGACCATCGCAAGCATATCGATTGGGCCATGACCATGAATCCCAAGGCACTCATTTCGGTAAAGGTCTCGACGCCGATTGACGTCGATATGGTTGCCGTGGGGTCTTACTACGCCGGCGCGCACGTTTTCCACATGGATGGCAGCTACGGCGGAACTGGCGCTGCGCCGGAGATTGCGAAAAAGAACATTGCGATGCCAATCGAGCTCGCCATACCGAAGGTGCACCGGCACCTCGAGCAGGAAGGCATCCGCGATGAAATCACGCTGATTGCCAGCGGCGGCGTGCGTACAGCTTGGGATATTGCCAAGGCGATTGCCCTTGGCGCTGATGGCTGCGTGCTCGGCACATCGGAGCTCGTCGCGTTGGGGTGTACTCGGTGCTCCAACTGTGAACGTGGCCGCGGTTGCCCCTTCGGCTTGACAACCACGGATCCGGAGTTGAAGGAGTGGGTGCACCCTGACTGGGGTGCACAACGGGTTGGTAATCTCTATGGTTCTTTCCAGTGGCAGCTGCGTGATATCCTGCGCAAGCTCGGCCTCAAGTCGATTGCAGAGCTGCGCGGTCGCCGCGACCTGCTGCGCTACATTCCGGAGGAGTTCGAGGCGTGAGCCGCGACGCTTGGATCGGAGCGGTGACGCGTAGCCGGGAAGCGCTGCCGCATGCGCGACCACCGGAGGATGGCGCCGCTGAGGGCGGCTGTGGCGTCATCGGCTTCGCTTCGACCGTCCCCGTAGCAGCCCGCCACCTGCTTCAATCACTAGAGCAGATGCGCAACCGCGGTAATGGCAAGGGTGGTGGCATCGCTGCCGTGGGCCTCGACCCGGAGCAGTTCGGTGTCGACGCAGGGACGCTGGAGCGGAATTATTTGCTCGCCGTGGCATACCTTGACTCATCTGCCCGCGAAGAGGTGGAATCGCTTGTCAGGAATGCCTACGAAGTGGACCACGTCCACGAATTTCCGGTCAGCGACGCCTGGGACAGTATTGAGGGACTTGAGGTGCGACCGCCGGACGTGTCGGTCTATTTCGTGCGTCCCCGCGCCGGGATGCTGTCCATCTTCGGTGAGGCCGTCGATCTGCCGCACGGGTTACCGCCGACCGAACGCGAGTTAGCTGACGAGTATGTATTCCAGACATCTTTCCGGCTCAACACTCAGTTCTATGCCGGAGACCGCGGGACGCAGGCTTTCGTCCTGAGCCACGGCCGCAACTTGCTGGTCCTGAAGATGGTTGGCTACGGGGATGACGTCATCCGCTGTTATCAGCTCGAGGACCTGGACGCGCATGTCTGGATTGGCCACCACCGCTATCCCACGAAGGGCAAGGTATGGCACCCCGGCGGCGCTCATCCTTTCGTTGGCTTGAACGAGGCGCTGGTCCACAACGGCGACTTCGCCAACTACGAGGCCGTATGCGATTACCTGGCGCAGCGCGAGCTGAGGCCGCTGTTCCAGACTGACACCGAAGTCTCGGTACAGGTATTCGACCTGCACCATCGCCTCTATGGCTACCCACTCGAGTGGGTCATAGAGTCACTGGCACCAACGACCGAGCGTGATTTCACATTGCTGCCCCCCGACAGGCAGGAGCTCTACGGCCAATTACAGGCGACCCACATCCACGGCTCGCCCGACGGCCCTTGGTTCTTCATCATCGCGCAGTCGGTTTCGGACGCGTGGCGACTTATCGGCATTACCGACACTAGCATGTTGCGCCCACAGGTTTTTGCGCTGCAGGAGGGCGAGGCGCAGATTGCCTTCGCCGCGTCCGAGAAGCAGGTAATCGACGCGGCGCTTGAGTCGCTCTCAGAGGAGGACGGTCGTTTCTGGTCTCGCGCCGACCGCTACTGGAACGCACGTGGCGGGTCGCATACCGACGGCGGTGCGTTCATCTTCTCTGTCGTCCCCGACGGCGACATCTTCCGGCTGCAGTGCACCAACAAGTTTGGCGAGCGCATCACTCTCGGCGACGCGCCACAGCCGCATACGCTCCTGCATGAGGAGGCAAGCGAGGCTGGTGTCACCCCGAACGCACCAGCGGAGGAGGCGTTCGCCGCCTTCCGGGAGGCGGTGCCGGAGTGGGGTTATGGTGAGCTACGTGGCTTCCTGCACGAGGTCGAAAAACAGCCTCGTGGGGAGGCTATCATGCTGCTGACACTACTGCTAGACCGGCGCTACCCGACCGCCCATCTGCGGCGCAGTTCGCTGCTGTCGCTGGTTGACGAGTCACTCGAGCGGATGCTCGGTTCAGTAGCTGCTGCTGAGTGCGATGCCTTCTGCACCGGTAAGGAAGACCCGGACGGCCGTACGGCTGTGATTGACGCCAGAGTCTTGGACATCGAGGGGCCGGGCTCTCTAGCAATAGAAATTGGTGAACTAGTGAAGAAAGGCTGGCACGATTTAATCATCTTCGGTTGTCACGGACACCGTTTCATTGCCAACGGCTTCGGCGCTGACAGCAACGGTGTCCGTATCGACGTATACGGCTCGTCGGGCGATTACCTTGGTTCCGGACTGGACGGCGCGCGAGTGGTAGTGCACGGCAATGGGCAGGACCAGCTGGGACAGATCCTGAAGGCGGGCGAGCTGGTTGTCCACGGAGACGTCGGACAGACGTTCATGTATGGCGCTAAGGGCGGCCACGTCTTTGTTCAGGGCAACGCCGCCGGACGGCCGCTGATTAACTCGGTCGGCCGCCCGCGTGTTGTCATCAACGGCACCTGTCTCGATTACCTGGCTGAGTCGTTCATGGCGGGCGACCCCCTCAATGACGGCGGTTTCGTCATCCTCAACGGCCTCGAGTGGGATGACGATGGCGAGGAGTTGTGTGAGCTGCCGACACCCTATCCCGGCGGAAACCTGTTCTCGCTCGCGTCAGGTGGTGCCATCTACGTTCGTGATCCGCACCAGCGCGTCAGTACAGACCAGCTGAACGGTGGTGATTTCGCTCCCTTCACCAATGCGGACTGGGCCGTGGTAGAACCGTTGCTCAAACAGAATGAACGAGAGTTTGGCATCTCTATTGAAAAATTGTTAGAAGTAGATGGCCAGCCGCATCGCCCGAGTGAGGTGTATCGCCGAATTCAACCTGCCGCGACCAAGGCCCTACAGGCTGAAGAGGCATGGGTCGCTCACGCTAAGAATAACTGAAGACCAGTATTTAAATTAAGACAGATTATTTTAGTGGTGTTCAAGTAGCTCTGCAATTGCTTCCGAAGTCGCTTCCTCCAGCGAGTCAAGCAGCAGTTCTGCATCGCTCAACAGTTCATGTGGTCGCGTTGTAGCGACCGCAAGACACGCGAAGCCTCCTGCGTGCGCTGCTGCAACGCCTGACGGAGCATCCTCTATCACAACACATCGTTCCGGCGACAGCCCCAGCAGTTCTGCGGCGCGGAGGAAAACATCGGGTGCCGGCTTGCCGCGTACGACCTCGGAACCACATGCCGTGGCAGTGAAAGCGCTACCGAAATGTATCTCAGTCAGTACAAGATCGAGATTCTCTCGTGGTGTCGAGGTACCGATTGCAAGCCCCCATCCATCACTCCTCAGCTCTTCAACCAGCGTGCTGACGCCCGGCAGAGGCTCTAGTTTCCCGCGTGCTAGCTCACGGAAGTATTCTTCCTTGCGTGTAGCATGCGCTTCCAGTTCTGTTTCCGAAATCAGTCCTAGCGTTGCAGTGATGATGGCATCGTTGCGCTTGCCATGATGCTTGCGAAACCATTCTTCGTCCACCTCTTTGATAATACCAACTTCGCGCGCCCAGCGCTGCCATGCACCGAAATGGAATATCGAGGAGTCGACAATTACGCCGTCCAGATCGAAGATAACACCGCGCAGAGCCATGGTATCGTATCGAACTCAGTAGTTATTGACTTCAGTCCTGAAGTACCTATAGAAGCAGAACATCGCGACCGCCCCCAGTATGTGCCATAGAGCATGCCCCTGCAGCAGAGAATCCGGCTCGCATATCGAGCCTCCTTTCTGGCTCGCTCTCCAGATGAAGCTTGCTAGTAGATATGCCGCCGAGCCACACCAGAAATAGGGCGTATGGGTTCGTTGCAACTTGATTTCGTCGAGTCGGTAAAGGAACCACGCCAGCAGCGCCATGAAGATCATGATTATGACGCCAATCTGTTCGCGAACAAAATTGACAGGATTGTAATCGACAAGGATAATTATCCCTACAATCGGCACCAAGAAGATTGCAAGTGGCTGCTGCTGGTATCTGATAGCCGTTTCCTGCGCCAGCCAGATACCTATTGAGAAGACCCAGACAAAGAGTCCAATTTCGTACTGCCAGTGCAACACGCTTAACAGCGCGTTAGCTCCCAGATAGGTCGTGAGGAATTTTTGTTCATTCCACCTGAAGAAGCGTGAAAAGTTGTAGAACACTGGCATCGTGATGTACATCATCATACCGCTGAGGTCGAGCCACCCGCCCCAGTCGGTGTTGAAGCCGTGCATTGCGAAGCTGCCAACGCCGACAGCGGCGCACGCCATTCCATACGTGAGCGTGAACCAGCTCCTGTTAGACAGGGAAGGAAGACTGTCTCTTGAGTCGTATTGCATCATCCAGAGTATGTAGAGTCCTACGAGGATGAAAGGCAGGTTGGACCACGTGTTGGCCGGCTCGCGTATGAAGCCCGCCTGGATGCGCTCGCAATACCCTGCCACGTCGCTAATCCCACTCTCGGACTCGGCGCCCCAGCTATTGTCGTTCAGTGTATAGGTAAGTGCAAAGATGGCAAAGATTACGACGACACCGACGAGGACGGTGAAGAACTCCCGGCGTTCGCGGATATATTCGTCGTCAATCACAATCTGGGAAGTACACTGAGTTTTTAGTGTCGCCGGCGCAGCGCGATGACGGCCACTGCGGCGATGGAGGCGGCCAGCGATGGCGCGGGGAGCCCTCCGTCGTCGTCTCCGCCACCAGCACTACCAGCCTTGGTGACGGTTATAATGCGGGAATTTGTGGATGTGAATCCATCGTTGTCCGTTGCTCGGAGAACGGCAGTATAGGTTCCTTCCTTATCGTAAATATGAGTAGTTTGGCTGTTCTCGGATGACGACCAGTCGTAAACTCCATTGTTATCAAAGTCCCACCCGTACTTGACAATGGTACCATCCTCATCAGTCACCTGTCCACTGAACAGCACGGTGTCACCTAGCTTCACAGTGGTGTCATTGCCTGCGAACGGCACTGGTACTGCGTAAATCCAGAGTAAGACTTCCGGTCCTGAACGGTTTTCATCGCGAGTGTCACTCCACACGCCATTATTGTCTTGTACTAAGAACGTAATGATGTGGTATCCAAGAGTCAGGGTGCTAATGCTGAAATCCTCTTCGGTGCTTAGTACACCATCAATCGATGATTCCCACAAGCAGGCTGCAACGGTCCCATTATCGTCAGAGCCGGTGCCATCGAAGAATACGGTACTTCCTTTTGCAGCCTGCGATGGTTCAATGGAGTCGACTGTTCCGACGGGGGGTGCATTAGGCAGGCTAATAAGCTCTGAAACATCCCATCCAGACCACGCTCCGTTGTTGTCCTGGACTCGGAAGGAGATGGTATGGTTGCCAATGCTGAAACCAGTAGTGGTAAAATTCTGATCGTTACTCAGGAAACCGTCCCTGGACGATTTCCATTCATATGTCGCGATCGTGCCGTCGCTGTCCAAACCGATACCACTGAAAGTAACATTTTTATTAAGAAATCGGGTTGGTGATGGAGTAATGGAATCGATTCTTGCAATCGGTTGCATGTTGGAATCGACAATCAGCACGGCAGTATCCCACTCGGACCAAGCCCCGTTGTTGTCCTGCACCCGGAAAGAGATTGTGTGGGTGCCAGCGTCGAGGCCGGTGATACTGAAGTTTCCTTCCTCACTCAATCCCCCATCAATGGACGATTTCCACTCGTATGCGGTGACCTCACCATCGCTGTCCGACCCGGAACCGCTGAAATAGATTTGTTCATCAAATCTGGGCGAGGACGGTGTAATGGCGTAGATATGAGCTGTTGGTGGCATATTCTTGTCGAACATATAGACGTTGTTGTCTTCGGAGCCACCAGCGATATGCTCCCCGTCCGCCGAGATGGCCACCGAACGCACAGCGCCCCCGGTTTCGTAACTCCATAGCGGCGTGTTACTGTCCTTGTCGAAGAGGTATACCTCGGATGGCCAGCCGCAACCAGCAACGATGTATTCTCCGTCTACTGAAGTGGCGACTGAGTATACCGTCCCGGTATTGTAGTTCCAGAGTGGCGTGCTGTCGTTCTTGTCAAAGAGGTAGACCTTTTCGTCACTGGAGCCGGCGGAGATGTACTTGCCGTCCGCCGAGATGGCCACCGAGCGCACAGCGCCCCCGGTTTCATAGCTCCATAGCGGCGCGCTATTGTCCTTGTCGAAGAGGCGAATCTTGGCATCAGCGGAACCAGCAACAATGTACTCACCGTCCGCCGAGACGGCAATCGAATCCACTTCACTACCTGTAGTGTACTCCCAGAGCGGCGTACTGCTGTCCTTGTCGAAGAGGTAAACATTACGATGTGAACCAGCACTGATGTAATCCCCGTCCATAGAGATAGTAACCGACCACACCCAGTTTCCGGTGTTGTAGCTCCATAGCGGCGTGCTGCTGTCTTTGTCGAAGAGATAGACTTTATTGTCAACGGAGCCAGCAGCGATGTACTTACCGTCCGCCGAAATGGCAACTGAGACCACGTCATGCCCCGTGCTATAGCTCTGGAGCGGCGTGCTGCTATCCTTGTCGAAGAGGTAGACCTTGTAGTCATTCGACCCGGCAGCTATGTATTCTCCGTTTGAAGAAATGGCAATTGAACGGACATCGTCTCCAGTGGCGTAATCCCAGAGAGGTGTGCTGCTGTCTATGTCAAAGAGGTAGACTTTGTCGTCATCGGAGCCGGCGGCAATGTACTCGCCGTTAGCTGAGATCGCGACCGCCCGCACTTTCCCCTCAGTGGTATAGCTGAATTCAGGGTCATTTGCTTCAACTTCTCCAGCCATCATCAGTGCCAGCGCGAAGCCAGCAAACAGCAGGAATGACTGCAGGTGCATTGGGGCTGTAGTGCCTTGTCTGGTTTAACAGTTTTGAGGTGGTGGGCCCGCCTGGATTTGAACCAGAGTCAATGGCTCCCAAAGCCACAAGGATGCCAAGCTACCCCACGGGCCCTAAATTTCGCGTAATCGACGGCGACAGTGCTCTGTTGTCGTTCATAAGGCTACTCCTCGAACTCGATCTCCGCCTCTTCTGGCGGTTCCAGCTCGAGCGGTTCGGGGAAGTAGCGCAGCACGACGATATCGTCCAGATCCTGCACCCAGCGGAAGGGAACCTGGATACTGGCACTGTCCGGGACCAGCCTAGGGTCGGTGCCGGTGATGTAGAGGCTGTCGACGCGGCTGCTGCTGGTGTCAAGCCCTACGTCGTGGACTGTACCAAGGTGGGTGCCGTGGCGGGTGTAAACTGGCAGCCCGAGCAGTCTCGAGGCGATGTGAAGCATAATCCCCGATTGCAGGCAGGCTTAAGGCGTTTCGTTCCGCAGCATATTTATATGGGGCGCGGGTGCCGCGGCTGCATGGGTCAAGTCAGGCCAACATACATCAAGCGGATTGCCATCGAGCTGGTGAAAAACCACGGTGATCGCTTTACCGAGGACTTCGACCACAACAAGGCACAGGTAGACGAGCTGACCGATGTCAAGTCAATCAGCATGCGTAACCGTATCACTGGCTACGTCACCCGCTACCGCAAGCAGGAACAGGCGTGACCAAGTTCGACGTCGTCGTCGAAGGAGCAGGACCAGCAGGCGCGACGGCAGCATACTACCTAGCAAAGCAAGGGAAGTCGGTCGCGCTAGTAGACCGCGCGAAGTTCCCCCGCGAAAAGGCGTGCGGCGGTGGCCTCTGTGTCCACATTGAGGAGTTTAACCACATCGTCGATAACTGGGACGACTTCCTCGAGAGCAAGTGCAAACGTGGCATCGTGTATGGACCGGACGGCCTCGCTGTTGACTATAGGCAGGAGACGCCATTCTTCTACAATATCCGCCGTTTCACGTTTGACAACAAGCTGGTCGAGTATGCTGTTGACGCAGGCGCAACGTTGATGGAGGGTATCGCAGTCAAGGATTTTCATGTCACCCCTAACGAGGTTCTGACCGAACTACGCGACGGGAGCACGCTTGAGAGCGAGGTGATTATTGGTGCCGGAGGGTCGTTCGACCTGGTCGCGCGACGCATTCGCGCCGATGAGGGGTTGCCGATGAAGTGGCGCGACGAGGACATCGCAACCGCACTCTATTTCGAGATAGAAGTCGGCCGCGAATACATGGACCATGTCTACGGTTCCGAGCGCATTTCCATGGCACACATCAAGTTCCAGGGGCTTGACGGTTATGGCTGGTCATTTTCCAAGGACACGGTACTCAACGTCGGTATTGGGTGTCCCCGCTCGACCATCCGTCGCGCAAAAGAAGATAACTCGGGGTGGGACGAACGGCAGTACCTGCTCGACTACGTCGCGACGCTCAAGGAGCAGGGGTGGTTCCCGCGCGACCTTGAAGTGACGCGCGAAATGCTCGCCGGTTCCAATATTCCTGTGGGAATGGGATTGCAGCCGAGTGTGGGCGACCGCATGTTGGTCGTTGGCGACGCCGGTGGTTTTGTTTCGCCGCTCTCAGGTGAGGGGCTCTACTACGCACTCGATTCAGGGCGTTTGGCAGCTGAGACGCTGGAGAGGTTGTTCGAACGCGGTGAGTTTTCCAAGACGGCGCTGATGGACTACCACCGCGCTTGGCGCAACAAGTGGGGTGACGACTTGGAGTGGCTCAAGGTGGCGTGGCACCTCCTGATGTTCATGCCCAGCTCGCTAATTCGCTACGCCGCACTTGATGAGGAGACCAAGATGTTCTTTACCCACATGTTCGTTGGCTCGATGCCAGCCTACCAAATCAAGAACAAGGTGTTAGCATTGATTGCAGAGGGTGTACTGAAGCAGGATGTGCTGCCGTTCCTCAAACAGTCCGAAGTCCCGCTACCTGAGGTCCGGTCACCCGCAGCTTGAAGTCGAAACCTATAAGAACTACAGGTAGGGGTCGCCAGCGATGGCACCTGACGAGGAGTGGGACGACGAGGAGTGGGACGAAGATTATGATGAGACAATCCTCGGTTTTTCCCCCCTCACTTTCAAACTGGCATCAGTCGGTTCTGTCTTAGTGATTTTGATGCTTGTTTTGTCTTTGGTATTAACATCTTTTGGTTTTTATTCAGGGGTTGCTCACCTCAAAGTTATGATTGATGTTGAAGAGCATTATTCTTCTGACGATATAATTTTGAATGCTGAAGTTATGGCCAATTCACCGCTTTTCGGTAGTTTGGAGTCGGAAGGGGACTACAAGATCACGTATGACGGAGAAGTGAGAGCGACAGGAAAATTAGTTCTCGGGGATGATGGGCGGGACAGCATATCTTTACCTTATGATGACTTTTTCGTTGACAATGGGGACTACACACTTACAGTGATGTTTGGTGAAGAACAGGTAAGCGATAGTGTGGAATTGAATATGGTGGCAAAGACGGTTACATGTACAATTTTCTTTATAGGTCATGATATTTGTGATGATGATTTGTGCGACCCAGTTCTCACTACAATCACCTTCGGTTCTTCTGAAGATCCACTAAATTCGAAAACTGTTGCACCGACTGGGAGTGGCAAAATTGAAATTTATTTTTACAACAACAACGCCCCTACTGAAAGCGAGAAATACGATGCGGCTTACTGGAATAATGACAATAGCAGACCCAGTGATGACTGGGAGTTAGTGCAAACAATTACCTTTGCTACTGAACTCAACTCTGGTTACTGGCAATACGATGGAGGTAGTGTTGAAGAATTCGCTATTAGTAACTTCCAGATGTCTCTTGATCCTGACTATTTCCGACAGAATCAAGACGGTGATTATACTATGTCAGTTAGCTACAACAATACATTTGTTAGTGAAGTCGAAGGCGCCGATCTCGAGCAGAAAGATGGGCGTTCAGATTGGCGCTGGTTTTTCCTAGATGGTAAGGGTTAATTTATCGCTGTTTCCAGGCCCAGAGTGATGGCAGTACTACAAGCGCACAGAGCACCACCATCACGTGCGTTGCTTGCCACTGCACTAGCGCTAGCACTAGCAGCGGCGCGCCGAACGAGAGTCCAAAACGCAGCGCAAAGGTGACGCCGAAGAGCATCGCACGCCCATCAGCGTCAGTCAGTTCCGCCAGTCGGGTGTTTAGGGCAGGCTGACTGCCGTAGCTGAATACGCCGAATATCGCCATACCCACCGTTGCAAGCCAGAGGCCGCCCGGCAGCGCCCCCGTCAGGCCACCAGCCAGCAATAATACTCCAGCGAGTACGCCCAGCGCGGCGATGAAGATAACAGGCCCCGCACCTTTCCGCTCGATGGCGCGACCGGCAGCTAGCGTGCCGGGGATGCCAGCGACAGTCGCGACCATAATCAGCAGCGCAACTGTTGGCGCAGCGTTCTCGGCAGTTGTCCCAAGCAAGGTAAGGAAGTCCTCGACCTCTAGCGGTGTGATGACCATCACCGCCCGGAAAGCGAAGCCGTTCAGCGCCGAGGCTGTTTCCAGCGCAATGACCGGGAGCGTTAGCAGTGCCAGCAGCACGGAGCGCCCTTGCGCAGACGGACCGGCGGGTGCAGGTATGGTCCCAAGGCCAAGAAGTAGCGTTGCTACCGCCGCGACGGCGAAGACCCACAGCACTCCTTGTGGTCCGACCCAAGGCCACGTCGCTGCCAGCAGCGGGCCAGCGACCTGCCCCACGTTACCACCGACTCCGTTGCGCGCTAGCGCCTGTCCGGTACCGTCAGGGTAAATCTCAGCCAGCAACGCTATTCCGGTTGGATGATAGGCTGCTAGCCCGGCGCCGCATATGACCAGCGCGGGGCCGGTCCGCTCAGGCAACGCAGCAGCTAGCCCGAGGCCAATTGCAGCGAGCGCAAGTCCGCCCGCTAGCGTCTCGCTGGGGTGTTTTACTGCGAGCCAGCCGGCGGGGAAGGCGCCGAAACCATATACCATACCTCCCAGCGCAAACCATCCCACCAGCTCGGTCCGCGACCCGACGTCGTTCGCGACCAGGCCAAGGATAAGCACTGGGATGCCGAGCAGTACGGCATGGGTGTAGCCGTGGTTAACTGCCAAGTACCAGTCTATCCGCTTCACCGAAAGTCCGCCATCTTGGTCACCAGGAACCAGAGATTCTGCACGCCATCATCCCAGGTGTTGAGCTTGACTTCGCCAATCCGGTCGCGGTACTCGACTGGGATTTCGAGCACCTTCAGGCCGCGTCGGAAGGTCTCAATCTTGATCTCCTCGGAGAGCGGCATCCCGTCACTGGTAAGCTGGATTTCTTTTAATATATGTCGTCGGAAAATCCACATCCCCGACTGAGAGTCTTGAATGTGGATTCCGTGCAGTACGTTGGTCGCCATGGTAAGCGACCAGTTACCTATTTTGTGGGTCATAGACATCGCGTTAGTATCCATCATTGCTAGTCGGTTGCAGGTGATGAAATCCAGCCCGCGATTGAGCAGCAGTGCCAGCACGTGTGGAATGATTTCGGCAGGGTAGGTGGTGTCACCGTCCAGTGTCGCGATGAACTCGCCCGTGGCGGCGGCAAAGCCCGTCTTGTAGGCGCGGCCGTATCCCTTGCGCGGCTCGTTGATTACGCGTGCACCGCGCTTTTCAGCCTCGGCAGCAGTTGCGTCAGTCGAGTTTCCGTCCACAACAATAATGTCTACTTTGAGCCACTCCAGGTCACGGGGAATGGCGTCTATAGTAGGGCCGATTGATTCGCCTTCGTTAAGTGTTGGGATTATGACAGTCAAACTGTGCATTGGCCGACGGATGGCACCCCCGTTTTAAGGGCGGCCACGCTCGACCAATGTGAGTCTGCCGTTGCGCAAAGGGCTAGCGGCGCTGTCGCTGTTCCTAGGTCTGATGCTGATGCTGGTATGGCACCATTGGGCCGACAGCACGTTGGGACACCTCGCAATTGGACTGGTGTTGACCATTGGTGGGGTAGTGCTGGCGGTGCAGGCACTGCGCGACTCCGCGCCTTAAATCCCCGCGTTGGGTGGCGCGCCGATGGGAGCGATTGAGACCCACGGGCTGACGAAGCGGTTCGGCGAGCTGGTCGCGGTCGACAACCTCGATCTCGATGTAGCCGAAGGCGAAATTTTCGGCCTGCTCGGTCCCAACGGCGCCGGTAAGACCACCACTATTTCGATGCTGGCGACGCTGCTTGGCCTCGATGGTGGCAGCGCCTCGGTAGCGGGCTTCGATGTCGTGCAACAGCCGTCGAAAGTGCGCGAGCAGATGGGTATAGTGTTCCAGGACCCGTCGAGCGACGACATCCTGACCGGCCACGAGAACCTCTACCTGCACGGGCTGATGTATGGCGTCCCGCGCGCAGTCATCCCGGGCCGCATCGAGGAGGCGCTGGAGCTGGTGCAGCTCAAAGGGCGTGAGCACGACCTCGTGCGCACCTACTCGGGCGGGATGCGCCGCCGCCTCGAGCTGGCACGGGGTCTGCTGCACCACCCCCGCATCCTGTTCCTCGATGAGCCGACCCTTGGGCTGGACCCGCAGACGCGCCAGCGCATCTGGACGCATATCGAGTCGATTGTCGCCGAACGGAAAGTCACGATTATCCTGACGACGCACTACATGGAGGAGGCGGACCGGCTCTGCGACCGCCTCGCCATCATTGATTTCGGCCGTATTGTCGCGCTTGATTCCCCCACGGCACTGAAGGCGGTCGTCGGCGGCGACACAGTCCAGCTTGAGGTCGCTGATGCCGCGGCATCCGTAGCAGCGCTGGAAGTGCTCGAGTGTGTCAGCCGCAGCGAGGTGCGCGACGGGCGGCTCGACGTCGCGGTGCAGAATGTGGCGCAGAACCTGCCCGCCATTTTTGCCGCGGCGGGCGACATCGCCAGCTTCAGCGTCCGCAACACCACGCTCGACGACGTCTTTCTGCACTACACCGGTCACGACATTCGCAACGAGGGTGCCGAAGGCGTCGCGAAGCACATGCATCGCGTGCGGAGCGTGAACCGATGAGCCAGCTCTCGGGGCTCTACGCCATTTGGCTGCGCGAAGTCAAGGTATTCTTCCGCGAGTATTCGCGGCTAGTCGGGAGCGTACTGACGCCGCTTTTATGGCTCGTCGTGGTGGGTAAGGGCATCGGCGCCTCCATCGTGGACGACGAGAGCTTTGGCGGGGTCGGTTACGATACCTTCATCTTTCCCGGAATATTGTGCATGACGGTCCTGTTCCAGTCGGTATTCTACGGACTCTACATCGTCTGGGACCGGAAAATCGATTTCCTGAAGGAGGTGCTCGCGGCACCGCTTAATCGCTCGACCATATTCCTCGGTAAGGTGCTGGGCGGGGTCACCGACTCGATGGTGCAGGTCACGATAATCGTCATCTTGGGTTACTTCATCTTTCCTGAGGCGACCTACACTATCCATAGCCTCGCTGTGGTTTACCTCTTCATGTTCCTGCTTGCCGTGACGATGACCTCCATTGGGCTGATTATCGGCTCGCGTATGGAGTCCCCGGAGGGGTTCTCGCTGGTAGTGAGCCTGGTTGTCTTCCCCATGTATTTCCTCAGCGGCGCGCTCTTCCTGAAGAAGAACCTGGTCAACGAGGCGCCCTATCTCTACTGGGCGACGGTCGCCAACCCGGTCAGCTACGCGGTCGACGCCATCCGCTACACGCTGCTGCCGGTTGAGGCGTTCAACGAGTTCGGGCTGGCGCTCGACCTCGCGGTGCTGGGCGGTTTCTGCCTCGCGCTGCTCGGTGTCGGCACGCTTGCGTTCCGCACCATGCGGCTCTAGGCCGGGGTGTGGCGTACGATGCCGCCCGCCTCGCGCACGACCTTACCGAACTCCACCGAGTGCTCTAGCTGCTCGCTGCCGAGTACGGGGCCGTCTTGGCACACCAGCTGGCGGTCGATGGTGCAGACACCGCAGAGGCCGACGCCGCATGCCATGTAACGCTCGAGGCAGAGCTCGGCTCGAATATCATTGACTAGTGCCCATTCCAGACCTTTGACCAGCATGGGTTCAGGGCCACAGCTGTAGAGCATGTCGGGATTACGGCTGTCCAGCAGCTCAGTCACGAAGCCGTGATGGCCGGCTGAACCGTCATCGGTCGCAATCTCTACTGTGCCGGGGAACTCGCTGCGGTGGAATATTTCGTCGGCAGTCGTGCCGCCCAGCAGAGTCACTAACTCCACGCCTTGCGCAGCGAACCGTTGCGCAAGGAATAGCAGCGGTGGCGCACCGACGCCCCCACCCATCAGTAGCGGTTGCGTTGCCTTGAGCGAAAAACCGCGGCCGAGTGGACCCGTTACGGTGAGCATGTCACCGGGCTTGCACGCCAACAGCGCAGCTGAGGTCGGGCCGAGGTTCTTGACCGTCAGCCGCAGACGTCCTGGCTCCCAGCCAGCGACAGACATTGGCACAGCGTCACATACCTCCTGGCCGAAGCCGGTTGGAGGGTGCGGTAGCGAGACCATTACGAACTGTCCCGGTTCCGGTTGCTCCTCCCAGCCGCTGCGGGGCGTGAGCCATAACGAGTGACCTACGGAGGTGCGATTGTCAATTTCCGTGAGTTCGGCCGCGACGGGCCGCATCACGGCAGCCACTCCAGCGCGTTACCGCGAAAAGCGTCGAGAGTAGCGTAGTCCTTTCGCTCCATCCAGTCGCCTAACTCGGTCGCAATCTCGCCCAATCGCTCCGGATTGCCGCCCAGTGCAGTGCCAACCTGCACCGCCTGCGCGCCGCAGAGGTGATACTTTGCCGCGTCTTCACCGCTGGAAATGCCGCCGATGCCAATGACTGGCGTTGCGTGCCCCGCATCGCGCAGAGCGCGCACTGCCTTGAGGACGCAGCGCAAGCCGATGGGGAGCAGCGCCGGCCCTGAAAGTCCGCCGAAGGCGTTACCGAGCACCGGACGCTCCAGCTCCGTGTCGATGTCGAGCGCCGGCATGGTGTTGATGGCGCTGACCGCCGCCGCACCCGCTTCGGCGCACGCCACGGCAATTGTGCCGATGTCGCTTACATTGGGCGAGAGTTTGGCGATGACCGGCAAATGCTCCGAAGCGGCGGCGACCGCTGTCGCCGCAGCCTCAGGATCTTGCGCGGTCAGTAATCCTGTGTAAGCCGCCTGCGGGTGTGGGCAGCTCAGGTTGATTTCGGCCAGCTTCGCGCCGGCTTCGGAGACGCCTGCAGCCAGTTTGCCGAACTCCGCCGGTGTATCGGCGACTAGGTTGGGGATGACCGGCACCTTGCCGCCGCGCAGGTCGAACTCGTCGAGGAATTCGGCCAGCCCGGGATTGGGCAGCCCCATCGCGTTTATCCAGGTCCCTGGCGCGACTTCCGCCACCGTCGGGCCAGCGTAGCCGGGGCGCGGCTTCAGCGAGATGGACTTGGTTACGAGCGCTCCCGCTCCGGAGTCAGCCATCCGTTCCAGAATGCCTGGTGTCGAGTCCAGTATTCCAGAGGCGAGCAGAACGGGATTGGCGAGTTCGAGCCCTGCCAGTTCCACACTCAGGTCGGCCACGCTGCTGCCTCCACCCTGACAGTTGTGTCGCCCCCACTTAAAGACGGCTTACGCCCAGGGCACGCTACTCGCGCAGGACAAACTGTGCCTGACAGTGGGGGCAGCCCAACTGGACTGGTCTCTGGGGAGTAGCGACACTGATAGAGCCCTGGCAGGCGGGGCATGTGAGTTGAAGCGGTCCGTCGATATCATCGAAGTAGTCATCGTCATCCTCCTCGCTGCGCATCCGATTTAGTGCTAGCGCGCCGGCCGCTAGGACTACCAGTCCGAACAGAAGTGTACCTATACTTCGTAACCAGTCGCTATCGTCGCCCCCGCTGCTGCCCGGGGTGGTCGTGACTGGGACTGAGATGACCACGACACTGACCATTGCGGTCTCGCTTTCGTGCTCGTCACTCACGGTAAGCGTGGCGGTGTAGGTACCGGCTACGTTGAAGATGGTTGTGAAGCTCTGAGCGTCTTGTTGTCCGTAAAGACTGAACGGCATTCCGTTCTGGTCTACGATGCTCCATGCGTACTCTAGCAGCAGGTCTTCCCCATCTGGATCACTCGACTCCTCTCCCGAGAAGCTAACCTCCAGCCCCGTCTCAATCATAATTTCTCCGCTCGTCCACGCACCTCCAACTACCGCTACCTGCGCCACCGCTAGCGGCGGTTGGTTCACGGGTGCGAAAATCCACACCGACTTCGACAGTGAGCTGTCGGCAGCGGTCGCAATCAGCTCTTTCGGTCCCCAGTTGGTAGGCGTCCAGTCGAACACCACGTCTTGGGTCGTACCTGCTCCGATTTCCACCGTCTGCACCCCGATGCGCGTGGACTCCGCGTCAAGCACGAGCTCCACACTGCCGACGGCGCTGCCGTCGTTGGCGACTGTCACAATTACGGTTGTCGCGACATCCTGCGTGAGTGTCGCATCATGGTCGATGGAAGTGACGCTGAATTGTGGTTCAAGGGCCGCGATGTTGAAGTCAAGCTCGAGCTGGTTGTTGTCGACTGACGCCTCCTGCGGCGACGCTCCCGAAAGCTGTACATCCAGTCGGTGGTCACCCGCTTCTGCCTCCCATTCTGCAGAGAGTAGCACCTCGGCACTAGCATCCACCATCAGGCTATCCCAGTTTTCTAGCACGTTACCATCGAGTTTGAGTGTGACATCCACTTCGCCATCCGTTTGCCCCAGGTTGCGCACTGAAAAACTGATATCGAGCGCCTCGCCCGCCAACAGTTCGCCCTGCAGCGCAAGTACGGCAGGGGCAAAGTCCGGTTCCTCTGGCGGTGGTGCGACCTCTAGCTCCAGCTCGTGGTCGTTGTTGGCAGTGTGCTGGTCGGCAGGTTCAATGTCGAAAACCTCTGCTCGTAGTGTGTGGTTGCCATTGCTCGCTTGCCAGTACGTTTCTACTACTGTCTCACTCTCGGGGTCTAGCGCGGGGCTGTCAACCGTCGCGAACACCCCTCCTGCGTCGTAGAAGCGCACGCTGAAGTGGTCTGCAGACTCTTCGCCTTGGTTGACTACGGTAGCAGTCAGCTTCACCTGCTCGTTGTGCACTGGCGTATTCGGCTCCGCCGTTAGTGCCGCCAGTTCAAGGTCGACCCCTTGTGGTGGGGGCCCTACGCTCACGGTGAGCTCAAGCTCGTCATTGCCTCCATTTTCGTCATTGTCTGCAAAGAGTTTTGCTCGTAACGTGTATTCACCCTCAGTGGGTGACCATTGCTTGGTGCGCGTCAACTCATCATCAGGGTCAATGTCGGGCAGGTTCCATGCCTCCAGTTCATTTGAGTCAGCGTAAAGTTCTAGGTGCGCGCCCTCGAGCACGGCGTCTCCGACGTTCTCAACTGTGATACTGAGAGTTACATCATCGCCCTCAATGGGCTCTGCAGGGTCGCTGGAGAGCACGCTCACCTCGCCGTCGGGCTGCGCGATGTTCACGAACTCCCACGCGTCGACGTAGCCCCATCCGGAGTAGTAGTTGTATTTCGAGCTGTTGTCCGGCTCGGAAGCAGCGCCCCACGGCTCAGAGAAGTTACGCATGCGCCACATCACCTCGTTCTGGCTGCTGCCCGGCTCCAGTCCGGGGTCGTCCTGCAACATCAGCGCCGCCAGCCCCGCTACGTGCGGACACGCCATGGATGTGCCGTCCATAGTGGTGTAGCCGTCAGTCGCAATCGTAAATGGCGCCGGTGCACCAGCTGCGGCATGAATGTCGCTGCCGGGCGCTACAACATCCGGTTTCAGCTCGTCCCAACGGTCCTCGTCACCGTCGCTGTCGCGCGGGCCGTAGTTGGAGTAACTTGCCACGAGGTCATCATTGCGGTCGACATTGTCTTCAGGGTTCTCGGTCGCGCCGACTGCAATGACCAAGTCACCCGCCGCTGGAGCGGGTACTTCGTTGTCACCGTCGTTGCCCATAGCCGCTACCGCCACGATGCCCGCTGCCACGGCAGTGTTGGCTGCTTGCGAAACAGAGTCTGATCCATCGCTACCGCCGCTGGTACCGACTGACATTGACATCACCTGTATGCCATCGCTGCCGCTTGAATCCCAGTCTTCATCGGCGTGCTCCGTGCACCATTCAATGCCCTGCAGTACGTTGCCACCGGCGCCGATATCAGTCATCACCTTAACGTCGACCAGCCGAGCTCCCGGGGCGACCCCCATGTAGTCCGGTTCGCCATCGCTGTCTTCATCGGTCTCGCCACCAGTCCCAAGCGCCGTGGAGGCGGTATGCGTTCCGTGACCGTTACGGTCGTCAGGGTCGCCGCCACTATCTTCCTCAGTGGTGTGGTCACCGCAGCCGCTGACACAGTCTACTCCAGCGATGAATCTTCCCTCGAAAGTCTCATGTTCGTTGTCGACGCCAGTGTCGAGTACGGCGATGACAATCCCATCACCGTCTAGTCCTCTGTCCCACGCCACTTGATCGTAAGTAGAGGAGTCGCGCGCTTTGATAGCGCGCACCGATTTATCGAGCAGCGGGTAGTAGATTGCCTGCCATTCGACTAGCCGGAGGTCAGGCAGCGCAGCTAGCCAACTGACCTTGTGCGCCGGCACGTCGTCCAGCTGCCAGACTGGCAGGTAGTGCGACTCGTAGCTGGGTGCCAGCCCTAGTGAGGCGAGAGCCTGACGCTGTGCGTCACCGGGCTCCGCGTCGAAAACAAGGAAGATATTGACCGCCTCGCCACGCGCTAGCAGCGGCTTTAGCCGGTCATCGACCCCGTTACCGTCGTCGTCAAAATAGCTCGGCGCGAACTCTGGTGCAGCGGGAGCCGGCACCGTCGGCACTGCTGACAACAGCAGCAGCATGACGACGAAGAGGTAGCGGAGCACAGACGGGACGCTGGTGTTCGTGTAATAAAAGTACGGGGGCGCCTCCGTTGCTACTGTAATTGTTACTGCAGCTGTCGTTGCATTAACGCATAGCCGACGACGCCGACGCCCGCCAGGCCAAGCAGTAGGGCCGGAATCCAGCTGAAGAAACTTGTTTCACTAGCAAGGCTCAGTTCGAAGGTGAGGTTCACCTGTAACTCTGCCTGATTCACGCTGCGCGCACTGAAGCTTACTTCATAGCTGCCGTCCGCTCCTGCGAGGCCAAGCAGTCGTACTTCGCGTGTTTCGAACGGAGCCAACGACAGATTGCTCTCAGCCAGATACAGCTCCAGCCCCTCTGGCAGCACTTTGGAGATTACGACTGTATCGGGGCCGTTGCCGGTGTTGGTGACAAACAGCGACCAGTCGCCGTCGTTCCGCTCGGACGCCGAGAGTTGCAGTCCGTAATACTGCGGCACGTTCACTGTGAAGGTGCTGCTGCCGGCGGATAGATTATTGTGGTCGATAAGCGAAATACCCACTTCGTGCGGTCCCGCAACGCTGCTGAGTGAGGGAAGGAAGGATGCAAGCAGGCTTGCGGTTCCGGCAGGAACAAGGAGTGGGGTAGTATACTGCGAATTTTCCGAATGGGTTTCGTACTGGAAGACGTTCCCGTCTGCCCCCGTGTAGTAGCCGGAGGCATTTTGCAGACTCCATTCTGCTGGATAATCGAGCAGCAACTCTACGAGGGCCACCCCCTGTCCGGCGTTTCCTGTCAGTGTGATGTTCACGATGCTGGCCGAGAACTCACCATCCTCGAATTGTGACGTGCTTTCGTGCTCGGTTGTCACTTGGTAAATGTGGGAACCAGGTGGAACAATTTGCAACACATAAATGTCCATATTACTCGCTGGGTCTTCATCGATCTCAGCGTCCGAGGTAACTATCGCCGAAATAGTGTAGTTTCCCGTAGTTAGACTGCCGAGTTCTATGGTGGTGAGCCACTCTTTGGAATCTCCCGGTACTAGTTCGTCCCACTCGAATTGCCATGTTTCCTCACCGTCCGTTACGACTAGATTGACAGAGGAGGTCGTAACCGTCCCCTGATTCGATATTGTTCCCCCAAGACCGAAGGGGTGACCTTCCGAAAGAAATTCTGCGATTAGCCATTGTCCATTCAGATTTACCTCGATTATCGGTCCGGCAATCTCCACCACCAGGTCCGGCAATTGCAAGTCCACCACCAACCCCTCAGCAATGTGGTGGTCCTGCAGCCAGCCGTCGTCATCGTAGAGCAGTGCATCGAGCCGGTAGCTGCCGGAGCGGTTCGGCTCGAGTAGGACATCGGAGAGCTCGCCGCCGTTGCCTCCCCCGAGCGCGTGCTCCTCGTGCGTGACGACGTTGTCATCCGCATCCTGCAGGAACAGCTCAAGTCGCGTCGCGTCGCCGCTGTAGCTGCCGGAAAAGGTGATGTTGGCGCCTTCCGCGTCCGCTTCCACTGCTAGTGACGCGTGCGTTTCAGGGAAGGTATGCATAGCATCGATAAAGTTGCGCCAGCCACCCGTGGCGGCGGCAAGGTCGAAGTAGAGTGACGAGGGGGTTGAGGTGGGGTAATAGACCGTTAGCCCATGCGCGTCGCTGACGTCGCGGCGGTCAGGCTTCGTCCAGTGATCTTCGACGATGGTGGCGTTCATCTGTGTCTGTCGCACGTAATCGCCTGCTAGGCGAACCGCCGGAGATGGCACTTCTGAGGCTGCGTGAAGCGTCAGGTCGTAAAGGTCGCGGTAAGCGCTGTTCTCGAATACCTGGCTGTTGGCGCGCGCCTCATCCACCTCGTCTTGGTAGAGTGGTAGCGTCGCGCGCAATGCAGAGCCGAAGCCGGAAATGGCCTCATGGAGTGGCTCCAGTTGCGCGGTGTCAACTACTGTTGCAGTCATCGAGTAGCCGCCGGGGACCGAGCCGTTGCGATAGCTCTCGATGTAGGTGTGGACCACCGCATCGAGCATCTGCTCACGCGTTGTCTCCGCGTTGAGAAGTGGCAGTAGATGGTTGTATGTCCACCCTTCTTGCGGCTCATACGCCTCCGAGCCGTGGACGTAGACGGCGTGCTCGCGCAGCTCGTAGGCAATCTCGAACATTCCCATCAGGCAGGCGTCGAAGCCAATGAGCGTCAGCGGTCCGTGCCCGGTCGCGTCCCGATATTCAGCCAGTGCTCCCTCGATTTCCGGCACTGTCAGGTAGCTCTCCTCGTCCTCGGCTACACGCTTGAAGCCGTCGCCGTGGTTCCAGATGACCAAGACGCGCTCCTGCGCCGGGTAGGCGGTCGTCGCCCATGTCAGGAAGTCGCGCAGCGTGGCTGGGTCGCCCATATCAAGTTCGTCACCCCAGCCGGAATTGAGGTCGCTGAGGGCACTCTCAGTCAGTCCTTCATGCAACACCCGGTAGGCGCGACTGTCATATTCACCTTCCTGATCGATTAGCGCCACCACTTCCCGGTCGCTATTCGAGCCAATCATTTGCATCTCAATAAGGTCGTCTGCCGCTTCATCAGAGAGTGAGTTGTCGCCCGCCATGTAGACGTAGAAACCCCATTTCGGCAGCGACTCGTCACCGCTGGCCAGTCCTAGTGGCGCGATCGGTCCTGGCAGCACGACCGGCGGCGCCAGCAACAGCAGCGCCAGCAGCAGTACGGCTACTCGCCCGAAGGACATCAGCCCGCCTGCCCCACGAGCGATATAAAGGCCAGCGGCCGCAGTGCCCGCTGCTTCAGTCCCCAGCGGCCTCGCCTGTCGGCGCGGTCGCCTTGTCGCTTACTGGAGCTGACAGCGCCAGCCAGAGCGGCAGTCCTACAAGGGTGAAGGTCATGATGCTTGAGAGTAGGTGATAGAGTATGAATGGCAGTCCAAGCGTGTAAACTGCTAGCAGGTTACCAGGCGTATGCGCCCACCAGAGCCAGAAAACACCAAAGTTGGTCCAGCCGTCATAGACTACTGCGAAGACCACCCCCGCACCAGCGAAGCGCATTACCAGTCCCGAGGAGAGATGTCCGCCGATCTGCGGTCGCCAGCGGCGTGAAGCTAGGGCCACCAACAGGAAGCCGCTGTAGGTGAACGCTACAATTGGTGATCCCCACAAGTAGCCCAGCCACCAATCACTAAGCAGCAGCATTCCCATAGTCACTGTGCATGCCCACGCGAAGGGCAGCAACATCGCCGCCAGGAAAGTAGCGACCATTACCGTCTCAACGTTTGGATGTCCGTGCAGGGCAATACGTCCGCCCGCACCGAGCAATAACAGCACCCCGGCGGTGAGTGGCAGCGGCAAGCGACTGCGGTCCATTGCACGGCCATGCCGGACTCTATAAAAATCATTCCCGGAGAGATGATAATACAACAGAGAATTGCTCTTCGGTCAAGCGTCGCGTGTTAAGGTTGTAGCGGCTGGGATGGTAGCTGTCAACTAGCCCCCACTCCACGCCGGGCAGCGAGTGACGCGCGCCGTGGCCGAAACGGAAATCCACCTGCCGGCCACCGACTGCAGTTACGACCTGACGATGCGCTACTCCACCAAGTGCCAGTACCATCTCGAGTTGCGGAAGCAGCTGCAGCTCCCGTTCCAGGAACGGGCGGCATTGCTTCAGCTCCTCGCCAGTTGGCTTGTTCTGCGGTGGAGCACAACGCAGCGCGTTGGCAATGCGCACTCCTTCTAACTTCAGTCCGTCTTCGCGCGAGTGTGAATTAGGGTTCGACCCCCACCCCTGCTCCCACAACGTGCGGTAGAGCAGTTCACCGGCGTAGTCTCCGGTGAACGGCCGTCCAGTACGTCCCGCGCCGTGGGTGCCTGGCGCCAGCCCTACTATGAGCAGCCACGCGTCACGTCCACCGAAAGATGGCACCGGCTGGCACCAGTATTCATCGGCAGCATACCCAGGTTTGCGTCGGTTCTCGCGGATGTCAGCAGCGTATTTGACAAGACGAGGACAGGCATGGCAGCCGATGACATCGTCAGCCAGTGACCCCATTACTGGTTATTGCTTTTGACCCGCCTGAATGGGTGAATCCAGCTGGCAAGTGTGCGCGGACTACGTGTCTGCACCCACAGCTTGCCTTTGCCGTGATAACGGCTGATAAGTTGGTCCCCAAACAGGAAAGAGCTGATTGAACGGCCAGTGCGACCAATGCTGTAATCGAGCGACGCCTGCCAGGCAACCGCGTAGCCGCTGTCTACAGTGTAGTTCCCATCGACTGCTATTTCTTGGATATCGCCATAGGCGTTGAAGAATAACAGACCTGTCCCCGTGACCTGCAGCGCCAGCAGTCCTTCGGCGAAGACGCCTCTGAAGCCTTCAAAGCTTACCGAAGTCTCTATGTCGCCAATGTGACCAAGATAGGCCCCGCGTTCCATAATGAGTACCTCGTTCTGCATTTCGTAGGGAATGATGTCTCCTGGCACGCCCGGCGCTAGTGCAATTTGGCCTGCAGTACCTTCGACGTAGTAGGTGTTTTGGAAGAAGCTCTCACCCGTAAACCTGCGGCCGATTCCTTTCAGAAGACCGCCGCGCGCTTCAGTGCGCACCCTGATGGAATCATCCATCCACGCCATTGCGCCCGCTTCGGCGACCAGTTCCTCACCCGGTGATAGCTCGATTTCGACCGCTGCGTAGCTAGGTTCGCAAACCAGGCGATGTCGCATTTAGCCCTCCCTCGGAGGCAGCAGTGGCCCCAGTGCACCGCCGAGCCGGTCACGATCGTGTGACTGGACCAGGATGCGGCCGTTGCCGCGGAACTTCATTACCAAGCCCTCACCAGAGAGGGCAGACGCAATCCAGCCGCCCGCCTTGCCGATATCGTATTCCAGCCCCTCGGTAAAGGCGACGATGTGGCCGTTGTCAATCGTTATTCCGCCGCGCACCTCGACTTCCGAGATTCGTCCGTAAGCACTCACTAGCAATTCACCTTGACCAGAAGCACGTACGTAGACCAGACCTTCGCCGGAGAACATGCCTTTCTTCAAGCCTTGATACTGCGTGTCCAGCTTGACACCCCCAGAAGCGCCCATGAAGGAGCCGCCGGCGCAGATCCATGTTTCGGAACCTACTTCCAGCGATGACACCTCACCTTGCAAGATTGGCGCGAGGCCGACTTCACCTGGAGAGTTGTCCTTGACTCGATAGGTTGACAGGAAGAACGATTCACCTGCAAACATTGCTTTGGCACCTTCTTTGAGCGCACCCCACAACCCACCTCCTTCACGCTTGCGCGTTTTCACATCGATATCCATGTTCCCCGATGCGCGATACATTGCTCCCGCCTCGGACACGAATTCCTCGCCAGGCTGGAGCATGACCAGCGCTGAGCCAAAGGCCCCCCGGTTCGTTACTTCCACACTCATAGCAACCTCGGGGTGAGCCAGCCCGCTAACCCTGATAGTGTACGCGTTTGCACCCATATTTTGCCGTTCCCTTGGAACTTCATCACTAGCCCTTCGCCCGAGAGGAAGGTTGACTTCCAGTTCCCCATCCCGCCGATACTGTACTGTAGTGACGGTTCGAACGCTACTAGATGGCCTGTGTCAACCGTGAAACTACCATCTACGTCCTTTTCGACCACTCCGCCATAGGCGTTGTAGAACAAGTCGCCAGTGCCGGAAACCTCAATCAAGAAAGCACCCTCACCTGAGAAGAATGCACGCCAGCCACCAAACACCGCCTTAATGTTCACTCCAGGCGTGCACGCTAGGAATGCGCCGGCGGTCAGGAATACGTGATCACCATTCATTTGCCTGTGCGTCACTGTTCCCGGCAGTTGCGGTGCGACGGCGACAGTACCGCCGTCAGGATGTGTGAAACGGCCGACGAAGAAAGATTCACCGCCAAACATCTTGCGGATGATGGCACCGAAAAACGAACCGAGTCGCTTCGATTTAGCTTCCATGTGCGATGACATACGCGACATCGCACCTGACTCCGCTAGCAGCTCTTCGTTTGGACCAAGCTCGACGACAACCTCTCCGTAGTCAGGGTTGCCCTGTATCTCGAAACGCATGCGTTTACCTACACGTGGGGGCGATATAAGCTCGTCGTGGGCACTCTTATTAAGTAGTGGCAGGTATGCGACAAGAGGCGATTTTGTATGGACGGTAACAGACCTCTCGCGACAGCCATGGCAGCCCTGCTGCTGTTATCCAGCCTGATGGTACTGGCAACGGTCAGTGCTGATGGAAACGATAACCTCTACATTGAGAGATTCAATTACGACTATACTAACCACACGACACCTCGCGCCGGCCATGACCACCCGCTGCGGGTAGACTGGGTCAATGATGGCGATACCACAGCCAGTGCTGTAACCATTGCCATTGAGTGGGGTTCGGAGTCTGTCGAGAGCGACCCGATGGACTTAGCTCCGGGCTCTGGATTTATCTACTTGGATGTCAACTTCGATTCCGACGGTGAAAAGGATGCAACCGCCTTTGTCGACTATGGTCAAGATTTTGAAGAGAGTGACGAGACAGATAACTACGAAACAACCACTTTCCAAGTCGAGCCGGAGATTGGTACTGCCGACCTGATGGTTGACTTGGACCCCAATAATGTGCTGCAGGACGTCTACCAGCCCGATGAGATGATCTTCGTGGAGTGGATTGTTAACAATAATGGCAATGTTACCGCAGGGTACCCAAACCGTGAGATAACTATGGCCCTCTATGTGGATCCGCGTGGCAGCGACCCTACTACCCAGGTCGCTGTCCGCGTCTTTGCCATCGGCGACCTTATGCCCGAAATGGGAGAGGGTATGTTTGAATCATTCGATATGACTACCCCTTCCGAGGAGGGGCGCTACGTTATAGCCCTCGTAGTGGACATTGATGACAACAACACCGATGCCGGCAACTTGTCTGACAACAGTGAATCATTTCATTTCTGTATAGGTGGCTGCAGCGATCCCGACCTAGTCGTTATTGGGCAGGGACCCAGCACACTACAGTTGGAGCCCGATATGGCGATAGCCGGCGAGACATCGTTAGTGCACTACTCAATCCGGAATGACGGCAACGCAGATGCTCCAGCCGGCGTTGTGATGCACCTTGAAGTCATGAGGTGTCCCGGGGGCGACTGTGATGGGCAGTCATGGACCAAGATTAATGAGACCGACCCGTGGCGGATGCCTCTGCAAGCGCAGACCGACTTAGAGGACCAATCGGTACTGGGGATGGGGTGGGACGTCCCATCCGACGGCGTCGGTACATGGGACCTGCGAGTGATACTTGATGCCACTGACAAAGCAGCGGAAATCTACCCTGACGGTGAGGAGAACAACATCATTCTGTGGAGTGATACCCACGGCCATGAGCTCCTCGACGTCCGCGAGCGCAGGGCCGAATTAGTGGTGCAGGGTATCGAGACCACCGGCCAGCCCTTCAAGGATCATCCCGTGGATATTCATATCTTCGTGGCCCAGGACCAGAACGATGGGCTGGGATACCGCAGTGCCAGTAACGTAACAGTGGACCTCTGGATTATGGACGAGAACTTCCAAGAGTTGCACATCGAGGACGCTGGAGGTGCCAAGGATGTAGGCCTTGAGGCACCGATTGGCTATGCCTACAGTTGGACGCCGACTGCCACTGGCATCTATACCATGCGCGCTTGGGTCGATTACGATAACAACATTTTGGAGTGGTACGAAAGTAACAACGAAATGCAAGACGTCAGCATTGAAGTCAAGCGAAAGCTCTCTGACCTGACCGTGCTGGACGTTGAAATCAGTCCGCAAGACAATTCGGGCAACGTCATGGTGGGCGTCGCCAGCACTATCAGTGCCACCATCGCCAACCTTGGCATCCGCGATATGACCACTGCCGAGGCCTCGCAAATGAACGTTACATTCTATACAATCTCACCAGTTCACGAACTCATCGCGGAAATCACCCCTGGCACAGCGCTGGCGGTTGGCCAGAACATCACTGTCAGCACCAGCTTTGTCTTCACCGTCCGTGACCAGTACAAGCTAGTTGTCAAGGTAGACGAGCGCACTAAAATCTCCGAGTATGGCGAGGACGACTACCCGTCACGCACCGATGCACCCAACGAACTCTCGAAGACGGTTTTTGCAGAGTCTTCCATTGATGCTTGGATCAATAACGTCAGCGTTGAGAGCGGTGTTGCAGGCAAGGATCACCCTATAACCTTCGATTTGGGCTTTGAGAACCTGCCACTAGAAGGTGACCACTTCCTATATTTCACAATCACAGTTGAGCATTCCAACGGTGCTGTCGGCAGTTATATGGAAATACCAGCCGGCGAGGGATACCAGTTCGCCCCTGGTGATGACCCCGTGCTACCTTACGGTGCCTACGTCGACTTGAATGTGAATAACCCGCAGACTAGTATCAGTGTCAGCTGGATACCGGAGGCCGACAAGGGCAGGAACTACACTATCACAGTAATTATCCTTGCGGTCATTAATATTGATTCCAGCAATGATCAGGGCTCGGCCGTGGCTGACATCGAGAAGCTAACTACAGACCTGGTAGTTGAGAGCCTTACCGTCACCGACCGCGGAGAGAGCGGCCTGCGCATTGACGTGCTGGTGCTATACCCGCGTGGGGAGCAGGACTCCTTGAATGGAGTCGAGGTGACGTTGCATGTATTCGACTATGCCGACTGGTCCGCACGGGGGAACAGCGCGACCCCGCGCGACACCTTCCCTGTCAAGTCCATCGAGGGGGCATTGGGTCGTGGAGACTCACGCATCGTCAGTTTCACCTGGGTCCGTAATGTGGGCGACTTCGTTTTCGTGGCTGAGGTTGACCCTAACAACGAGGTGCGCGAATTGGACGAGGACAACAACCTATACGATTCAGAGGTAATCACTATCGAAGCGCTGGGCAGTGGTGGTAGTGGTGGGGAGGAGGACGAGGGCTTGTTGGGCCTGCCATCGCTCTCTCCGCTGGCGCCTCTTGCGCTGCTCGGGGCCGTGGCCCTTCTGCGTCGCCGCCTCTGATGCGGCACACGGCACTGCTCTACTTCGTCGGTCCTGCTGGGGCGGGGAAGTCGACACTGGTAGCTAGTTTGCAGGAATGGCTGACGCTGCAGCGTTTCGAAGGTCTCGCCCTGAATCTTGATCCGGGCGCCGAGACGCTACCGTACAGCGCCGCAATCGACGTGCGAGAGCGATTTACGCTACGAGACGTAATGGCCGAATACGGTCTAGGGCCCAACGGCGCGCAGGTCGTTTGTGCCGACCTGTTGGCGATCGAGCTGGAGTGGCTGCAGCAGGAGATAGATGGAGTTAATTGTGACTACGTACTGGCTGACGCGCCGGGGCAGACCGAGCTCTTCCTCTATCGCGAGGCTCCGCAGGTACTGGTTCGGGGGCTCTCACCGCGGACTGGACTGGTGATGCTCTTCGATCCGTTGCTGTCGCGGACGCCGGCTGGCTTTGTGACGCAGTTACTGCTCGCGGCGGCGGCGCACCTGCGTTTCCCGGTGCCAATGTTCCCCGTCCTTACGAAATCTGACTTGCTCGAGCCACAGGAGGTCGACCGCATCCTGAGCTGGGCATCCGACTTGGAACTCCTGCGGGGAGATATGCCTCCCGCAGAAGGAATGGGTGAGGTGCTTTCCGGCGAGCTGCTACAGGTACTACAGACACTAGCGCTGGAGTCGCAGCTGGTTGCAGTTTCGTCACAGGAAGGTGAAGGTATGGAAGATCTCTATGCGCTGGTACAGTCTGCCTTCGCCGGTGGTGACGACCTTGAGGCGCATGTCGACGCGCACTAGCATTAAAACCTGCAACCTCTCGCCGACGCATGCCATCCGCGCCCGAAGTCCGTATCGAATCCCACGACGACTTCCTGCGGCTGCTTCTCAACCGTCCGGAGAAGGGCAACGCGCTGACGCCGGAGATGATGGGTGCGCTGACCGCTGCCTTTGCTGACGCCGCAAATCACGTTGGCTTGCGCGCAGTCATCTTGCAGGGCACGGGCAGGCAGTTCTGCACCGGTGCTGACCTGACCTGGATGGCATCACCGCCGACGGTTGAGCAGGGAGAAGCTTTGGCCGAGCTGTTCCGTACGATTGCCGTGTGCCCGCTACCGACACTGGCGCTGGTGCAGGGCGGCTGCTACGGTGGTGCGATGGGGCTTGTCGCAGCGTGCGACTTCGTGCTCGCTACGCCTGACGCAGAGTTCGGCTTTACCGAGGTGCGACTTGGTCTCGCACCAGCGGTAATTTCGCCTTGGGCTGTACAGCGGCTAGGGGTGGCCCGCACGCGCGAACTGTTCCTGACTGGCGAACGATTCAGCACACAGCAGGCGTTAGACATGGGGCTGCTCTCGAGCGTCAGTGAGGACCTTGAGACGGCAGTGGAGGTGCTACTAGATGCGCTTAGGTCTGGAGGGCCGCAAGCACAGCGTGCGATCAAGGAAATGCTGTTGACACGCGACGAGACAATTGAGGAACGCGACGACCGGTTGGCGCGCGTTATTACAGCGCTTCGTAACTCTGACGAGGCGCAGGAAGGCGTCGCCGCCTTCCTTGAGAAACGGAAGTCGGAGTGGTAGATGCGGCGGGTACTGGTCGCGAACCGGGGCGAGATTGCGTGCCGCATTATCCGCAGCTGCCGCGAGCTTGGCCTCGCAACAGTGGCGGTTTATTCTGACCCAGATTCCGGGTCTCCGCACGTGCGGCTCGCCGACGACGCAGTCAGCATCGGGCCGGCCGCACCGGCTGAGAGCTACCTGAACGTGAAGAAGTTGATAGCCGCGGCACGCTCAACGCGCACCGACGCTATCCACCCTGGTTACGGTTTTCTCTCCGAGAACGGTGACTTTGCTGCCGCAGTTGAAGAGGCGGGCTTTGTCTTTATTGGTCCTACCGCGAAGACGATTCGCCAGATGGGTGACAAGTCGGCCGCCAAGGCGTTAATGCAGGCAGCCGGCGTCCCTGTGATTCCGGGCCACGCCAAGATTGTCGAGAAAGGTTTCACTGAAATTGCGGCCGAAATAGGCTACCCGCTACTAGTCAAGGCGGCAGCCGGTGGCGGTGGTAAGGGAATGCGCGTCGTGGAGAGCAAGAACAATCTGAAGGCGGCTGTCGAGGCGGCACAGTACGAAGCTAAGATGGCTTTTGGCGACGGTCGGTTATTACTCGAGCAGTATATAAATCGACCACGTCATATTGAGGTGCAAATCTTGGCCGACAGCGATGGTCATACTGTGCATTTTGGCGAGCGCGAATGTTCAGTCCAGCGGCGGCACCAGAAAATCATTGAGGAAGCCCCTTCACCCGCCATTACTCCTGAATTGCGCGAGGCAATGGGCTCGGCTGCTGTTTCAGCGGCAGAAGCAGTTGGCTACCGTAACGCCGGTACCGTGGAGTTCCTGTTCAAGGATGGTGAATTCTGGTTCTTGGAGATGAACACGCGGTTGCAGGTCGAGCATGGTGTTACTGAACTGGTGTACGGAGTCGACCTCGTGAAATGGCAGCTACGGATTGCTGCTGGCGAGCGGCTGACGCTACAGCAAGCAGATATCATGCCACGCGGCCATGCTATCGAGTGTCGTGTCTATGCTGAGGACCCGGCACGCAATTTCCTGCCGTCTCCCGGACACATCCGGCGGCTGCACGAGCCCGTTGGGCCCGGCATCCGCATTGACTCCGGTATTACCGAAGGGCAGCAAATCGGCAGTGACTACGATCCATTGCTCGCCAAGCTTCTGGCGCATGACGCGAGTCGCGATGACACGCTGGATCGCATGACTCAGGCACTGGGCGACTACGTTATTTTGGGGCCAACCACGAACATCGCACACCTTAAGGCAATTCTGCGGCATGACGCATTCCGTGCGGGTGACCTTGATACACATTTCATCGAAACCCATTTCGGAGATTGGGCGCCTGCCACCCCGCCGTTGGAGGCGCTCATCGCTGCAGGCGCAACCCGCAGTAGCAGTGGTCGGCAAACAGCGCAGATGACCGGTCGCGACCCCTGGTCGCCTTGGAGCAATCAAGGTGGCTGGCGACAGGGAGTGTAATGATAGAAAGCTACCGTTGCGGTGACTCGCAACACACCGTTGAGTTGAGGCTCCGCGCTGGCGAATTTTCAGGTGAGGTGGATGGCGAACCGGTTGAGGGCTTTCTCGCAGAGCTGGAGCCTGGATTGCTTGAAGTCGATACCGGTGTTGGTACTGTGCAGGTTCACCTTGTCCAAGATGGCCGACGCATTTGGGTTCATTGCCGTGGACAGGCGTGGGCGTTTGAGCGAGTCGCTACCGTGCGGCAAGGCGAGCCGGAGGTAGCAAGTGACCAGTTGCTGAGCCCAATTACTGGCAAACTGGTTGAGTTGCGTGTCTCCATGGGCGATTCGGTTGTGAAGGGTGACACACTCGCCGTGCTGGAAGCGATGAAGATGGAGCATCGACTGCACGCACCACGTGACGGTGTCATCGCGCAGATAACCTCAACAGAGCCGGGCGGGCAGGTACGTGAGCGCGAGTTGCTGGTCGAGCTGGAGGCGGTCTGATGGAGCCACTCGCAAGTAACATTGACACCGCTAATTCCAGTTTTCATGCCAGTCTGGAGCACAACCGTGCACTGGTGGCGGAGCTGAAAGAGCGATTGGCGCAGGTGCGGAGCGGTGGCTCAGCGAAAGCGGTTGAACGCCACCGCGCGCGCGGAAAGCTCACTGCCAGAGAGCGTATTGACGCACTACTCGACCCGGGCGCACCGTTCTTGGAATTCTCACCACTGGCGGCCGCTGGGGTCTACGATGATAACGTACCGGCGGCTGGTATCGTCACAGGCATCGGCGTTGTTCATGGACGCGAAGTTGTGGTATTGGCCAACGATGCGACAGTCAAGGGCGGCACCTACTATCCATTGACAGTCAGGAAACACCTGCGTGCCCAGGAAGTGGCTGCGGAGAACAGCCTGCCTTGTATTTACCTAGTTGATTCAGGAGGAGCCTTCCTGCCGAAGCAGGATGAAGTATTCCCTGATAAGGAGCATTTCGGCCGTATTTTCTACAATCAAGCGCAGATGTCGGCCGCTGGAATTGCACAGGTCGCAGTAGTGCTCGGCAACTGCACAGCTGGCGGAGCCTATGTCCCGGCGATGAGTGACGAGACAGTTATCGTCCGCGAACAGGGCACAATATTCCTTGCTGGACCGCCGCTAGTGAAGGCTGCCACTGGCGAGGATGTCACAGCTGAGGAGCTTGGCGGCGCCGCCGTGCATTGCCGCGAAAGCGGCGTCAGCGACCATATCGCTGAAGATGATCAACACGCCCTCGAAATCACGCGTTCAATCATTGAAAATTTGAATCGCCCCCCAAAGGCAAAGCTGGATGTCACGCCGCCTGAGGAGCCGTTGTACGACTCGGCAGAGATTTACGGCATTCTTCCGGCCGATACGCGGCAGCCGTTCGATGTGCGCGAGATAATCGCGCGCATGGTCGATGGCTCTCGTTTCCATGAATTCAAGCCGTTGTACGGGTCGACGCTTGTCACTGGCTTCGGGCGACTCATGGGCTACCCCATTGGAATACTGGCCAACAATGGCGTGCTCTTCTCCGAGTCGGCGCTGAAGGGCACACATTTCATTGAGATGTGCTGCCAGCGCGGCATTCCGCTGTTGTTCCTGCAGAACATCACCGGTTTCATGGTCGGCAAGGAATACGAGGCGGGTGGCATCGCCAAGGATGGCGCTAAAATGGTGATGGCCGTGGCCAACGCCAGCGTCCCGAAGTTCACAGTCATAATTGGCGGCAGCTTCGGCGCGGGTAACTACGGCATGTGCGGCCGCGCCTACGGACCGCGCCAGCTCTGGATGTGGCCCGGTGCACGTATCTCAGTGATGGGTGGAGAGCAGGCGGCTGACGTGCTCGCAACTGTCAAACAGCAGCAGCTCGAGTCGGTCGGCAAGTCACTTTCTGCGAAGGCGCGCGAGGAAATTCGCTCCCCGATACTCAAGAAATATGAACGCGAAGGGAGCGCCTACTACTCGACGGCGCGCCTCTGGGACGACGGTATCCTCGACCCACTTGATACCCGCATGGTCGTTTCCCTAGGCATCTCTGCTGCCCTGAACGGTGAGATGCCCAAAACGCGCTTTGGCGTGTTCCGGATGTAATCGTTTTATACCTCCCCCCTTCGGCGCCGACATGGAGGAGTCCATCTGCCAGATTGAAATCGAGTCCGATGGCAACGACTTCGTCGCGCGGATAGCGTCCGGGATGGGCGGCTCTCGCGAGATTCAGAGCGCTCGTTTTAACGAACTACTGAACCAGCTCATCAGCGAGCTGCACGCCGAATTCGAGCCCGACCTGCAAAGAGAGGCAATCGAGCCAGAGTTTTGATGTCCTTGCTTGCCGTCGCCGGAGTGGCGCTTGGTGGGGGAGTGGCGTGGCTGATAGTACGCTGGCTGACGGCGCGCCGCGATGGGAAGATGCCTACGCTTGGTGAGTTGATGTTTCCAGTCCATCATACGGACCATAAGCAGGATGACCAGCGCAGAGGTAACAGTTAATTACGCACCGGTTTCACGCAGCCTATGCGCCAGTTCACCCATCTACTACTCCCGGCTCTGTTGCTGTTCTTGCTCTCCGCCGCAGAGGCAGGAGACCCTCCCGAGGCCGTAATACTCGATATCGATCCGCAACAGGCTGACACGGATGACCTAATCCAGTTCACGGGCGACTTCAGCGACAACGATAACGATGATCTGGACTATTTCTACTGGAATTCATCGATTGACAGCACCTTCCAATCCGGAAATGAGGCTGGCGGACTTGCATTCCAGATGACGGCCGACCAACTGAGTGGTGGCAACCACACTATCACACTCCAGGTGCGCACTAACTCTACCGAGTGGAGTGATGTCACCGATGCATCCACGAGCTGGCTTAACATAACCGAGCCAGAGCTGCAGCCCCCGGAGGCGACAGTCGTACTCAACCCGCCACAGGTGAACCAGGGTGAGGAGGTTACTTTCCTCGCCAGCGACTTGCGCACATACCAGCCGGCTACCCGGATCACCGAGTTCAACTGGACGCTGCAGTGGGAAGGCAGCAGCGAGCGTGAACCGCTCTCGGATCAGGAGACCTTCACTCGCTCTAGCTTCTTCGTAGGCAATCACACGGTATATCTGGTAGTCACTGATGATCAGGGCACCGATAGCCGCGAATTTGTGGCGACTCTGACGATATTACCACCACGCCCCTTGGCAGAGATAGTAGCTAGTTCCACCGCACCCAAAGCAGGACAAACACTCTATCTGGAGGCGGTCTGCCGCGACCACCAGTGGGAAATTATAGAATGTCAGGCGTGGGAGTGGCAAGTGTTTTATCACAATAATGGCACACTCCGCTATACTCTGAGCGGAGAGCAGCAGGCACTCAACGATTTGGAACCCGACGACTATCAGTTGCGGTTGAAGGTTACACACAACGGTACCGATTCAGTGTTGGAGACACTGATGATCTATGTCCAGCCACCCAACCAGGAGCCGTCGCACTCGATTACTATCTCACCCCCCTCGCTGGGCGGCTCACGCTACTACCAGCACCAGAACCTGACCTTCACCGCTGAAGCGAGTGACTCAGACGGCTTTGTCACGGATTACGCTTGGTGGTTCGAAGACGCGTTGGTCTCAACTTCCCCAAGCTGGATTCACAGCTTCGCAACCCCAGACGCCTGGTATCATGTCAAGCTGAACGTGCAGGACAATGACGGCGCCTGGAGCGGGAACAAGACAAAATCGGTTTACATAGAAGCCAATACACCGCCTACGGTATCAATTTCAATTAATCTGGAACAGCCGCGAGTGGGTGACACACTCCAGTTGAGCGGCAGCGCCAGCGACAGCGAGGGCTACGTAGAGTTCTGGGAGTGGTACCTCGACGGCGTGCTGGCAGCACAGACGCAGGACCTGACACTGGTGCTAAACGCAACCGGTAATCACACCGTCACATTGCACGCGTACGACGACGGCGGCCTGATGGGGCAGAAGTCCTCCAGCTTCAGCGTGCTTGCACCGGACACCAGTGAAGAGAAGTGGCTCTCGGTTAAGGTCAGTCCATACGCAGCGGACGTAGGTGCACCATTCACCATCGACCTGCGTAATACCACCGGCCCAGTTCTGGAGTTCGAAATCAACTATGGTGGCGAAATAATCATTGTCAACGGTATCAGTGACCGACTGGTGGAGGTAAGCTTCGACCAGGCAGGTATCCAGTTCATTGACGTCGAGGTGAGCTGGAGCGACGGCACCCCTTTTGACGGGTCACGCGACTCTTTCAGTACCGAAGTCACGGTTACGGAGTCTGCGGGCAGCGGTGATGGAGATGGAGACGATGATGACGTCAGCGGCCTGCCCGGCCCCGGCCTGCTAGCGGCGCTGGTGGGACTAGGGCTAGCAGCGCGCCGGCGTCAGAGATAGACCTTCGCTTCTTTCAGCCGCCAGGTCTGCCACAGCAGCCAGCCGCTCATGAACAGCTCCGCCCCCGCTAGTGCCACGAAGAGTGGGCGATGCGCATCTGGTTCGTCGTCCGCCTCCTCCCAGCTGACGATGACCCACAACTGTTCTTGCTCGCTGCTACCGTCATAGTAAGTGGCAGTGCAGGTAACGCCGTACGCCCCCGCGGCGTGGAGTATCTGCGTCACGTTTGTCGAGTCGTTCCAGCGGCTGCCCGGTCCCGTCAGGTCGCGGCCGAAGTCCCATTCGACGCTGGCATTAGCCGGCACCACCGCGACAAACTCGACATTTGTTCCTGATTCCACTACTGTCAGCCGCTCTTCACCGTTGACACTAGTCTCAAATTCAGCTGCAGCAGCCGGAAGCAGCAGGAAGAGCAGCAGCAGTCCGCTACAGCTGGACCTGCCCATACTCGCTGGAGAGCTTGCGCGCTTCACGCTGGCGGCACTCAGTACAGAATAACTCCCCGTCGACCACTTTCAGTCGATCGCGGCAGCCACTGCATCGCGCGCCGACAACACCGTCGCGTCCTTTTTTGGTGTTGAGCTTCAGTGCCGGCTTCGTTTCGTCAACTTCGGCCTGCACTAGGTCGTTAACACAGTAGACTTCGTTGATGTCGGAGACGTAATCCTCAGACATGCGTGCTATGTGCAGCGTGCCCATAATCCAAGTGCCGACTTGCCGTGCCTTCCCCTTTACACGTACTACCTCGATAGTCGCCATCGATTCACGTATTGAATGGACGCGTCCCAGCACCTGCTCACCAGCACTGATTTCGAGAGGTACAGAAACTACTGGCTTCACCCGCATTTCAGTGTTCTGTTCGTCACGTACCAGCTCGCCAGTCAGCGCCGCGAAAAGCTCGCCATTGCGCTCGTAAACTCCTGGACCGGGCACATACTCCATCGCGCTTGCCAGCCGGTCGCCGGGTAGGGTCAGGTTCATCGCGCGCCGACCGGGTGCAGGTGATAAAGGATTCCCTCGACCGTTTCCTGCTCGAGCGCATGGTGAGGCATGGTTTTCTCCAGTTCCAGTGGCACTGACCACGCAGCCGTTACGGAGCCACCCTGCTGCGCAACGAAGCGACGGATGAAGCGGTCGGTAGTCGCTGGCTGGATGGACCAGACACTACCGGCTGTCGCCAGCGCACGCTCGAGAAACGGTCGATCAGCGCCCGGCCGTTGTGCGCCCCACGGAGGGTTCATGATGACTGTGTCGACGTGCTTAGACCAATTTTCGACTGGTTCGCAGCGCCACTCTATCTCCAGCTTCGTGTCAATCGCAGTTTGACGCGCGACCGCCAGCGGCGCCTCGTCCAGCTCTACTCCCACTAC
>Ga0187833_10000378_pt1 | contig 51262 bp, 36 predicted proteins | sample ETNtaG_37_FD_167968 | JGI IMG/M metagenome (GOLD analysis project Ga0187833, IMG submission 167968) | Marine microbial and viral communities from oxygen minimum zone, Eastern Pacific Ocean - ETNP2014_SV_400_PacBio MetaG (Illumina Assembly) | ecosystem: Environmental > Aquatic > Marine > Hypoxic...
GTTGTTCAGCATCATGCGGCTCAACGGTGAGGAGGTGACGACAGGCGACGTGTACGACACGTACCGTCATATGTGCATGAACTCCGGTCTTTCCGTTCTCACACAGCGGCGGGTGTCCGATCTCATCTCAGAGCTCGACATGCTCGGGATTGTCAGCGCAAAGAAGAAGAGCCTCGGGAGGTATGGGAGAACGCGGTTCATCTCATTGCACCTCCCCTCGGTCGTACATGGGAACATCCATGAGGTCCTTTCATCGGAGTTCGGGATGTAGCTGATGGAACGATCCAAGCTCATCGAGTGCATCCGTGACGAGGGCTACTCCTACAACTTCACACCGGAAGCGGTGGAACTCATCGTCGACAGGGACGACCTCGACGAGATCGTCACTGCAGTTGAACAGTATGAGGACATCGATACGATCACAGAGGAGATTGTTGAAGCGCTCCATGAGAACCGTGAGCTTCCGGACATCGACTGGGCGTCCTTCCTCGAACTAAAGGCCCGTTGCGAGCGGGGCGAGGACGAGGGGGGATTCAAGCAAATGGTGGCGGAGCTGAGGAAGGTGTCAGTCCCCACCGAGAGCGTGAATGATAGCGCTCTTATCGAGGAACCATCTGTTGTGGAGGCCCAATCTGGGACGACGGCCGAAGCTGCAGCGACCGCACCCCGTCTTATCAAGGAAGAGAACGGTCCCGCCATCCTCATCGATAGCACGGTCCTTACGCAGGTCCCGACAACATCCCCCGTAGCGACCGGGGGCGCCGAGGAGGGTGTGGTGGTCGTGCTCGGCTCCCGACCGGAGACCATGATTCGTGGGGATCTCAGGACCTCCGCCCAGGTTCTCATGGAGTATCGGGAGAGCTTCGATCAGCGAGGGACTGTGGACGATTTCATGACCTACTTCTCCTCACGGTACAAGAAGCTCAAGAAGCTCCTTGAAGGACGTCCGGAGCTCTCGTCGCTCCTTTCCATCGAGAGGGCCGCATCGTACAATGCTGACGGAGAGTATGGGCGAGAGGACATATCCGTTATCGGGATGGTAACAGAGAAGACGGTCACCAAGAACGGCCATATCATGCTCACTATAGAGGATCCCTCCGGTACGGTGCGGGTGCTCATCCTCAAGGACAAGCAGGAGCTCATGGAGAAAGGGAATGCCATAGTGCAGGACGAGGTCATCGGTATCCGGGGCTCCCCAGGAAAGGATATCCTCTTCTGCAACGACCTGATCTTCCCCAACGTACACCTCCGCAACCCCATACCCCGGACCGAGGAGGAGGTGTACGCCGTGTTCATCTCCGATGTGCATGTGGGGAGCAACGAGTTCCGTGACAAGGAGTTCGAGCGGTTCCTCAGCTGGCTCCGTGGTGAGTGGGGGGACGAGAAGAAGCGTCAGATGGCGGCACGGGTCGGTTACCTTCTGATCGCCGGCGACCTCGTCGACGGCATCGGTATCTACAAGGGTCAGGACAAGGAGCTCACCATCACGGACATCTACAAACAGTACGAGGTTTTCGCACGTTACATGGAGATGGTGCCCGAAGGTATCCAGACGGTCATAATCCCGGGGAACCACGATGTGTCCCGTGAGGCAGAGCCCCAGCCCGCGGTCTTCAACGAGTTCGCACGGGACCTGTACGAGAAGGACCGCTACATCATCTCATCCAATCCCTCGCTGGTCAGGCTCCATGACACTCTTGACGTACTGATGTACCACGGTGCGAGCCTGGACTCCATGATCGATGCTCTCCCTCAGCTCAAGGACGGCTACAACCGCCCATCGCTGGTCATGGAGCAGCTGATCCGCAAGCGCCACCTCAACCCGATCTTCGGCCATAAGACGCGCATATTCCCCGAGCGTGAGGACCTCCTCGTAATCCAACCCGTCCCCCATGTGTTCCATGCAGGACACGTCCATACGTACGATCATACCATGTATCGTGGTATCCATCTCATCAACTCTGGCACGTTCCAGGGGCAGACGGAGTTCCAGGTCAGGATGGGCCATCAGCCCACTCCGTCCATCGTGCCCGTATTGAATCTCAAGACGGGTAATATCAAGCGTCTCGGTTTCGCTGAGGTCAATAGAGGTGGCGTGTGATGGACCCTGAGACACTGACCGTTCATTTTTTGAATGTGGCCTGGTACCCACTGAGCGTGGATCCGACCGCATTCCCATCCACAGAGGGGGGCCTACACAAGTGACACTCTCTTCTCTTAACGGGAACGGCCAGGCCATCCTTGGAGATGATAACGGCCCGAAAGAAAAAATACCTGTCCGCCGGGTTGGAGGCGTGGATGTCAACTCGTGCACCGAGAATGACGCGTCCAAGATGGATGTCGAGGTGTCGCCGCGCCTGTGTGCGTACTTCACTGCGTTGGAGCGTGATGCACGACAGTTGTACGAGATCGCAGAAGAGGCAAGGAAGAAAGGCCTTGATCCTGAGTCACAGGTCAACATTCCTCTGGCCCGGGACGTAGCGGCACGGGTGGAGGGTCTCATCTCGTCCATCTATCCACAACTGACCGGCTCGGGGCTCGCCGAGGCAATCCGTTTACTGGAGGACGAATTCAGTAAGAACGATGAACGGATTTGTTTTCATGCAGCTGAACGGGTGGCGCGCGAGGAGTTCTGTAAATTCGAGAGTACTGAACAGGCACTCGATGCCGGCGTCCGTGTGGGTGTGGCATATAACACACAAGGTATCGTCACAGCGCCCCTTGAGGGCATCGCGCGGGTAAAGGTCAAGAAGCGTATGGATGGCGGCGAGTACGTAGCCATCTACTATGCGGGGCCTATCCGGAGCGCTGGTGGAACTGCCAACGCGCTCTCCGTGCTCATCACTGATTTCCTACGCTCAAAGTTCGGTTACCAGTCGTACGATCCGCTCGACAATGAAGTGGAGCGGTTCGTTACCGAGCTCGAGGACTACGATTCAAAGATCACGAACCTCCAGTTCAAGGTGTCGGCCAATGACATCCGGACAATGGTACATCACATCCCCGTCGAGGTGAGCGGCGACGCCACCGAGAAACTGGAAGTCCTCTCCTACAAGGACCTTGAGCGTGTCGAGACCAATAATATCCGGTCGGGTGTCTGTCTCACTCTATCCTGTATCTACGGTAAGGCCTTCAAGCTCCTCAAGCGGATCAAAGGGAACCTATCCGGTTTCGAACTCGAGCATTGGATATTCCTTGAAGAGATGATGTCTAAGGGAAAGAAAGAAGAGAAGACGTCCGGTTCGAAGGGTGTCGAACCCTCCTACAAGTACATGAGCGAGCTTCCCGGGGGACGTCCGGTCTTCTCGTACCCATCTCGAGCGGGCGGGTTCCGCCTCAGATACGGCCGGAGCAGGAATACGGGATTCGCGGCCTGCGGTGTCCATCCGGCCACTATGGTGGTGACGGACGAGTTCATCTCCGTTGGTACACAGCTCAAGATAGAGTACCCCGGAAAGGCGACCGTCGCAATGCCAGTGGACGGTATCGAGGGACCGATCGTAAGGACCAGTGACGGATCCGTAGTCCGTGTAACTTCGATTGAGCAGGCACGCGAAGTGAGGAAGGATATCGACAAGGTGCTCTTCCTAGGGGACCTCTTGATAGGATTCGGCGAGTTCGCTACGAACGGAAAGAAGCTCCTACCGGCTGGCTGGTGCGAGGAGTGGTGGGAGGGTCTCGTGCGTGAGAGCAACGAGGAACCGAGCACCCCTGGTTCGTTCTCCGAAGCACTCGCGATCTCACAGCGGTTGAAGATCCCTCTCCACCCGCGGCACACACACTTCTACTCCGACCTATCACGGGATCAGCTGTCCGCACTAGCGCGATGGTTAGGGACAGGGACTATCGAGCGTGTTCCGCGAGATCATGCAGATGGGGGCACTATCATCCATCTTAGACTCAAGCATGATGACGCTGGCAAGGATGCCCTTGAGATCGCGTGCCTACCACACTCGGTGACCGATGGTGAAGTGGTCATCGAGGGGGAAGCAGAAGAGCTACTCGTCACCTTTGGAATGTTGGATGTAGACCGCATCGATCCATCGCGACTGCTGGGGATCTTGGACGAACTCCGTGATGCCTCGGCCCTTGAGGTCATCAACGCCGTTTCCCCGGTCATGATCAAACCTTTCGCTCCCGCGTACATTGGAACGAGGATGGGCCGACCCGAGAAAGCAGAGAGACGGATCATGAAGGGATCGCCCAACCTTCTCTTCCCTGTTGGTCGTGATGATGCGGGGGAGAAGAAGCAGCGTTCGCTCATCAAGGCCGCTCAGCACAAGACCGTGCGTGTCGAGCTAGGAAAACGCTTCTGCCCGGAGTGCAAGGAGTTCACGTTCATGGCGAACTGTCCGACCTGTGGGGCCCTCACAGAGCAGAGAAGGGTTTGTGTCCGGTGTGGCCAGGTCACTAAACTGGACATGCATTGTGAAATACCTACAAAGAGATCGGACTTCTACCATCTTCCGTTCAAGGAGCTCATCGATGCGGCCGCCGGTAACGTAGGCGAGCGAGTGCCTGCCGAACTGAAGGGCGTGCTCGGGATGAGCTCACGCTCCAAGATACCTGAGCGTATGGAGAAGGGGATACTACGTGCCAAGCACCGCGTGCTAGTGAACAAGGACGGTACGATCAGGTTCGATGGTACGGACTGTCCCATCAGCCATTTCACGCCCATTGAGATCGGAACAACAGTGGAGCGTCTAAGAGAGCTCGGGTACGTCGAGGACATCCATGGGAAGACGCTCGAACATGAGAATCAGGTGGTCGAACTTCTAGCTCAGGATATCCTTGTGTCCGACTTTAGGGATCCTGACGGTAAAATCGCTTCGGGAGCTGACTACTGTACTCAGATATGCAACTTCGTCGACGATCTCCTCGAGAGGTTCTATGGGATGCCCCGATTCTACAATATTTCATGCCGCGAAGACCTCGTAGGACACCTTGTAATCACGCTCGCACCCCACACATCGGCCGCCATCATTGGAAGGATCATCGGATTCACTCCTGCCAGAGTATACTATACTCATCCTCTGCTTATTGCTGCACGTAGACGGAATGCGGATGGGGATGAGGATTCTATCTCATTGGCGCTCGATGCGCTCCTCAACTTCTCACGGTCATTCCTCCCTGATACACAGGGGGCTCGAACCATGGACGCACCTCTCGTGCTCACACTCATACTGAATCCCTCAGAGATTGATGATGAGGTATGGGATATGGACACGAGCTGGAGGTATAATCCAGCCTTCTACGAGATGACGTACGATTATCCTGAACCGAAGGATGCAAAGAAAGCGCATAATATTGAACAGTATGCCGACAGGATCGGTAATAACTCTCAGTACGAGGGGCTTGGATTCAACATAGGGACGACCGATGTTAGCGCTGGACCCACTATTACTGCATACAAATTTCTGGGAAGTATGCTCGAGAAAGTGGATGCACAGCTTGAGCTTGGACGTAAGATACGTGCTGTGAACGTGGACGGAGTTGCTGGTCTAGTGCTAGGGACACACTTCCTTAGTGATATCAAAGGGAATATTCGTACGTTCACCAGACAAAAGATCCGATGTATCACATGTAATTCCAAGTACCGTCGCGTTCCTCTGACCGGCGTATGCACAAGGTGTGGGGGTAAGCTAATACTAACTGTCGCTCCAGGAAGTGTCTCAAAGTATATCGCACCTTCAATGAGGATCGCTGAGAATTTCAAGATAACTCCGTATCTCAATCAGCAACTTGAGGTTGCATCAAGACGTCTTTTGTCTATGTTCGGAAAAGAGAAACATCAGCAAGTTGGCCTTGATACTTTTCTTTCAAAATAAGAAATATTTAGATAATAGATAAAATCAATTTCTGTTAGAATTGACATTATAATTTACTGATATAGTTTCTGATTATATATTATATTGACCTTATAATATACTGTTATAGTTACTATACTATAATACTATATGACCATCTAATTTACTGGTAAAACTTATCAATCTTAATTACTTCATTTTTTTCATTATGATTAAAAAGAAACTAGGTAGACGTTTTTCTGATCAAGCATGTACGAACAAGTCATGTAGGAATTTCGCTGTACCAGGACTTGGTAACATAATCGGAAATGGCACTTATCAAATCCAAGATGGTATAGTTAGGAAGTTCTTTTGTCGAACATGCAAGAAATCTTTTTGTGATCGAACTAGAACAGCTTTCTATGATTTGCGAACTAAGGATAAGATATTCTATGATGCTCTAACACTTATTATCAAAGGCAAGAGCATAAGATCCGTTGCAAATGAGCTCGATACGACACTTGACACTGTAAGATCTTGGCTCACTCGTGCAGCATCACATCCGGACGATGTGAATTCTACACTTTCAAATCGAACTGGATTTGAGGTCGAGAAGCTCAATGAACTATGGTCATCAGTACGTGCAAAGCGGTTTTCTGAATGGAAGAGGAGAGATAAATGAACCGTTAACTATTTTCCTTTCTTTTTAGCGAAAGCAAGACCAAGCATGAGTTTTGAGAACACTCCCATTTTATATTCACTGTCAGTCAGACAATACCACGATAACCTTGATATAAACGTTCTCATGATAGTAGAGTAGAATATTGTAGGATAATAGAGTAGTATAGTATATAGTAATACCAGTAAATTATAATGTCAATTATATCAGTAAATTAGATGGTCATTATATTTTATTGATAGCTAAAGCTAATCCGAAATTATCTTTCATTAACATTAATTCACACTAGATTGCTAGTACTCTGCCCGACCTTATCGAGTCGAGTTCTTCCCTCTCATGATCAATCTCTTTCACTGATGATTTCTCAGAGTCATCGGTGTGAGCGAACAGGTTCTCTAGATCGAGCTGGAAACTATACTGATTTATTGAGAGGTTGAAACGAACACCGTTCTTCTTCATGTATTTCTCAGCAAAATACGGTTTACTATGATATCGGCTTGTCTCTTCAATCTCTCCCTTGCGTGAGCCCCACCACACTTTCTTGAAATCCCCTTCCTTGAGATTTACATCAACGTAAGAGAGTATGAGACTATCAGTAAGATGGATTTCTTCCCGCATATAATTCGCTATCTTGACCTCTGACCATCCTTCACCTTTCCTCAACTTCATTGCAAGGGCATCGATAGTCTGGTCGATTTTTCTCTCATGAATAACTTTTCCAATCCCTGAACGTTCACCTTTGTCGAGCATACCGTACGCAACGTCAAGGGCTACCAGCTCCTCCATCCACTCCGATCCATCACGAAGAGCTGCATGAGTGGCTTCATGAGCAAGTATGTAGTCTACGATAGCAGCATTCCCTGCATGCTTTGTGTTCACGTAGATTTCAGTTTCGCTCGGTCCGAACCATCCAGGTAGCCGGGTAAGACCGCCAATCCCGTCATCGAGCTCAGCGTACCAGAGGTTGTCGGTTGAATAAGTGTAATGGACATCGAAATGTCGGTTGACCTTACCGTAGATCTGCTCACCTTCACGTCTCAGGTCATATGTGGAATTGATGCCGTCAGCACATTCAGGTGCGTTGATATACTCACTGATGTGATATTTGAGGTCCTTGACGATCTCATCCGTCTCGATAAAGTCAACACCGATGGAGTCGATGAGCTCGTCCATACCCTATACCCGAGTTTTCCAAGCATGACCCTCTTTTTATAAACCTATTGGAGGGGCTTCCGGTCACCGCATTAATCACGGACAAGAGAAAGATTATCATTTGCCATGCGGGCGAATGTTCTTTGCAACGAGCTCGACGATATCAGCTGCTTGTGCATCGGACCCGGACCGGGCAATGCCTTGTGAGAGTGCTCCAAGGCACGTTTGACAAGCAGTTGCCACAATCGTCGCACCCGTATCGAGCAGTTCGCTGACGCGCTCATCAGCAATGGCTTCTGGTGTTTCATTGCGGGTGATCCTCATGCCACCACGAGGCCCCTTGAGATGAGCACCTGCACTCGCATCAGTGTACCTCTTTATACCGGAAGAGCAGAATACCCAGTCCGAGAAGGGAGATTGCCAGCAGTCCGCTACTGGCGAACGAGCGTGCAGGGCTGACAAGGTCGTTCCTCGGGAGGGTAGAGAACATGAGACCTTGGTCCGGGTCCATGAAGGGTTTTGTGACGTCGTACGCCCCTGTGAAAGTTCCCAAGTACATTTGGATCTCTGGCGGGATGCGGATCCCTGCACCCCCTTCGACAAGTGAGACGAACATGTTCCCAAAGTGATAACCAGCATCTACGTAATGGAGAGAGTACTCCTCATAGAGACCGGACGCCATGGTGAAAGCCCGCACCTGTACGAATCCGAGGAACGTCACCATAGCAAAGAACCCCAGCCCCATTATGATGAACGCTGTTCGTTTCGTGATGGCCGAAAGAGCGATGGACACCGCACCCCAGACGAGGACAACGAAGAGCGAGTACACCAGCAGCATGGGCACCATCCCTAGGAGGAGGCGCAGCACATCGTACTCGAGTTCCATGGTAAGGAACCACATGTACGGTACAGCTATCAGCGCACCGGTCTGTACCAGCATCATGTAGGCGACGAAGCCTATATAGCGTCCTAGAACGATCTCGTGACGCTCGATAGGCTTGGATACCAACAGCAGGAGCGTTCCACCGTTCTCCTCGCCCGAGATGAACCCGGCACAGCTGGAGATGGTGAACATGATGAGTGGTACACCTGCGACCCAGATGAACAGGATCACGGAAAGGTAACCTGCAAGGATCGTGCCCTGAGTCCCCAAGGGGAGGCTTTCGGTGTCAACGAGACGGTTTTCCTCCGCGGCACCAGCGAATATGAAAGGGACGAGAAGAACGACGGCAATGTAGAGGAACGTACGTCTGAAGGTGGCCATGTCCTTGAACGTACGCTTGGCGATGACCGATATTCCGTTCATCGTTGATACCCCCCGATTCGCGAGTAATAGTCCGTGACCGATCCGCTGAGCGATTCCTGCCACGCACCATCAATCTCGTCCTGATGCTGTTCATCCCACCCTTCCCCGATAACGGTCATGAAGATGCTCTCAAGGCTGAACTCCTTGGCGGCGAAGGCATTGAGCGAGAGCCCGTTGTCGGCAAGGAGCTTGGGCAGTACGAATCGCAGTCTCTCGATGTCAGCTGCCATTATGTTCACCTTATGCTTCTTGTCCAGCCAAACCTTCTCTGCCGACGCCTCTTGGGAGAGAAGGCTGAAGGCCTGCTGGTTGTCCGACGCATCTAGGATGAAGTGGTTTCCCGCAAACTCCTGCTTCAGGCCATCGATCGAGTTCTCTACCACGGTCCGCCCGTTGTTGATGATGGTCACTTCATCTGAAACCTTCTCGATCTCGGAGAGGATGTGCGATGATACGAGAACGGTAAGTTCTCTCTCGGTCACAAGTTCCCGCAGCTTCTTGAGCAGTCCGTACCTGGCGACAGGGTCTAGATTGGACGTTGGCTCGTCGAGGATGAGTATATCGGGTTCATGGATGAGGGCCTGTACGAGAGAAAGCTTCTGGCTCATACCGGCTGAGAAGCCCTGGACGCTCCGGTCCTTGGCGTGCCCCAGGTCGAAGGTCTCCAACAGCTCCTCGGCCCGTGACCTAGCTCGCCCACCGTCGACTCCACAGATGCGTCCCATGAGCTCGAGATAATCGAGAGCGTTCATATCATAGAACCGGGGGTGCTCGGGAGAATAGCCGATGAGGGAACGGGCCCTCACGCTTCCGGCAGGTTGTCCCTTGATGGACGCGGAGCCCTGAGTGGGGCGTATCGCGCCGATGAGCATCTTGATCGTGGTGGTCTTTCCAGCACCGTTGAGCCCGAGGAATCCGTGGATCGTGCCCTCCTCGACACGGAGGTTCAGGCCGTCCACGGCCCTGAAACGACGCTTCCAGAAACCGAAATCCTTGGTGAGCCCCTCGGTCTCGATGGCGTGCATCAGGCAGCACCCCTAACGTACAGATAGGTGCGTCGCCCCAAGTAGCCTACAATGGAGAGCACGATGATGCCGTTGATGAGCCAGTGGGCTAGCACCTTGCGCTTCACTATGACCGAAACGTGGGAGTAGGTGCTCCCACCAAAACCATCGGTCGTCCTGAGACTCACCTGGTGGTTTCCGGAGGGGAGATCCAGGAAGGTGCTGGACGAACTGGTCCGGACCACAACGTTCCCGTCCACCAGCACCGAGGTGATGACGTTGGACTGTTGCTGCCAGGTCAGGTCGAATCCCGCATGGACCTCGTCCCCGTCCGAAGGAGAGGAGATCGGTACATCCCAGTCCGCTCCCACCACGTACACGTCGCCAGCAGTCGATGTAACTATGATGTCCCGTCCATCGCCCATGTTGAACACGCCCGATCCGCGGATACCTAGTTCGCGTACGATACGACCCGTGGCGACGTCGAGAACATAGAGCGTCGGAGACGGTCGCCCGCCCTCGCGCCCCACAAGCGCAGTGAAGGCAAGCTCGCGACGCCCGTCGCCTGTGATGTCGTTGATCGTGGAAACGGCGACCGCGGGCTGGAACTGGTCGACGTCCTTACGTCCCTTGAATAGATGCACCTTATCGATCTCCTGGCCGGAGACGAGGCTGTAGAACGTCACGGTGATATCCCTCTGCCACATGGCGGTGGCGACGACGGCCAGTTCGTTCACACCGTCACCGTCCATGTCCTTGACCACCGTGGCGGGCTCGATGTTATCGATGCGGAGGGTATCGAGCATCCAGGTCTCCATGGGATGCGGGTACCTCCACCCATCCATGTTGGCACCGGACTGCTTCACGACCAATTCGGGCCCCTGCGGGCCCCACCGCTTGAACTGCATTAGGTCGTCGGCCCCGTCACCGTCGAGGTCACGGACCCAGCGCCCGCCCCCTGAACCATCATCATCCATGGTGAGCACGACCTTCCCGAACCGACTGTCAAGGACAATTAGCTGCTCGGGCATGTCCCTGCGGTGTACGCGCACACCGATGTCCGGACGTCCGTCCCCCGTGGCATCGTCCACCAGACGGATGTTCTCCTTGTTGAAGTTAGCCTCCTCAGGACTCCAGCGCCACAACGGCCGCCAGCTTCCTGAGCGCTCGCTCTTGAGCACCAGCACTTCCTTCCAAGAGGCTAGTAAGAGCTCGTCAATACCATCGTTGTTGAAATCGCCCAATGATCGGAGGACGTTCCGGTCATTTTCGAGGAACGACCACTCGAGCTTTTTCACGCGGTCTTCCTCCTCCTTACCGTCCTTGAAAGGATCCTGGAAGGACCATGCTTGGTTGGTCCTTGTGAGGAAGGGTTTCCCGGTCAGTCCGTCGAGGACGTACACCTCGCGCCAGCCGCTCACGAGCACGTCGTCCACATCGTCCCCGTTGAGGTCTGACAGTGTATCGACGGCCACAACCCGCTTGCAGATCCGCAGGTTCTGCTCCCGCTCCTTGACCTCCTGACGCATGCTCCTTGCCCGTTCCTCGGCATTCCTGAGCTGGTTACGCTCCTCCTCCTCCTCAGGAGTGCGCTCCCGCTTCCAGTCGAGACGCTTCAGCCGCTCCGAATCGACCCCCAGCCTCTGGTCGATGATCGACGGATCCTTGAAGATATCGTTCCATGTCCCATAGTGGGTTCCATCTGCGACAGGAGTGCGCCAGATGTCAGTTCCCGTGGCGCCGGAGATGAGCACGATGCGGGTCCGATCACCGTACTGGTCCCCCCAATCCCAGTCGCCTGGAGCTTGGACGAACGCAAGGATATCACGCTTCCCGTCCCCGTCCATATCGTCCGTCAGACGCACCTGCTGGAGCGTCAGACCCGAGAGCACGTCCTTGATGGGCACCCGATACTCCCAAGCTTGCTCGTGTGTCGCACCGTCCATGACGAAAAGAAGGCGCGAGGAGCCCTGGTCGTTATTGTCCTGAGGATTCGTACGCTCGGCGGAGAGCGCTAGGAGGTCCGGATTCTCGTCACCTACAAGGTCGGCTGTGAGGTAGGTAAGCCCCGCATAGCGAGGATAGCTCCATTGCACCCGTCCGCGCATGTCTAGCATCACCAGATCGGTGCGGTCGGATGCGAGGACCACACCATCGCCGAATGGCAGCACCCACAGCGATGACTTGTCAAGGGCGAGCGTCATGTTCGGCTTATAGGGTGCTAGCTCGGTCATGTTGGCAGCCCACAGACGGCTCATACCTGATGTGGTAGGCATCAGCAGGGTCTCGCCAATAACAGGGAGGCGCTCGACCTGTTGGAGCCCCGCATCGTGCCGGCTCCACAGGGTGTTCCCCCTGCGCGAGGAAAGGGCCACTAACAGGCGTTTCTTCCCCATGTATCCCTGGCCGTTCTGTTGCTGCTGCTCGCCCCCACCAGGCCAGGTGGCGGCCACGATATCCTCCTGTCCGTCCCCGTCGATGTCGGGGATGATTGCGATGCGGAGGTTGAAGTAGTTGTCCATGTCAGGGGTGGTGGGGGATAGAGATTGTCCACGCATCCCCCCTTTGTAGTAGCGTGATAGCATGAGGGCGTCGTACTCGAGCACGGTGGTGTTCCATTCAACTCGCCCCGCTCGACCATTGATGAGGAGCACATTACCATCCTCGGTAGATACTACAAGGGAGTCACCAAGGGGGACGATGTCCCAAACGCTCCGCGTGACCGTTCCCATTTCGCGGTCCGATCGAGGATCCCGGAGCACCAGGGGTTCAGCGGCACGGATCGACCAGAGCTCCTTTCCTGATCGCGCGTCGATGAGATGGACACGTCCATCCTGGCATCCCGCCGCGATGTCCGGCCAGCCATCACCAGATAGATCTTGCGTGGCGATGATCCTGAACACGTCGTTCGCTGCATCGAACCGCCAAGACAGTTCGCCCGTGATCCCGTTCAACAGGAGCACAGCTGATCCAGAGGCAGCTACGAGGTCCAGAGCACCATCGCCGGTGATATCACCTATGGTTGCCAGATCCCACGTGATGGTCTCGGCATCGGTCCATCGGAGCTGGGGATCGTAGGCCTCCACGGTTGGTGTATAGCTCCAGTGGACAGCACCCAGTCCGTCAAGCGCAACGATGTTCGGGAACACCTGGTCCCGTGTCGAGTAATAGAATAGGTCGCCTGCACGTGCGATGTCCGTAACGGCCGAAGAAGCGGCTAGGAACGCGACGCGCTCTCCTGATGCGTCGATGATGTGGACGCCGCTATCGGTCCCAATGGCGATGCGGTCGTCCCACGTCTGTAACGTGGTTATGCTCCCTGATAGCCCGCTCGAGATGTGGGCAACAATGTCCTCGCCCGCGGTCACGATGGGGATGGCGAGCATGATGGTTACGAGCGCGATAGTCGCCCAAAGGGACCCGTGCGTCCAACTCTCGCTCACGTCACGTGAGTGCCGCTGCACTTTTAAAAAGACTCATACGTGCGCTAGCGCCCCTTTTAACTAGCGAACGTCAGCAACGGTGCTGGTGTACGACCCTCTGGCGGCGCTCCAGTGGAAATAAGGGGGTGTGACCCTGTTGCTCAAGATATACTAATCCATTTAACAGAGCACCGCTTTCCTCTTTCCGATGCACACTGAACGGCGGGTCCAGACGCGCCCGCGCTTCTCCTTTTCAGCAGGGGAGCCCGTCACAGCGTCCGCAGCGCTGGGCTTGAAGGGCAAGCACCCGTCCGGAGCGCATCGTACAAAACACCTGGCAGCAACGATGTTCATAGGAGGACGTTACCGTAAGGTGCTTGTCACCCTCTCACCGCACGCCCTGGTTATAGAGCGATGTGACCGGCAGGTCCGCCTCGTTGCGTGCGCTCCCCACGCCATCGAGCAGGGAGGTGAGGACACTCTGGACCATGATATCTGGACCGGCGAGGAGGCCATCGAACTGCTCCGGTCCGGCGCAGTGGACCGCTGTGTGATATCCCTTCACAACCGCGGTCTGCTCGACTTCAATCGCTTTCCCTCACAACCCTTCGTCCAGTACGGCCGCACGGTCCGGAATCCACCCTATCGCCAGCCTAATCCCTACCACGGTTCACTTGACGCGAAGGTTGTGCTCGACCTTCATGGTTTCAGGTCCGGGACCCATAGTCGCGGCATCATCCTCGGCATCGGGAGGGTCGACGAACTGACAATGAGAGACAGCAGGTTCGTGGGGGCTGTAAGGAGCAGCGCATCCTTTGGAGCCAACCTCCTTATCAGGATAGCTCGCGAGGCTCTCCGGCGGAGCCCTGGGATGACGCTGGAGCTGCACGCTTCCCTTGACCTGGTACGGCTCCCCTGTACCGCGGGCAACGTCCCTCGCGTCGTTCTCACCGAAGAGCGCTTGGTAGAGATGGGATTCGTGAGCGGAGAGCTTGTCGCTCTCGGACTGATCCATGACCGCAGCGGTCGGGTCGCAGGGGTGGAAATATGTCGTGAGGCCGCGGACACCGACGACGAACTCGTAGTCGAGTCAGGTGATCGTGAACGAGTGGAGCTCCCACGAAAGCTCAAGGTGACGGAGCGGATCGACTTGAGCGGTCGGCACGTCTTCACGTTCACCGGGCGAGGATTCCGTATTCGTGATGGGAGCGCATTCCGTCGCTATCTCCCGGGATTGCGTAACTACACCTTTCGCTATCTAGCAAAGAGGGGTGTTGCTTGCGTCCAGGTCGAGCAGACCAAGGGAGTGCGAGAGAGTTTCGCTCAACGGCTATCTGGAGCAGGGTGCGTTTTCCGCGTTCCAGAGGGTCAACGCTGGATGTAGGCATCGTAGTTGTAGTACTGACGTGCGCTGTAATAACTGCTGTAGTCAGAGTATGTTGGCGTCGCGGCCGCGGCCTGTGTCTGGGCAAGAGCGACCGCCGCCTCATCTTGTTTCCGCTTTCGGTATACAATGAGCACGAGGGTGAGCCCTATCAGGGTCACAACAGCGACGAGCGCGCCCACTGACGAGAGGAAGGACGACGCGTCCTCGTCACCGCCACCCCCGGTCACGACCTCGTCATCACCGCCATCGTCACCCCCATCAGAGCGTGCCCGCGGGGTCGCGGTGGCTGCTGTTCCCAAGGTGCGTCCGCCACCACCACCATCGTCACGGTCATTGCCAGTACGATGGTCCTTGGTATAGTCGAGCACCGTGCTGTCCGATCCACTCCCCCCGGTATCGGTATCGGCCCCCGTTCCGTTCCCGGGATCGGGTGACGGCGTGGGCGAGGGGGCCTCATCTTCCTCCTCTTCCTCCTTAGCAAAAACGTCGATCACCTTGCGGTCGTACCCCTTCAGCTCCATGTACTTGAGCAGGTCGTACCCTGCGGCCTTCTGTGCCCCTTTGTCCTGGTCCAGGAGATAGCCGGCCCGCTTGCGTCCCATGCAGCCTCCCAGACAGGCGGTGAGGTTAGCGGGCACCGACAGGCACTGATGGCACCGGCCGCATACACCCCGGTCCTCCTCCTCCGTGTAGACCTTCGCACATATGTCCCCAAGGAGCGCGTTCCCCACGCACTTCGCGACGCACGAATCCTGGCCCAGCGTCGTCACACGACCTGCGCAGGAGGAGCACTGCATGCAGGCGCCCATGCACCCGTCGAGTTCAGGATGGTTACCGCAGAACCGAGCGCAGATGGCACCGAGCAGGCGGGAGCGGTCGACGCACCGTTCCACAAGGCATCGCCAGATCTCTGCAGGGCTCTTCCCTGTATCGCACAGTCGGCACTCGCGGCAGGAACCGTCGGTTATGTTGTACTGTCGTGCCAGGGTGCTGCACAACCGCATCCGTTCCATGAACGACCGGATCATCTCCCGGATATGGCTATAGCACTCCTGCCCCCGCATGACGGCGATGGCCTTGAGAGCGTACTTGATGGCCCGGATGTACTTCTCGCGCTCGAACTCCTTCTTGGCGTTCTCGATATGCCCACGCACCGCGGCCGCTTTGGAGTGGTCGCAGATGATGTCCTCGGTACCATCGCGTCCGCTGTAGGACAGCTCGTATAGCTCCTCCGCCTCCCTGATGCGCTCGATGGCCTCCTTGCGCAGAGCGTCAGGGTCCGTGTTGGCCGTGGGGGTGATGTACTCACCATGTTTGGAGTCCTGGTAGAGCGCGGCGTTCTTGAGCAGCTCGATGGCACGGTCCGCGTACCGTATGGCGTTACGGTACTCGGCCATCTCGTACTCATCCTCGGCCTTCTCGATGAGCTCCCACGCAACGATCTTGACCTCCTCGTTCGTGCTCTTGGCATGGAGCGCCTTGGCGGTCTCGATCCGCTGTCGTGCGAGCATAGCCAGCTCGTTCTGCTCCTCGCCTTCCAGACCGGACACCAGGCTCTCCAGGTACTCCTGGAGCTCGGGATCTGTGTCACGGGCCGCTTCCAAGGGATCCACCATCTTGTAGCAGCCGTCCCTCGTGGCCGTATTGGGGATCAGGTCGCATATTGTCCTTACTCGGTCATAGGCCTCGTTGCACATGTCGATGACATCTATGAGCGGGTCCCCTTCCAGTCCGACGTTCTTGGCTCTCTTCCCTTTGTTGCATATCTTTGCTACGGTGTTGAATGGAAGGTCGGTCTCTCGTTTGATGGCCTTCAGCTCCCGTTTCTTCGCTTTCTTGGCAGCATTGAGCAGGCAGCCGGACAGGCTTTCATCGTCGATGACCGATAGGCAGATGGGCACGGACTCGTAGGGCGCCTTGGACATCTTAAGCTGGGCAATACCGGAGAAGCACGAGTCACGGATCTCCCGGACGTTGTCTGGAGAGTGGGGGATACGTTCACATGCATCGATGGCTCTGGGGAATCCACCAAGGTCGTCACGGAACGCTACGTTAGTGGCCACCTGTGTGTAGCAGTTGCCACGCTCCATCGCCGAGGCGATCCAGGTACCACACACGTCCTCGGCCCTCAACGGTGGTCGGTTGGTGACCACGGCATTGAGCACGTCGTGATAGCACTGATCACGGACATGGCGTCCGCGGTTCGTCGTAAGGATGGTGTTGATGCAGTCGCCGTTACCACAGTTGTCAGTGATGCAGGTGCCCGAGTAGTGCCAGCAGTTCTTTCCCCAGTCGCCGCACCCCTTGTCATTGTGCACGCACTTGGAGCGGAAGCATCCCTCGTCGATGCAGGGGACGTGACGCGCAGCATCCTTGTTGTAGTACATGGACGAATCCCATTCCTCGTCCTTGGCCTTCACTCTTGAGTTGATCTTGTGGCAGGTGCTCAAGGCCTTGGTGGTGTCAGCGTATCGCAGGGAGTAAGCTGATGAGCGGTAGCATTCATTGCGGTCGGCCCATAATGATTCAAGGCACTCGGTGTGGCAGTCGTCGCGGTGGCTTGCGGCGATGGCGTTCTTGTCGCAAGGATCATCGTCAGGGCACGTCACAAGGTTGGGATCACCTTTCTCGTCGCACTTCCATGGATCGGCCGCGCACGTGGTCCCGAAGTCGATGATCCGCGTGTCGTAGGACGAGCATCCGCCCACGACGACGTCGGCAGCGATGTCGCCGTACAGCGTGCTTCCGAGAGTGTGATAACATTCGGTGCGCTTGTACACATAGGGGATGCGGGCACAGTCATCGAAGGCGTACCTGAAAAACTCCCTGTCCGCGAACCGACGCGACATGTCCTTGTAGCAGTTGGTCCTCCGCAGTAAGGAGCGGAAGTAGGTCCAGCCATTCTCGTAGCCCCACGTGAGCCAGTGGCGCTCATCCGGTTCAAGATCGCACGAGTCGCCTGTGTGGGTCCGGTGCTGCTTGTAGACCAGCTTGGGGCCGGGGCCCACGAGGCACTTGTCCCGCTTGTCCCTCTCTGAAGCGCGCCCGCATTCGAAAACGCCGAGGAAGAAGTCCGGATCATGAGCGTACCCTTCGTAGAAGATGGCGTTGCCCAGGACGCACCCATCCCATTCTTTAGCCCCCTTGGGAAGGCAGGGACGGAGCGTGGGCGTGCCTTGGCCCATGAGTTCCTCTACCCTGTTGGTGCAATGGGTCTGGATGCGGCTCTCCTCGAAATCAAATTTCTCGTGGTAGGCGATGGACGAGCGGTCGTATGTGAAGTCGTCCTCCGACCGGGGCATATAGCGTATCTTCTTGACGCACACCTCGTTCTCGCACCGCCCCTCGAAGTCGTCGCATTTGGTGGTGTCAGGACGGGATATGCACTCGAACGGCCGGGCGATGTCCACACAACGACCGTTGAGGCACGCACCCTCACCCGAGTCGCACGGCACACCGTTCGCCCACTCGCCGAGGTCCTCAAGCGCGTCATCCTCGTCCAAGGAGGGCTTCGCCTTGGTGACACGCGCAGTCGAGCACATGTCCTCGGGCTCCATGAGAAGAGGCACGCACGTATTGTACCAGCAGAGGCCCGTACGATCGCCACAGGGTGCGCCATCGGCTCCCGAGGTGCAGTCCTCGTTCCCCTCCAGTACGGTCCGGATACAGGTCTCACCGAGGCAGATGCCGAATCCACGGTTGCATCTGTAGCCATCGGTCCCGGCACCTCGGCACTCCCGGTCGCGGGTTCCTGACTGGTCCACACAGGAACCGTACATGCACTTGCCACGGAAATAGTTACATGGTTGACTGTCCGTCTTTTGGCCGCACCCGTCGAACGGCGAGGCCAGCTCCAAGCAGATACCTTTGAAGCAGATGCCCAGAGCCGAGTTGCACCCCGTACCGTCCGCGCCACACGCCGCGCCCGGGACATGCTCAAGGCACCGCCCGCCGCCGCAGACACCGAGACCCCCGTAGCATCCAGCACCGTCGTCCTTGTCCCGACACTCGTCTCGGTACGGGAGGTCGAGCACGCACCATGCGTGCAGGCAGGTCCCCTTGCCCTTCTTGCACTTCCTGCCGTTACCCTGTCCAGCGCACTCGTCCGGCTGAGGGAACAGTATCTCCAGACCCTTTTTCTGCCAGCAGATACCGCGTCCATCGGCCACCAGCTCGCCATCATCGAGCCCCTTGCCTTCGTTACCGCGCTTACACGTGAAGTCGAGCAAATTGTTGCCCCAAACAAGGGCCGCGCATTTCTCTGCGATGCACGTTCCGAACCCGCCGTTGCAGATGGAGCCATCCGCCTTGCCATGACACTCGTCGTTGTCAGGATTAACAGGGATGCATGGCCCGAGCAAGCAGACGCCCTTCTCGTTGTCGCAGGAGTCTCTGTCCCCCTTGAAGGTGCATCCGTCGTAAGGATCGATGATCTCCATACAGTGTTTCGCGTGGCACACACCGGTGTGTTTGGCACAACGCTGGCCGTCCGAACCGTCCCCACAATCGCCCGGCTCCTTCGCGATCGTGGCTCGGCAGGCCCCGGTGACACAGATCCCTTTACTATCACCGCAGGACTGTCCGTCCTCGCGTCCCGAACATTCCGTACCGGAGACGACGGTGATATTGGTGACCATGCCCGAGCAGATGTCGTACCCGGTCGATTCCTGGTTATTGCGTTTGGTATGCTGGATGGCGACATATCGCGCAGCTGTAGCGTTGCGGAGGGTGTCCAGGATAACGTTGAGGATGCCTAACGCAGCATTCGTGTTGCCGATGTTCGCATAATACTTTACAGCCTCTGTACAGAACTCGTCTCGTGCGATCCCGGCCTGTACCCTGCAGCGCGAGCGGCAGCGGGGCCGAGCGGCTTCGGACTCGGAGATGCAGCTATCATAGCACGTACTGAGCTGGTCGGAGTAATACCCATTATAGTCCCAATTAATGTTAAAGAAGCCGACCGAAGGAGAGAGCACCAATATCAGCGCCAGAATGATCGCAACATGTCGTCGGACCATGAAGGAGCCTCACTCGAGCGGTTTGAACATGCAGTTGTCGCAGGTGCAGAGGTTGAACACGGCTGTACATCCAGACCTGATCTCGACAGAGCATTCGGGATTGCATCCATCGCACTCAATGGCCAGTCGGCACTGGTCGTACCGGGTCGTGGACAGTATACGCACCTTCTCCTCTCCACCGCCGCCGGGGCTTGCTCGTAAGCGCCATGTCCGCGCTACGGTGTCCAGCCACTCTGCACTATTGACATCAATCGCGTTGAGCTCAACGACATGGTCGTTGGGCTCGAGGATGAGCGAGCCACCACCCTCTATTTCCTGGGACGTGCGTCGTGCACGCGCCTCGAAGGTGGTCCGAAGCGTCTCGTCGTCACCACGAAAGATCTCCAAGTTCGTGAAGACCTCGCGATGTACCGTGTTCAGGTCAGTGTCGCGTACGATCAGCTCGATGTTCCCCTGGAAGTTCGTGCCCATGTCGTTGCGGAGCTTCGCCCGCAAGGTCACATCCTCTCCATCGTACACCGACTCCGTCATTCTTCCCCCGCTATCAGCGAAGTCGATGCCCGTGAGGGTAAGATAAGGATTATGCACGACAAGGGCCAGTTCGGGGAACCGCTTGGCATCAAGTACGATCTCAGTGTAAATGAGGGACGGATCGTTGCGGTCCTTGACGACCACGGTCACATTGATGAACCCTCCCGCCATGTAGGTCCCGATGGATCCCAGCATCCCGGTCTTTATGGCTACCGGCTTATACGGCTCGAGAGCAGGATAATCGTTGTTGAACGTACCGGAGATATCGGTGCCCTGGAACTCAGCGAGATTGGCTATGATGGAGACCTGCTTGGTATCTGAGTAGGAGGAAACCACTTCCAGGATCGCTTCCACCGAGTCGCCCGGGTAAGCGTCCGTCGACCGCAGGTCGTTGATAAAGAACGCCGCATCCATGACCGAGATTGTGTTCGGTTCGGGTACGAAGATGCGGGGCATGACCTCGGACTCGACACGGTTTCCGGCGAAGAGGAGCGCAGCGTCCGCGAGCAGCACTTCGTTCTGCATGGCCGCCGTCACCTCAAGCTCGAGGGAGATGTGACGTCGTGTGTCCGGGGACACGGAAATATCAGGGATCGTGCGGCTGAGGAGCGTCTGGGTCGATGTCCGGACCGTCAGCTGGAGCTCGCCGTTTGTTAGCGGATCGAGATAGTCAGTAATCTCGGCACGGAGCGTCAGTTTCTCGCCGACCTTTGCCACCCGGACCGGCTCACCGTCCGCGTCGAGCCACTCAAGGGCGGAGATGGATGGCTTCGGCCTCTTTGAGACGACGACCTCGTTACCGATGGGCACCTCCTCCAGAACACCCTGGCAGCAGTATCCGCTGCTGCTGGTCGACGTGTGGCATTCGTCGATTTCGCCGCTGCCCTGCTCGTCGCAGTAGTCCTCAAGGCGCTCGATGGTGTCCTCGGACAACGCGGGCTCGCACCGAGCATCCTCCAGCACGAGCGGGAACAGGCCCGTTCGGCAGGCACAGCGCTTGCTGCTCGGCAGGCAGTACCCATCGGTACCGTGCTCTTGGAGACAGAGCGGCGAACAGGTATCGTCGACGGGGACCTCGCCATCGGGACACTCCTCGAGGTTGTACACGCACGAGCTATCACAGCACAGACCCCGTCCCTCGTCGCATGCCACGCCATCGTTGCCAGCACATACTTCCTCGCCGCCGCCTTCACACGACTCTCGCTCGAGGAAGCATCGTCCGTTGCAGCACAGACCATCGCCGTCGGAGCACTCATCACCGTCATCGATACAGTCCTCTTCTTCCTCGATGACCTCCTCACAGCTCTCGCGGTCGGCGGTGCACCACCCTTCGCAGCAGATGCCGTGATTGCCCGAGATCGTGTTGCACTGCGACTCATCCTCGCGGAGCTCACAGCAGGATGCCACGTTCTCGCAAGAGTCATCGCAACAGATTCCGAACATGCACTGGCGCCCGTCCCGGACCCCGAGGCACTCCTCATCGATCTCCTCTTCACCCTCGAAGGGCAGCTCCTCCTCTCCCCCCTCATATGGTCCGCCGAGGGCGTCCGATGAAGCGGAGTAGAACAGACAGTCCGTGTCGTGCCACATGAAGTCGCCGGGGGAGGATGTCTTGAGGTTGTAAAGAGCGCAGCGGGTGATGATGCCGTACCGCCAGATGTACTTCTCGTAGTCGGGGGAGATGTCGTCCTCCTTGAACTGGTTCCAGGAGCAGGCGCGGTTGATGATCATCTCCAGAGATGACGAGCGGGAGGCGTCATTGTAGAAGGACTTGGTCCACATCGACATCTCGTCAAGCTTCTCCTCGTAGTCCTCGAGGCTCCACGACTCGCTACCGCCCGTGAGGCCGCCCTTGCCCACGTCGACCGAGTCGGCGGCCTGCCAGGACGCCTTCAGCCCCTCCAGTTCTTGTCGGATGTCGTTGTCGCAGGAGCCCGACACGGTGCAGGTGCGTGCCTTCTCCCGTAGCTTCTTGACCCACATGAGACCGGTCTTGAGGATCCCGCCGTCCTTGACCAGCTCGTTAGTGTATTTAGTTAGCTGGTTGACCTTGAAAGTGTAGGTCATGGGATCGTGGGTGTCACCGATCGAGAATAGGTCCGGTTCCACGGAACAGATGTCGTCGACGATGCCCGTGCGTTTCCCGCACTCCTTGGCCACCGACCATGTCGGGATCTGGAACGGGATGCCTATAGGTGAGGAGAATGGCTTGTTAATCTGGCACTGGACGGGGATGAGCATGGAGGCAAGTGACGAGATCCAGCACACGGTGCAGGAGTTCCACCACAACTCGCCCGCCATCGGCGGGTATGGCGCATAAAGTGGTATCCCGAACAGGCACATCTCTCCGATGCCATGCTGGAGCAGTTCCTTGCCCTGCGCGAACACGCAGAACCCGGTCTGCACGCCCATGCCCACTTCGATCACGACCAGGTTATTGAGTATGTTCTCATAGAATGTAATCGCGTTCTCGTAATACTTCACAGCGGTGTTGTAGTAGATGTAGAGGTTCGGATGCGCCTTCTCGGGACAGGCGATGAAATGCTTCATGAACTTGACGTCGCATGCCACGCCCGAGAGACAGAACGCCATGCACACGGCCTCGCCAGCAAGCTCCGCACCCATCTGGCCCCACGAACCGCCACCGCCTGTGAGCTGGGAACCGACACCGCCGGGTGCGAAGAGCGCCGTGCACGTCATACGGATTCCATAGAGCGTAAGGATGGCCTCGAGCTTACTGTCACCGGACTTGTCGCACCCCTCGAAGCAGGCCAGCCGCGCGGCCACGTCCTCGACGAAAGCGCACTGGCCCTTGCACCCTTGGCAGTCATCCATACAACCCCCCTTATCATAGGCAGAGAAGCACACCGCATCGCAGATGCCGTTGGTGATCTCTACCGCAAGGTCGTCGATGCACTGGGCCGCGCACTGCTTGAGGTCAGGGGCGGTCAGCGGGCACATCGTGCACTTCTGGCACACCTCCATGCACCCGGGTTCTCCCCCGCACAGCTCCTGACAGATGTCGAACAGGATGCCGTTTACACAGTCCTTTGTCCCTTCGAGGAGACACTCTTTGATTTCCCCGCCCTCCTTCCCTGCGCACTGGACGTTGGATCGGCAGCAGGTGATGCATGTCAGCGGATTGGGGAAGTTCGAGCAGAAGGCGTCGCACTCGATAAAGAGCGACTGTGCACCGATACAACCACCTAGACAAGCGAGGCGGTCACCTGCAGGTCGCCTGCAACACATACCGCATCCGAGGCACACCTCTTTGCACGACTCGTACGTGCCCTCGTCCCGCCCCTCACACGCTTGCTCGCACAGGCCGGTTATGAGAGGTGGGCACACACAGTCGAGGAAGCAGCGGTCCCGAGAGCGTTTCGTGTCCTTGAATAGGCACTCCGTACAGCCGCAGCATTGGTCGAAGCACGGGCCTGACGTCTCGCCCTGGCATACCCACGGGCACGACGCTTGGCAGATGTCCAGGGCGTTGATGCATCCCTCGTTCACTAGGCACTCACGTACCTTGCGGGCACCACCCGCCCACAGGCACTTGGTGCATCCGAGGCACGCACCGATGTCGATACCCGCGCTGGCCTCGAGCTCCTCGCAGATGTTTGTGATGATGATCCCCGACTTGTGGAAGAGACAGCCCGTGATGCACTCGGTCAGCTGCGCCGGCTCCATGTCACCGTTGCATCCGTACGGACATCCCTGGCAGACGACGCAGGTTGACACGCAGCGGGTGAGCTCTTGGCCGGAGAGTCCCAGTTGGTCCTGGCAGACGGTGAGGCAGGGGATCTCCAGTGGATTCCAGCAGCTCTTCAGGCAGTTGTTGCGCTTCTCCTTCTCCTCGATGTCATAGCAGGCGAGGCATGAGTCGCACACATCGTAGCATGACTTCATCTTGAGGTTGTTGGAATAGTCCGCACAGTTCGGTGTGAGCTCGATGAGGCATTCCCCGTGCATGCAGATGCCCCGCCTGGTGGTGAGGTCGTCGAAGCACACCTTTCCGTCGGCCCCATCCTGTTTGCATACGGATGGGACCTTGATGGTATGAGCTATACAGGCTGGGGGCCGCCCGCCCGGGTAGACGCACACACCGCTACCCGCCGAGCACCACACCTTACGGCCACGCTCCTGCCGCTGCTGGGCAACGGAGCACTCCTCGCGCCCGTTCCCTCCCAGCTCCATGCACTTTCCCTTGAGGCACACGTGCCCGGTCGTCTCGCACAGGTACCCGTCCGGCGCGGGCTTCGTCTTCTTTGTCTTGGGGTCCTTGTAGGTGCATCCACTGGACTTGCCGTAGTGGCACTCGCCACCGAAGCAGAACCCGCTGGACCCGGACTTCTCGGGATCGGTGCAGGGCCGCCCTTCGCTGTTGGGCGCTTTACATGTGATAGGTATCTTTCGCGCGCGACGCACGCACGCCAGCCCCCCACCGAACATCCGCTTGCAGTACTGGGGGGGTTTCTTACCTTTGCACTCGGACGGAGTGTTGGGCAGCATCAGGCATGTGCCCTTAGAGCGGTAGCAAGTAGAGCCCCCGCCGGTCGCTAGTTCGCAGCTCCACTGGCCGTTCTTCTCCGTACACACCCCCTTCTGGCCGCCCGAGGCGGTGCATGTCATGCCCGATGTCCCAGACTTGCCGCAGTCGGCCTGGGTGAGGACCTTGCAGTACGCGCCCACTTCTACACCCGAGCTGAGGCCCGCCTGTACCCCTTCCATGCATACGCCCTCGGCGCCATCCGCGGTACGACAGGCGTGACCAGAGGTCAGCATAGTGCACTGGTCCTCCACGGCCTGGTACTTGCCTGCGCACTCTTGATAGTTATAATCGGCCAGCTTCATGCACCTGCTCTGGAAGCAGATGCCATCCTTGGAGCATCTGTCACCATCGGCCTTGCCGGTGCACGGATTCTTCGTGGCGGGCAGCACGGTCTGCACGAGCGAGTCGAGCTTGTCGCCCAACGCGTCCACTGAGCATCCGATGGGCGTATGACAAGCTATCTTGCACCCGAGCTCGAAGGCACACTTCTGGAGGCACGTCGTACGCTCCTCCTTCGGGCCGAAGAAGCAGAACGTACACTTCTGACAGAGGTCTGTGCACACACCCACCTTCATGCTTGGTTCGCACTGTGGATCGGAAATCGTGACCTCAGAGTAGGTCTCGGTCACCGTAGTAACGCCCGACTCCGGATCGTAGTCCTCGTACTTACTGTCCTGCTGATATCCAAGGTGGATGTCGCCTCCGAAGAGGTTGCTATCACCGAATGCAACATCAGCGAAGTTCTCGCACGCGATGGTGCACACCGCGCCCCCCAGGCAGTTCATAAGTAGGCATCGCCCGACCGCCTCGCCCCAGCTCTCGTCACCCTGTGGCTTGGCGAGCAGGCAGTACGCGCAGTTCTGGCAGATGAAGTTACCGCGGTCCTCGCAATTGTCCTTATTGATCTCGACCCCCATGAACTCTACTTTATCCTTCATGTTCTTGCACATGACGTTCTTGACGATGAGCGGGCAAACCTCGTACTGGAGTATGCAGGTGATGGTGCAGTTGAGGATCTTTTCCCCGTCCCAGATGAACTTCTTCTTCTTCACGTCGTAGTAGAAACCCTCGTTGATACACTCGCCGCACTTGTAACAGATATCGAGGCAGGATGACTCATCGATGTCCACCGGCTCGTCGGACATCTTCTGGATGAGGGCGTCACCACCAGTGCAGATACCGGCACACATGGGGCCGATGATGAGCGCGCGGACGCCACAGGCCATGAAGCAGTTGGTTTGTTCCTGCTTACCATCCACGATGATGCACTCGCAACAGTCCTCCACCAGTGCGTTGCACTCGTACTCCACCTGCACCTGCAGCGCCTTCTTCTGTGGGATGAAAGAGAATATCCCCTCCATCATGTTCTCGCAGACCTCCCCCAGGAGTGGGGCTGCAAGCGTCTTGCACATGCATTTGCTGATGAGGCACTTGTTGAAGACCTCTTTCCGTCCCTTCGAGGTCTTGGGGCCACCTGAGGTGGGTATCAGCGTCAAGAGGCACTGACCACAGTTCTTGCATACGTTGAAGAGCAGTTCGTTATTACTCCGACAGGGCGCCTCGCATCCCATGATGTCCTCACAGACCTCGGAGAGGATTAGGTCACCTAGACAATGCTCGACCCAGCAATTGCTCTCCTTCGAATCACCGCCTGAGCCCGAGTCCGTGATGAAGCAGTCCAGGCACCCGCAACCGATCTCAACGCACTCGTCCGTGCGGACCCTGGGTATCCACGAGGATATGGCGTACTGGCAGGGGGGCTTGAGGATCATGTCGCAAAAGGGCTTGCCCAGGCACCGGATAAGGCAGGAAGTTCTCTTGCCCTCGGGCTCCAGGGCGCACTTCACGCACTCGATACGGGTGCAGAGCTTAGTGAGGAAGGGATCGCCACCGCACAGCTCCTTGCACAGGGGATTGATGATGGCCAGCAGCTGACGGATGACGCATTCCTGAAGACATTCACTGCGGGCTCCCGAGTCACTGATGCGAATGCACTCACCGCACTCGTAGCACATGTCGAGCATCTCGTCGCCCTTGATCGTGAAGTACTTACCAGAGGATGCCGTTGTGGGAAGGAGGAAGAGAAGGAACAGTACGAGCACCGCCATCCTCCCTCGTAAAGCTACCAAAACTTTCCCCTCAGGCGAGACGCAAAACAGCTCTCGCTGACCAGTATAGGATTATTCATTTGCACGCTTTAAACCTTTGGTTCACGAGCGCGAAGGGGGGTCTGTATGGGCGGAATAACCGTCGGTCCCGGCGAGCGCTTCGGAAGTACTCCCGTCGGCACCCACGACACGCACGGGACCGCGTGTGACAAGGCCTATGTCCGCTGACCTGATGCCTCGTTCGGCAAGTGCCTCCTTCGCATCGGTGGCATCATCAGCTGTACAGAACGCGATCAGTGCCCCTGTTGATGATGTCGTACAGGGATCGATGTTGAACGCCCCCAACACTTTAGCCACGTCAGGATCTACGATCAGGGCGCCCTCCTGCAGATCGGCCCCAAGCCCCGTGGCCACCCTCATCTCATCGAGTGCACCAAAGAGCCCGCCCTCAGTAAGGTCGTGCATGCAGACCGCCCAAGGACCAAGCAGGTGTGCCTCTGCCACACAGGTCGCTTCCCTTACTGTTCCTCGAAGGATCCCTGCACGCTCGGTACCCAGGACCGACTCGATGGATTCCTGTCGGCTCAAGGCGAGGTGGCACGCGGTCTCGCCGCCAAGCCCCTTGATGAGCAGGATATGCATCCCGGGACGGATGTTCGCGGGGGATAGGAGCCGTTCGGTGAATCCCAGGACCGTGGTGACAACCACAGGCTCCGCCAGAGCGGGATAGACACCGGAGTGACCACCGATGATGGAGATGCCCAGGTCACGACAGGCCGTATCCATTTGTGAGGTGATGGTATCCAGCACCGCTACGTCTGATTCCGGAGGGAGGAGTATGTCCGAGACCAGATACTGTGGTGTGGCCCCGAACACGGCAACATCGCTGGCGGAATAGTGGACCGCTAGATAGCCCAGATGGTCCAGCGACACCCCTAGTGCAGGATCGCTGGCGATGACGAGGAAACGGTCACCAAGGTCCAACGCACAGGCATCGTGTCCGGGGGCAGGGGGCGCTGCCAACGCGTCCGCCGGCGCACCGAGCCTTCCGAGCACGTAACGTGCCAAAAGGTCGGGGGGGAGCTTTCCCACGTCCACAGTCCCCTGACCCACGCAAGATATATAAGGGCGGGGGAGGGCGAGGCATTGGCAGGGGACGTAGATAGTGTACGACATGCTGTTCGATGACGGGTACAGGGTGGATGCCCTGGTGACCGATTTCGACAGCACGCTCACCGTCAATAACACGACACCCGGTGTTCTGGAGATCATCTACCGACATGCAGAGGAACCTGACACGACCCGCGAGGAGATGGGCGAGCTAGTTGGCGCATACTTCGCAGAAAGGCGGGAGGCCATCGAGGGCGGAGGGAACATGGAAGAGATGCTCGAACGCTGGAGCCGGGTCGAGCGCAAGTACTCGGCCATCATAGCATCCTACTTCACGGGCGTCACACGGGAAGAGATGAAAGAGGAGGGGTATAGCGTAGAGCTCCGCGAGCACGCGGGGCAGGCGGTGGAACATCTTAGAGAAGCCGGCGTGTCCGTTGCTGTCGATACGAACAACTGGTCCTCTTCACTGGTAACTGCAGCACTTGAGGATCGCGTGTCCGTGGACGACGTCTACGCGAACACCCTTGTGTACGGGGACGACGACGCATGCACGGGCGAGATGATTTTCGACAACGTCGATCCCCTGGCGAAGCGCGATGCGTTGCTCGATTACAAGCAGAAGAGCGGTGCACGACAGGTTGCCTATGTCGGTGACGGCCTCAACGACCTTGCCTGCATGGCGGCAGCGGACATCGCTTTCGCCATCAAGCCATCGGACGAGCTCTTGGACGCCATTCAAGACTATGGTCTTGAGGACCAGGTCAGGGTAGTCGAGTCCTGGGATGAGATCGAGTTAACTTTGCGCACCGACAAGTGATTGCCCTGAAGCGGGCCGTATCCACATATAATGAAATATTGACATGGATGGGGCAATTATACCAGTAAATTAGGGGGTCAGTACATCGGGTGACCGTCTAATTTACTGATATTAGCGCCGCTTCCCTTTTACCATCTCATCCGCCCTCCCCCGGAGAAATCCTTAAAAAAAATCGTTGACCGATGATGACCGTGGAGTCATACGCCCATATCGACTTCATCAAGGACTTCGATAGCTACTTTGCTACCGATGGGATTGAACTCAACGAGAACCTCAACGACCAGTGGGCGAGCTGGATGATCTACTTCTAAGGTCCGCGAAAGCGCCTCCTTGCACGTATTCACCCTGCGAAATGGAGTGCTGGCCAACAAACTATATAAGGAGCCATGGGCACATCAATCTACAGGGACATGGCGACGCCATTGTCACGTCTGATGCGGGCGAACCGCGGGGAGGAGGAGCAATCCCTCCTGCTGGTAATCATCGTGGCAGTGATGGTTTTCGCCGTGCTCTGGCTCGCCATCGCAAAGTCGGGCCGAGCGGTCGCCCTGGTGTTCGCAGGTTTCTTCAAGATGATCTGGAGCACCATCAAGGGGATGACCGGGATGGATTACCTGTTCAGGTGAAGGGCATGGGACGGCTCACCGATCTTATTCGCAGTCGGCGCGGCGCCATGGGCGAAGCCATCGAGATCAACTTCTGGACCATCGTCGCTGTGCTCGTTGTGGCCGTCATCGTGTTCACGCTCTACAATTTTGCTCGACAGGCCCAGCCATCCTTCGTTCAATGGATAGCGGACATAATGGACATGTCCATGGGTGAGTGATATGGGTCTGCTCGCGAATCGACGGGGTGTCAAGGCCAACGTGTACGACTTCATGATCTTCGTAATAATCTTCCTGCTGGTGCTCATGCTGGTGTTCACCCTTGCTGGCTGGCGGATGGTCGAGATAATTCACAAACCTGCTGAGCAGTGGGGGGACGATACGGCCGGTAAGGCACGGGATAATATGGCCTGGAACGGGGTGAAGAAATCCACAGGATTCATCACGCTCCCGATGGGCGGCCTCTCCCTCACGTGAAATTGGTAGGTAGGTACATCAAATTACTACTACCCAATGACAACTTATATAAAACTGTACGTATATAGTAAGTAATAGAGGGAGCACTCATGCTACGCACCCTAATCAGGTCGAAACGTGGTGAGTTGGGCGGACCCACCCGCATTACTCTCAAGAAGATCCTCCCCGCGCTCATCATGATGGTGCTCTTCCTGCTCGTAGGCTTCGCCTTGCTCCGTTCACGCGGCTATCTGGACTTCGAGACCCTTACGGGCACGTTCTCCAAGACCGTGGAATCGGGGATGGATATAGGAGGGATGTAGCACGATGGACGTACGCCACCTGCACCCATTGAAGAAACTGCGCCGCCTGGGACGCGACCAGCGCGGCATTACCATGTCACGAGACATGCTCATCGGGACCGTGATCGCCCTGCTCATGCTGGCGTTCCTGCTCATGGTCATCGGTGACCGGATCGTGCCCATGGCGAACTCGGCGCTCTCGTGGGGACCAAAATGAACACACGTCGCGGGGTCGTTGGTATATTCTACCTCGTCCTTGCGGCAGTGATAACACTGGCAGTCTCGATCCTCATCATGCAGTCAATGTACAGCAGGGCCGCCAATGCAGGGAAGAAACCGACCGATCAGGGCCTTCAGGGCAGGATCGTCGCTCTCTGCACTCAGCTCACCGGCCCGGACACCGTCGATGCAACAGAGACCATTGATCTCCCCGCCAAGGTGGACAGCCGCGAGGTCGCACGCCTTGTGATTGTGTACTGCTTCCCGGGGGTCTCTCCCGGCGATATCACGGTAGAGACGGACTGTTCGCGCGAAGCTCCAGGACACGTTCTCCACTGGTGCGGGCCTACCGAGCTGCTTGGTACAAAGCGCTTTACAGCAGAGATGTCCCGTGACACGGAGTTCGACGTCCGATTGAGGGTGAGCTGAATGATAGCCGTCGACTCGTTCCGCAAGGTCGTGGGATTCGTCGTCATTCTAGGTCTCATCGTTGCCCTCATATATGGCGTTGCTCACGAGAGGATATCGCGCGTGGGGAACAAGTTCGTTGACATGTTCGCGTGCCCCCCCCTCGCAACCTGCGGCACTGGATCAAAGAAGGAGTGCCCCATCTTAGCTAGCCTCGAAATGCCGATCCTCACTAAAGGCGACTCGCTCATGGCCGGCAAGTGCCGACTTCGCATATGCAACCGGAAGTCCGTTGGGGGTGAGCCCAACCGCGACTATCGGGTGGAGGTCTGCCGGAGCGCCGTGGCCAATCCCGGTAAGAAGGGGGTGGCCGAACAGGAGTGCGTCCTCCTCACCGATCCTAAAGGTAAGGTGAAGCAGTTCAACCTCGCAAAGGAAGGGGTGACCGAGTATGAGTGTGCCAATGTCTGGCGCCCTGCCGATCTCGACCTCACCCGGTCTGAGCGCGAGGTATCGATAGACCTGACAATCAACATCAAGAACAGCACTGGGCTGTTCAAGGTGGTGGACACTAAATGGAACGTACGCTACCAGCATCCGCTCGACGAAGCATAGGGCAGCTGATCCGCGGTGAACGCGGCGGGATGGCCGACGCCCCAATCTATTCTTTAGCAACGCTTATATTGGTGGCTGTGTTAATCTACCTCGTATACACATGGTTATCAAGCAAACCAGAGATGATCACAAATGTCTTCGGAAGGACCCTAGACATGCTTACAGGAGCCTTTGAGGGGTTTTTAGGATGAATAAGAAAGGATCTATGGACACGTCGGTCGCAGCCCTTATAGCCATCGTACTTGGTGTAGGCGTTATTGCCTTCGGTGTCTATGGGCTCAACAAGGGCCAACGGACCTCGGACAATGTGGGCGTCATGGGAGATGCGGCTCGAAGCCGCCTCGATCCCCGGACGCTGGGTAAGTGCGCTGACTGGCACGATGATGGATACCCGCTCGGTATCGACGTCCTTCAGTACACCTATGGCTTCCCCACTATGTTTACTGGACAGACTATTTCTGGATGCAAGAACCTCCCTGACAAGATGGCAAAAGCCAGGGAAGAAGGCATCCCGAGCTTGAAGTTCAGTGACAGTGATGTGAAGCGATGCGCTACCTACTGTGCAAAGATCGCACAGGAACGGGACAAGTGCATGTCCCAGCGCGATCCGCAGGCATGCATGGCCGAGGCATTCGCAAAGGTAAGATAACCTGATACGGGGAACTACCATGAGGAGACGGGGTTCGTTAAGTCAGTGGTTGGGCGGGCGCGCCAGCATGAGCGTGAGAGTTCGTCGCGCCACCATCAATCTGAGCCTTGGCATGCTTGTAGCAATGGTGTTCGTCGTGCTCCTCGTCGCAATGGGTGCGCTCTCAGCCAGTCGTACCAAGAAGGATGTGCAGAAAAGGTCCAAGGAATTCACGGTCCAGGTCCGCTCTCAGCTCCTCTCTGCCAATCCTGTTGCGAAGTCCTGCTCCTTGTGGTTCTCCCAGGGACTTGGTATGCCCACGGCCGTTAACTACTACAAGGTCCCCAGTTCGTCCAAGTATGCCACCTGGGGTTGCTGCGACGACCTGGATGGGCTCGAACATGACAAGCTCAACGCCCAAAAGGTGAACAAGTGCCTCAAATCGTGTGGTCAGGCACTCTCACTGTTGGAGCGTTGTAGCCAGGACTGGGACATCATGGACGGAGGCAAGTACGAGGATGCCCAGACCTGTTACAAGTCACGGTTCGAAAAGGACGTGAGGTGTGTCTCATGATCCGGACCCGCGCCCAAATGAGCTTCATGCCTCTTGCCGTGGTCATCCTTGGCCTCCTCTTCCTCACCATCGGGCTCATCCTCATCTACAACGCACGCGAAATCCAGAAGTCCGAGAAGGATATCGTCCTGTTCGAGAGTATTACATCGATACACAACATCTGCCGGTTCTGGAAGAATCCGGGACTGTACGTGGATGTCGCCATGCCTAATCAGCTTGGCGCGGCCTTCGAGTCTGCGGGGCTGAACAAAGTCAACCCATGCTCAAACAACGCAGACGGCATCAGGTATTGCATGCTGAAGTGCGAGGCGCTGGAGCGGCTCGTAATGGTGTGTAATGTGCACGGAAATGAGCGCAATGTGGAAGAGTGTAGCTCAACCAATATACGGAGCTTGCTGACGAAATGAGGGAATGTCATGACTAGCGAAGGGCTGATGCAGGCGCTGGTGGTGTTCATTCTGGGACTGGTGGTGCTTGCCGCCGGCGTCCAGATGCTTTCAAGGGCCAAGAAGGTCACCATGAGGAGCGCTGTCATCCCCAGTGACTACCAGGAGCTCGGCCGAATGAAGAAGCTTGTGGATAACTGTGGCGAAACAGGGTGGGGCGCGGACCTCATCCGTGGCAAGCTCCTCTCAGGTAAGGTCGAGTGCGACACTACCTGTAAGGCCAACTTCGCGGAGCACTACCGGGAAATCCCACGTGCGGTGAATGGTCTGAAGTTCATCGAGAAGAAGAGCCGGTTCTGCTCCTCCTCGGGGTGCCCGGCTACGCGCCGGTGCGCCGAGGCGATGGAACTGGCGAGCATCGGCAGTACTTCGACTTATAAAGATAAGTTGAAAGGATACGCTGAAGCCTGTGCCCAGGTCTGCGCTTGGAGCATGCAACGTTATGAAGTGTGCGCGTCCCAGATGGCGGAGGTGTACGCCAAGGGAAGTGGCTTCAGTTCGCCCTGTGCAGACAGGGAGGCTGAACTACCGTAAAGGTGAGGGAAAATGGTTCCATCAACGACATCGAACCGGGGCCAGGGGCAGCCGGTCTGGATTCTCGTGGCCGTTCTTCTAGCGGTCATCGTGGCCGTGACCATGTATCGGCTCGTCACAAGGCTCGACGTGGATGAGCTGCCTGACATGGACAGTGAGACGGCAACGACCCGATTCACGCAGCAGTGCAAACAGTGGGATGACATGGACTGGAACCAATACAGCAAGCCCAAAGTAACGGAATCCAAGCATTCCATGGAGTTGTATGCTTGGCGTGCGAACCAAATCCTTACGAAGGAGGAGGTTGAGGCTGGCAAGCAGGTCCAGCCGTGCGACTGTATCGTCTACCTCCACATGCGCAACCTCATCGACTACGGTGAGGTCATCCAGCTGTGGAAGCAGCACAAAGAATGCAATTCCTGGGCCAAGAACACCGGATGCTCGAAGAACTTCTGTGGAACGGCTTCGGCAGCCTCGGAGTGCAAGAAGGCCCATGCGTGCCCTACCTAGTCCCTGCCGACGCGCCACCATCGACGTGTTCGGGCTGGTCGCTCTAGCAATATTCGGCCTTATAGCGGCCGTCCTCCTCATCCGTTTCACCGGGCTCACGATGGGTGCAATGGGCGAGACCCATGCCGCCAAGAACATCAACGAGATAGTCGTGGGGGCCCGTAAGGCCTGCCGGGACGGTGAGGCCGTCGTGAGCGCCTTCACCGTTCCCGAGCAGTACGCGTACGTGGTACGCACCTGCAATCTGTGGGAGTGCACTGACGGCAACTGCCAGGACGAGACGATCGCCGGCCATAACTGGCCCCTGGACGCCGATAGCAAGCGCAAGGTGTTCGACAAGTTCTGCAACGGTCGTGACTCACAGAACCTCCTGGCCGCCTGCTACATAATCTATGGCGTCCACCACGACTGGGGACCGCTGGGGCAGCTCATGGGATGGAAGCGCATCGTCGCAAAGACGCGTAAGTGCGAGAACATCCACTGCGGCATACCCTACGATATCAATCTCATCATGCCCGGCAAGCAGAAGTACCGCATGAACATCGTCAGGGACGGCGAAGCCCTGGTGGGGAGGCAGTACGATGTCTGAGCTCCTTGGTCGCAAGCGGGGCCTCCTGGGCATCAAGTTCTGGTTCATGGTATTTGTGGTCATGGCGTTCATGGTCGCCGTAAGCATGGCCATGAACATCCTCTATGTAGGACAGACCGTGCGGGCCGCGGACGAGCTCGGCCGGATCAAAACGTATTTGGAGGCCGTGTGCCACGGGAACGTTGGCGACTACCGTACCTTCGGCGCCCCACCGTTCGGCGTGATCGTACGAGTAGACTCTTGTGACAAGGTGCTCGCGAAGAGCGCGGTCCGGGGTGCGGTGGGCGTGGGCGTGATGACAAAACACATAACATCGATCGCCAACATGGGCAAGAAGCCCAAGGCCCTCAAGCAGATGGCCGACAAGGCCGACGATCTCGCGAAGATGTCGGGCTCAAATGTGAAGACCGCCACTGATGCCGCTCGGATAACCGAGGCCAATCAGGCGCTTACCAAGAACCTGGCCATGTTCAAGGATCCTAGCAAGAGACTCTTCCAGATACCTGTCCCCTCGAAGATGGCAGGGGTCCACAACAAGGTGGTGATGGCCCTGGACAAGACCGGCATCGTGTCAGCCAACGGTGCCAAAGCCCAGAAACACATCGTAGAGATCTACAAGATACAGGGGCAGCTGGGCCGCACCAAGGACGCAGCCCAAGCGGCCAAGCTGTATGCTCAATGGGGCAACCATGCCGACGAGGCCTACAAACTCGCACACACGGCCGGTCGGTTCGGCACGGGAATGAAGTTTGCACAGGGCGCGCTGTACACTAGCTGCGTGGGCACGTCTCTTGCAGGTTATGTCAAGGAGGTCGATGTCGTACCGGAAGGGGCCCAGAAGGCCATCGAGGACGTCCACACGGCCACACGTGACTTCATCTCCGATAATGCGGGGCCCGCGGGCGGGACGGTGGGCGCCCTCCCCGCCGAGGGAGTCCCATGCCTAGCCTACTCGCTCTCGAGAGGGGCGAGCCTCAAGGGCGCCACTGGATTCCTTGGTGGCGCGGTCACGAGCACGGCCTTCAACATCCTTGGTGGTCGGATGCTCGGTCAATCGGCCGCCATGATATCCAGCTTCGCTACCCGGTGCCCGGGAGCTAGTAATGGCCTGGCAATCTGCGTCCAGAAGTCCAAGTGCGAGGGCGATGAGAAGGGACCGTGCTCCGCTTGCGATGTTATATCCTGTCGTGTCCCCATCAAGGTTGAGTCCCGCCCCTTCGATCCGAAGATAACCGTTTCCCATGAGGGCGACGTCGTGAAGCTCAATGGGGGTGTCGAGCCATTCTGAGGTTGCTCGCGGCCAAGCGCGGCCAGGCATCCACCGTGTCCGAGTCCCTCTCGGAGTTCGCCAAGTTCGTGGCGGCCATCATAGTCTTCGCCCTCGTCCTCGGGGCGTTCCTTGCCCTTCTGGTCAACATGCATAAGCTCTCCCTCATCATGAACGCCCGCATCGTGGCCGACGCCATCGCAGGGGCGATAGCGGCGGTGTCCACAGCACCCGACCAGGCCACGTTCTGCTATACTGTCCCCTCATTCGCTACATACCGCGTCGTCATCGGCGGCGGGGCCGTGCTAGTGGTGCAAGCAGGAGAACAGGCCTTCGGTATATCCCCCTACCCTGTTCCGGGCGTGGAGTCCGCCGAACTCCTCGTTGGCAAGGACCAGATGAGCGCGGTGATCGTCATTCGCAAGATACGTGTGGGCGCCTCCGAGCAGATATCGGTGACGGCCCCGGAGGAGTTCGAGTTAAAGCGGTGCGCGGAGGTTATCTAGGATGCTCGAAGAACAGGTGTTCATAATCGTGATGGTCATCCTACTTGTGACCATTGTCGGTGGCGGGGTTTCTGCCTGGTTCAAGTTCACCGAGTCCATTGAGAGCGACGTCGAGTACCGGGCTGCCGTCAAGGTGGCGCACAGACTCGCAGGCTCATCACAATGCCTCACCTACCTCTCCGCGACACAACGCGCGAGCAAGAACGTGCTCGACGCCAACAAGCTCAAGCTCGCCAACGAGGTCTACGGCAGCGACCGTTCCAAGGGGCTCTTCTCCCTTGGGGGTCTCATGGGACTCGGGAGCGCTGACGGGAACCTCCCCCGCGAGCATCCGTGCGCCTTCCTCATGGGATTCCGATGGCAGGCCCATATAGTTGATCTTGAGTTCTTCACCGACATGGAAGAGGAACAGCGAGAGGAGCTCTCTGAACGGTACGGCTGCCTCCTAGCTAAGGACTCGTGCTTATGGGATATGGGGAAACCCTTTAGCTTCACACCGCGCCTTGAGCACCTTGAGGCGAAGGACGCCGAGGAACGAAGCGATGATCACTTCTGCAGCGGCCAGGACTGGTGCGCGAGCATGAAGAACAGCTTGGATAAATGTCTCAGTAAGGGGGATGAGGACCTCAAAGGGCTGACGAATCCAACGGCCCCGGTGAAGATCCCGATCACAATCGCTATCACCAATGAGATCGGCCAGCTCGAGAAGCATATGGGCTATCTCCAGGTCGTGGTCATACCCAGCGATCGCCACTGCACCCGCGAGGACTACGGGGAGCGCGCATTTTACATGGGTGAGAACACGGCGATAATCGGTAAAGAATGCTGTCTCTTCGACCTCCAGGAAGGCGTATGCCGCGGAAACCTGCGAGCCGCGCAAGCGGTCCAGGCCAAGTTCGCCCGCACGGTGTACATTTTCTCAGGGGTCGGGACGCTCGCCAACCTAATAACCGGCCACTGCCCCGAGTACGAGTACCTCGCGAAGGATGATTACATCGCTTGTGGCTGTGAGAACAAGGGGCAGCCAATGGAGGTCATCGGCGTCGATGGCCCTCCAGTGGTCGGCACCGGTTGCCCGCGGAACAACTTCTTTGCCGTAAAGGTACAGAACCGTAACTGGGAGAAGCCTGCCACCGTGAAGGCCATCAAGCTCACTGTAGGGGGTAACGACTATCTGCCCTGCACGAAGGACACTTGTGGTCTGCCGACGGGAACGATCTGGGTGAATCCCTCCGAGGAGGTCGATCCCCGCTCGGTGGCCACCTACGTGTTCGGGGTGCCGGCCGAGGACCTTTCCGGCGACGAGGCCGAGGTCACCGTCACCATGGAGTATTCTGTCCCCAAGATTTCCTCACCCTACAAGAAGCCCAAGGACTGCCGGGAGTCGGGACACCTGTACGTGTGCACTCACATCCTCAAAGCGACCTATCCCGCCACCGGGTGCGTCGGGGAGGGATTGAAGGACGCGTGCATGGGCCAGATATGCAGCAAGGATCAGGTGTGCTGTTCTGCGGGTGGATGCATTTCCAAGGAGCGCAAGAACCATTGCGAGGCGGCGGTGACTGGGTGGGACAGCCTGAAGAAGGAAGGCGAGGCCCTCATGAAGGGCAGTCAGGAGGGCGAGAAAGATGCATAGGGAGTCCATCCGACGTCTCCTCGCCCGGGCGCGTCGGACCCGCCGCGGAATGGGGATGGGCACGGCCTTCACCGCGGGCCTCACCATCATGACCGTGGGGCTCGCCCTCATCGTCGCGACATCCCGCATCAAGGTCAACGTCATGCTTGCAGAGGAGCAGGCATGGGATCCCACCTACCAGCTCCTACTCTCGCTGGCCGAGTCCACCGTTGTGATACGTGAGGGCGACCATCGTGCGGTGCTGAGCACGTTCGACATCCTCTCCATGGTGGGAGCGACACAACAGTCCAAGGTCGTCGTTCGGGTTGGTGGTAAGAGCATTACCGTTGACGTGAACGAACTGCTGGAGAAGAAGCTCAAACGTCCTTTCCAGCTCATCGGCCGGAACCAGGTCCATATCGTGCTCACGGATATGGACCAGAAGAAGGTCATCGTTGAGTACCCGCGGCGCAACACCGTGGACTATCGTGCCTGGCTGGAGAAGGAGAACTTCGAAGTAAGCCGCGTGACCTCGGCCCGTATGCTCGTCCCGCTCCCTGACGGCACATCCACGGCCACGCTCCTCCTCCAGTATGCGGAGGTGTACTCATGATGCGACGCCGTCTCAACGTCGGCCGGTCCCGCTCGGCAGTTGGCTGGTTCCTATGGCTCGCTCACGCGACCCGCGGCGTTGCCCCGGCAGTGCTCATGCTCGGTGCATCGGTCGCGCTCACCATCGGGATGTCCATGTACGTCACTGCCAAGCTCCAGGGGGACGCGGTCGTGAAGTCCATTACCCAAGAGGCGAAGATACTCAAGCGGATCCATATCAACGAGGCCGCGCGGCTCTACGCACGCCAATCCATCAGGACCGTTGTGAACCAGGCAGTGGCCGATGTTCTGCGTTACGGTGGTTTCACGGACCCCGCCTTCACCGCTCTTGGGACCGTGACCATAAGTCAGAGCAAGGTCGTGCTGCTCGAGAAATGCGAGCAACAAGGGGGAGGTGATGTGACGTGGAAGAAAGCGTGCGAGCAGGAGCTCGATCCGTTCCTGGAGGGCGACATCACGGTCATAACGGAACGCGCTCGCGAGAGCATAGGTCAGCTTGTGCCCGAACGGATCGGGGCCGCCGTAGCAGCACATAACCGCGAGGACCAGGACGCCATGATTCGTCTCACCTCGCCGGACATCCATATGGACTTCAACGATGATGCCGTGTCTGTTATCGTCCCGCTCAACATCACTACCTACCTTTCCAACAAGATGGGCGTTGTCTCCTCGCCCGACTATGTTTCCGAGACGGTGCAGGTGCGCATGATGAGGCTCTTTGAGATCGGGCTGGAGGTTTCACGATTGGACCTTCACGAGCGTAGCCAAGAGGCACTGTGCGGCGTGTGCGACCGCTATCCCGATCGGCGCCCGATGGCAAAGGACCTGCGTACCATCATGGACGAGGCCCTTGACAAGATCGAGGAAGAGTATGCCGAGGAGTATGCCGACGATGGTATCACGATCTCCATCTCCCTTGTCGAAGGGACCCAGTTCCACATCTTACCGACGGCAAAGCCCTTCGATCGGGTCGAGGAGGATGGTGTGTCGGTCGTTAGCTGGAATGAACCGGAAGCGGATGACGCACCAGTTCCCTGGCAACTGTACATGAACGGCGAGGTGGCCGAGGATCCTGCGAGCGGAAAGAAGAGCGGTCGATACGGCCTGGGCGCCGATCTTGTCATCCATGTCCGTGCAGAGGACCAGCGGACCTACCTCCCTTATTTGGTACAGCGTGGCACGAAGATAGACTACGAGTACCGGCCCATCGCTGTGGAGTTCGTGCTCAAGAAGCGTGTGTGGGAGGGCGACGACTCGAAGTGCTCCCTCACAGCCGAGTGCGAGGGATAGGGCGATAACGGATTACTGAAGGGCGAATCCCCCTCGATTTGCGAAAAAGTTATAGGGGGGGACGTGAGCTTGCATGCAATCTCAGAGTAATGAAAATGACGTGGCCAACGATCAGTCTGCCAAAGGACCCCGAACTAGAGGAGAAATATTTTCACGAGCTCGAGGAAGATATAATCCAGATAGAGAAGGAAGCAGGGCTCCTGGAAAAGAACGCGCCCTTCCGTAAGTACGAAAAGGAGTATTTCAAAGAGATCGGAAATAGCGCAACTCCTGTGAAGGCAAGTAGAGTAATCGAAGCTGCAAGCAGCGCAGATATTGTATATCTGGGAGATTACCATTTTTCACCTGAATGCCAAGATGTACAACTGGCCGTTCTCGACGCCATGGCGGCGAAGAGTGCGAAGGATGGGCGGCCTCTCCACCTTGCAGTTGAGTTTTTTGCAGAGCCCTATCAGGACGCTGTGGACGAATACCTCGCTGGGAAGCTCACGCCGGGCCAGCTAGCACACCGTACGAATTTCGACGAGGAGATGGGTGTGAACTTCGAGAGCTATGTGCGGCTCCTTGACTACGCACGGGACCATGGGATCGCAGTTCACGCGACGGAGTACTCGAGGGATGATCGGAAGGGTAAGGATCTCTACGCAAGGGACGAGCACGCAGCGAATTCAATCGTCAATCTATTCGATAATGATGAAGTTGAACGGCCGCGCGTGGCAGTCGTGTACGGTACCTATCATACAAGTCCTGGACATCTCCCGAAGCAGGTCGATAGACGACTTGATGAACCTACAAGAAATGTGAGCATCATAAGCTCTGCCCCGGACATATACTGGTCACTGGCATATAGCATGCCCGGTGAAGACCTCGAGGCGGCCCGGGTGAAAGAAGATGTCTTCTACGTTCCAGAGGTAAGCGAGACGGAGCACAGCGAACGCTACCTTAACAACTTAGATGCGTGCCAACTCTGAGACCGCGGTCTGTTCGCGTCCATTTTTTAAGCATTGAACTACTCAAGTCGCTCCGTGCTGGAGCGGAAGCGGGATAACCTGCGTTTCCTCCTGGACGAACTGGAGGGGTGGAAGGAGAGCGAGCTCATAACTTGTGAGCAGCACGAGACTCTTGCCAAGCGCTATAAAGAGCGCCTCGACTTAATCGAGAAGGAGACCACGGGCGAGGACGCGGTCTACCTGGAAGAGGCTTACGGGACCTGGCTCGTTCGTTTGGGCACGATGGCGGTGCTCGCGGCCTTCTCCATTATAGCTGCCTACTCGATGGGGTGGTTCACGTCCGGCCAGAAAGTACTCCTTACCTTCCTAGGATCGGGATTATTCTGCGGTCTGGCCATTAAGCTTCGATCCGCGCTCAGAGAGACACTGTCCAACGCCCTGCTCTTTATTGGGGGCTCTCTCCTCGTAGCGGCTATCGGACTCCTATATTCCTTCGACTTCGTTGGAGCTGGAGTGGAGGCCCTTCTTCAGCTTGGAGCGGCAGTTGCGCTTGTCAAGCTTGCCGAGCGCTTCGACTCCATATGGGTGCTAATCGAGGGGATGAGCACTGCGGTGGGCGCGGGGACCCTCCTGTATCAAGAGGTGCTCCCCGAAATAGTCGTCTTACTGTGTGCTGCCGTGACCTGCGCTTGGTTCGCCCATCGCGTCATCGAGCGCTCACCCGCGGCCTTGGCGTACGACCTGTTCGTCTCGTTCTTCGTACTCGGATTCCTTGCGTGGGAGATACTGGAGATCCTGCAAGAGCACTGGACGAACTTCCATTGGTACCTGATCCCGCTGTCGCTCCTTATCTATTCGGTCATCCTCCTTGTCACGGCTCCGCGCGTGAAGCGGAAGCATGGCGGGTGGTCAGCCGTTCCCTTCTACTTGGCAGGATGTGCCGGGACCGCCATCATGTGGGGCATGTTCGTCCTCGATTTTAGCAGGGCCATGGACTTTACGGCGCCAGTGGGCCTGGGGGCGGTCACGTACCTACCAATGGGAATAGCTTTCCTTCGTTGGGGGCGACAGGAGGGCGAGACCGTCGTCATCGCCGCAGGCGGACTTGTTCTCCTCTTCGACCTCACCCTCGTAGCGAACGTGCTCGAGCTGCCTCCGGCCGTAGCGGCAACGCTCCTCCTCCTCGCTGGCGTCGGTGTGCTGTTCGCAGCCTGGCGCTTCGATGTACGGCGACGGGAACTCTTAGCTGCTCTTGGGGCTTCTGAAGAGAAGGATGATAAACTGGGCGATACCGCCGAAGGTGCAATGGAGGGCGTTGGCGCGCTCTTGGAGCGGTGACGCTCAATCACCCTCGTGCACAGACGACGTCCCTATGATTGTAATGGACACCTTCCGTTTACGCGGGCGGACGTCCAGCTCAACAAGGAAGATCGACTGCCAGGTACCCAGTTGTAATCGATCATCGCGCACAGGTATGGTACAGGATGGGCCGAGCATAAGTGAGCGAACATGGCTCTGGGGATTCTCCCCATGCTTATAGTTCGCCTTCTTCGGTACGAGCCGCTCGATCGCGGCCTTGAAGTCCTCCACTGCAGCAGGGTCGTTCTCGTTCAGGACGATGGCACTGGTTGCCCCTGGGACGAACACCGTGGCGGTGCCTGTACGCACCTTTGCCTCAGTGATAACGGACGCAACTAGCTCTGTGATGTCCTGGAAGTCAAGTTCTCCCGCGGTCGAGATGGGGACGTCCCGAGCGTACACGACCATCTTATTGATCCTCCGCACCGATCCAGGTCAGTATCCTATTGAACGCCTCGATACGGCTAGGGAAGAGGACAGGGCCGCTCTTGAAGAAGAAGGCGCTGAGGTCCCGAGGGACGAAATCACACTTCTCCTTGGCGATGGGCACCAGACGGATCAGGTCTGCAAGTAGCACGGATGCGGAGGGCGAATCACTGATACGTGCGGTGATGGTGATGAAGTTGGTTGTCCCGGCGAAGGTGTTGTAGTGTATGTTCAGGTACATGTGCTTGGTATCGGGGTCCATATGTGCCGGTGGGATGTAATCGATACCGATGTAATGCGGGATTTCCACGCCGGGGTACACGGTCGTGATGATGCGGGACTTGGACCGTTTCTTGGCAGCGCCCCTTCCGCTCGAATCTGAGAGGGAGAGGAAGTCAGTGTTAGATGCGTACTGCCACTGAGCGATATTGAGCGGGATCCGCCCGTGCTGGGAGAGGTGGCACAACAGATCATGGGTGAGCGGAGTTGCTCCGGAGGCGAAGTCGTTCCCCATTAGCACGGCTTTATTCTCTCTGGCGAGGTAGTCGTACTCCTCATCACCACAGATGGGGGTGGGGATCCCGTTGATTACACTCACTCCCTCCTGGAGGGCGTAGAGGGAGTAGACCTTGCTCGAGGTCATATCTACGTCCGGCTCGGTCGTGGAGCAGATCGCCAGAACATCAAGGTTCTTCATCCGATCCCTTAGGTACGTCTCGGTCTCTCCGCGTTTCTTATGGTCCCAGATGGAAACGATGTTCTTGACTACGTGGTCCCTTTCCACACATACGCCCTCTTCTACTATGATATCATCGTAGTAACCCTTGGGAAGAGGGTAATACTTGCGGATGACCTCACCGACGCTCTTACCTACCTTGTCCCCATCGATGTCGAACACGCGTACGAGCTCGATGTCGTCCAAAGGGACAGGTATGACATCCCTGACGGGATTGGTCAAGCAGGTCCAGATATCTCTGCCTTCGCGATGGAGAGCGAGGCCATAGAGGAAGCACGATGATAAATAGCCGAGGCCGACGATACCGATTCGGATGGTCATGGTCGTGTCACCGCTCTCTGCTAACGGGGTAGAAGATAAAAATTGGACCCTAGCTCTTCCGAGCCTTGTCGCGAACGTAGTGAACTAATATTTCTTCATAGTCTTTTCAAAAAACGGTAAATATACCTTATTTAGCAGCTAAACCGAATATTTGTACTCTAAAAAGCGTGAGCAACGACCAGCAACCATAAACGGCGCTCCACTACCACAAGCTACTGTTCGAAATTCGTAGTGAAACGTCCCAGAAAAAACCCATTTATATGGTTGCAACCTACCACTTTCACGGGTACAGGTGATCACTTTGACTAGATTGAAGAGGACCATTGCTGGATTGTTGATCGTGCTGCTACTTCTGGGTGTAGCGGAAGGAGAGGTGGCGTGTGAAATACCGCGACCGGATATATGTACACAGGAGTACGATCCGGTGTGTGGCTCGGACGGAGAGGTGTATGGAAACGGGTGCACTGCGTGTAGCAACACCGCCGTGGAGTATTACACTGCTGGCGAATGCGACGCGCCGGTAGGGGGGACTCCCGAAGAAGACGCGTCCATCCCACCGCCAGAGCTGGTCCATCCCGAATGCCCCCAGAACATGGAGGAGGTCTGCCTTTGCGATCAATGCTTCTGCACAACACCCCGGTGCGTTGTGGACGCCGACTGCACTACGAAGGTCACGTGTGCCGCGAACGAAGTGGATATCTGCCAGGACGAGGTCTGCACCTGTATCAGCACTGACGACGTGGACCTGGTGGACGTTAACGACACTGCGGACTGGGGGGACGACGAGATCCCGCTCCCGCTGGGAGTCGAGTGCCGCGTCCAGAGCCTTGAGAGCGAAAACATCAAGGACTACTACGACAAGACATCGCGACAACTCTGCTCAATCTCTGAAGCATTCTCGAATTTCATCGGCACCGAGCCCGACGAGATGAGGGCTCGGGCGGATTATGGTTTCTCTGCAGAACGTCCAGAATGGTCGGGTGTGTTCACCGAGACGGAGGACTCCCTGGGACGTGCGATATCAGAGACCGCAAGCGCGGAACATCGCCTCGCTCAGCACATGGTCCGTTTCATCAACACCGTCAAGGTCATGCTCAACCTCTGCGGCACTGCTGACTACGTATGCGGCCACGAGTGCACGCTGTGCGGTGGTGCTGCAAGTGGCCAGTCACCTTGCTCTTGCGAGGACGAGTCTTGTTGTAACTCCCTTGTTACTGAAGACATGTGCAGCGTCGCCACCACCTGTTCATGGAATCCCAGCGATGCTGGCGAGTGCGATGATAAGGCCGATGGAGACAAGTGTTCCAACGGCAACGGTATCTGCTGCGCAGGTAAGAAAGGAGCCAGTGACACGAACGTCTCTATGTGCATCATCGGTGGGATAGAGTGCGGAGACTTCGAAGACGAGTGCTCCGACCAGACCGACGGAGCGCGGTGCGGTACTGCAGGAAGATGCTGCGGAAAACGATGCGTCGAGGGTGCGTTCTCATGTGACGCAGGGACCTGTTCGCTAAGTTGCGGCAGCTTCGATTCCGATAAATGCCAGAATTTCGACTGTTCGGGCAACAATAAGACCACGTGCGGCGAAACCAACGATACAAAGGGGATCTGTATGTGGAAGTCCTATGATAACGTCCCCGGCGACGACGATAACGATGGGGATGGTATCAATCGCTGCTACGACAACATGACATGCGATGCCGATGGCGACAGTATCCCCGACCGGGTAGACGAGGACATCGACGGCGACGGTATCCCCAACGAGGAAGACCTGGACGTCGACGGCGATGGCGTCCCGAACGAGGAGGATCGGCTCCCCGGTGATGACAATGACGTCACATCGAAGAAGCTGTACGGTATCAAGTACAGCCTCCAACGCTGGGACGAAGAGGATGGCTGGTCCAATATCGACGAAGAGGTGGAATGTGTCAATGAATGTACCCACGAGTGCATCTGGCAGAACACCTGTCGGAATGGAGCCGACCTTGTCCAGTGCATATTCGGAGACCAGAACGATGGACAGCAAGGCGATTGTGATTGCCAAGGCCGACCGCAGGACAGCCAGGTGGAGCAGATCTCCACTGAGGTAACTCCCGGAGAGGGTGAGCTGGACTTCGACGGAGACGGAGTGCGTATTTGTATCGATAACGAGACGTGCGATTCTGACGGCGACGGCAACCTCGACTATGAGGATGAGGACGATGATAACGACGGCACGGTGGACGTGCTGGACGAGGACGACGACGGGGACGGCAACCTCGACACCGAGGACCTGCTCTTCGGCGACGACGATGACTTCACCTTCACGTCCTACAAGATGGACGACGATCTTGACTGTATCCTCACCTGCGGTCCGGACTTCCGACAGTGCGACTCGGACGGGGACGGTATCAACATCCCCCAGGACCCCGACGACGACGACGACGGTATTTCCGACGACGCTGGCGATCTGGACCAGGACGGGGACTCTCAGGGTAACGGGTGTGTGAACATCTGCAACCTCAACACCACGCAGGACCAATGTCTGCCGGCTTGTCCCAAGAGCTGGGAGAGCGGTGCGGACCAGTGCGGAGAGTGGTCGGGATCGTGCATGGGCACGATCAACCGCTACTATGAGAACCTCTATCTTATCGAGCACCTAGGGATCCTGGTGAACAACGAGATCAACAATATAGTCACCTATTCCCGGGAGAACGACACTTTAGTGGAGATGGCGACACAAGATAACGAGATCAACGTCACTGCCATCAGTGAGCTCGATATCAATATGGACACTCCGGTCCTTGCGGCCATCATGGACAAGCTCGCGGACAAGGTAGTGGACGAGGCTGTGGCCAAGTACGTTGCCGACGTCGTGTTCGCCTTCATTGGAAGGAGCGACGAATTGGCCGGGAACGCCACAATGGTAGGTGAGCTACTGGACGAGTACAACGCAGGAATAGAAGCGAACCGCGAAGCGGTGCTCGCTAATCTGGCAAATCTAGCAGAGCGTAACTGCGACCTATCGGAGGCCCTCCAGTGCTTTGAAGGCAAGAGCGCCTTTGACAGTGGACCGGGGGAATACGGTATCGCTGAGCTGAACAACGAAGGATTCTGGCTCGATCTCGAGAACAACATCACCACGTACTTCGATCCCGCGGAGCTCGGTCAGGAACCGCCGGTCGAGATGATCCAAGCCTGTAACGATGACGCTTGCTCCACGAGAAAGGAGGTAGAATCCCTGGACGATGCCTCCGACGTGCGTGTGGAGGGCGAGGAGCTCGTTCTTGTCACCGAATCGCGCGGCCTCTACAAGGACTATGTTCTCTTCGTGCCCAACTACAACAATGGGACCCTACCTCAAGAGCTGCAAGTAAAGGCTTCTATCACCGGTGGTGGCTCAAGTGTCGAGGAGAAGACGCTCGTGTTCCCGAGCGCCGATGCTGCGAACCATACGATATCCCTGTCGCTTGCGACCATCTCTTACAATGGTGCTGACCTCCTCGTCCGCTGGGGCGTTGACGCGCCCGCGCAGATAGCATGTGAGGAGCCGATATCCGATGTATGCACCCAGGAGTACGCCCCCGTATGCGGTTCAGACGGGCGCACCCATTCAAACGGCTGCACGGCCTGCTCCACCGCGGGGGTCGAGACCTATTCACCTGGCGAGTGCGGCGCCATTACGCCCGGTACGAGCCCCGAAGGAGCGATCCTGGAGATTCGCATCACTCGTGGTGACCTGCCCCATGTTTGGCGTGTCCACGATGTTGGCCGGCTCTCCAGCGTGGTGAAAGGCGTAGATCGGAGCGTGCGCGAGGACCGCGCCCGACAGTGGGCCCGGAGGACGCGCATAGCATCTATCGACGGCCGCCGGATCGAGCTGGAGGAGCCCTACGCATACTCGGCGTTCATGGCGGGCGTGTTCAAGGAAGCGTGCCTGCTCTCGAGCGCGAACGTACAGATGCTGGATGAGGATCCGACCATGAGGCCGTCCAAGCTCCTGGACGTAGTCGCACCGTTGAACAAGATCGAGGAGGTGCTCCCGCCACGGGAGGATGACATCCTCGGAAGGCTCTTTGCAACCTGGGGCAGCAACGTATCGCTACCCAATCTCATATCCTTTGGTGATCCGATCTTCTCGGCAGAGGATGCGGTGCGCCAGGACCGTGCAGTGGAGGAGACCAACCAGATGCTCTCACACATGTGCGTCCAGAACATCGAGCGGGGCACGGGAGCACCACCTGAGGAGCCCATCCCCGAGGCCTTTGTGGACACGGGTTTCCACTACAACTGCGACTCCATCACATCTGAGGAGCTGTGCGGGGCGGCTGAGAGCGTTGCTTACTGCACATGGGAGAACGGTACTTGCATGAATATCGTGACCAACGATATCCTGCGGATAATCGAGCTCGACAGGATCGAGCTGGACGAGTTCACCTTCACCATGCAGGGGAGCGGTATCGCCCATGACGACCTGTTGATCTATGACACTGCGACGTACGTTTCTCCCCAGTGCGTCCCGGCCGTACTCATGCGGCTTGGCCTTGGCGAAGATATGTGCACGTCCTTCGAACAGCTAGCGGAGCTCATGATGGAGAACAACTGCACGAAGGGCGGGATCATCGACTGTCTGGACACAGAGGCGACAACGCCACGTATCACGATGCGAGAGCTCGTCTGGCTCGTTGAATGCCCGTTGGCGGGCGTGACGTCCGGCACCGGCAACGATGGTTTGGACAACGATGGCGACGGTGCTATCGACGAGGACCCGCAGGACGATCTTGACAACGATGGCGACGGCCTCATCGATGAGGACGGTCATGGCGGTGACGGTAAGGACAATGATGGTGACGGTCTCATCGACGAGGACTGGCGAGATGGTCAGGACAACGATGGTGACGGTCGCATCGACGAGGACGGTGCCGGTATCGACGACTACAACGCTGATGGCCAGGACAACGATGATGATGGCCTCATCGACGAGGACGTATGGGATGGCCAAGACAACGACAACGACGGCCTCATCGACGAGGATGGCTGGGGCGGCGACGGCCTGGACAACGACGGCGATGGCCTCATCGACGAGGACCCGCGCAACGACGTGGACGACGATGGCGATGGCCGTATCGACGAAGATGGTGCTGGCGTGGACGAGCACTGGCGTGAGGAGGCCGAATGCGATGCTTACACCGTGGAGATCGAAGAGCATGCAGGGATGTCCGTGGGCGTTGGTGAGAAGTTGACCTATATTGTCACCATTACCGATACGTCCGAGGCGGAGAGCTGCAAGGAGCGGATCATCCGCATCACGGCAACCTCTGAAGGCCCCTGTGGTGTTGCGACTGTTCCGATGCCATTACAGTTCGACCTCGTCAAGGGCGATGTAGCGGTCAAGGAACTGGACGTCATCGCCTACTATGAGGAAGGGCAATGCATCATCCATGTCGTCGTGGAGGACGGTGGCCGACATTCCGCCGACCGCGAGTTCGCGATATCTCTGGACCCGTCACTGATCACACAGGAATGCCTTCCTGGCGAGCACCTTCAGAACGGTGCCTGCTGCGTGCTCGGCGAGACATGCTGCCGTACCTCGGAGGACTGTGCCACCGAGGGAACATGCATCGGTAACTACTTCATGCCCGCCGTGTGCGGTCCGGACCACTATTGCTTGACGACGCTCGACGTGGACAAGGTGGAGGACTGCACAAAACAGAGCAAGCTCTGCAGCGAGGAGCACAAGCGCTGCATGGACCCGAACGAGCTGAACATCCGTATCGACCTTGCCGTTCTGACAATCGTCCGGAACGAGTACAAGAAGGGCACGGAGCTTGAGCTCGTAGCCGATGTTGTGGACGTCAACCTACAGCACGTCCTGGGTGCCGTGATTAACGTCAAGCTCGGTGACACGGTCGTGGGGCTACAGGAGAGCAATAACCTGTACCGCGGCATCATCGCGCTCGACGTTCCCGGAGAGCAAGAGTTGGTAATCACCGCCAAGCGCGGCGAGGATCGGGACGAGTACTCCAAGACGATCACGGTGTACGAGCTCTTGGACTTCGAGATAGAGGCGGAGCCTCTCGCAATCTACCGTGGCGGCACCGTGTCCGTGCACGTGATACCCAAGGACACCGCAGGTACCGTGCTCGAGAACGTGCTTGTCAAGTACTTCCTCGATGCCGAGGAGGTGCTTGGCGGGAGCACCATCGAGATACCCATGGAGGCATCGGCTGGCGCCCACGGCCTCAAGACCTGTATCTTCAAGAAGTACTATAAGCCAGGACCGGCCTGTGTCATCCAGGGCGACTACTGCTGCAAGCTCAAGGGTCTGGTCGTGCTCACCGGCGGTTTCGCCATGAAGGCCGTCGATGCAGAGGGCCGCGAGAAGGGAATATTCTCTCATGGAGAGGACATCATCGTAGCTGTCACCACAGATGAAGACACAGAGGTGAGCTGCGAGGCTGGCGGTGAGACGAAGACGTGCACCACGGCTGAGCGCACGTGCTCCGTGACGTTCGCAGGTGCCACTTCGGGCGACCTCGAAGTCACGTGTTCGGCATTCAGCATGAGCAAGGTGCTACATGTACCAGTATATAGCAGCATCACCACAGTAACGCTCTCTCAGAGCCTGGCCAAGGTGAAGCCTGGTGATGTCATATCCATCACCGAGGTCCGCGATGCAGCAGGTTCGGTGACCGAGTACGAGGCATACTGGACAGTGGACGGTACAGTCGTGCCCGGTGCACAGCTCGAGGTCCTCGACGAACCTGGCCTCCATGACATCGAACTGAAGGTGTCGGCCTCAGGCTATCAAGAGTACTCGGAACGCTACACCATGGATGTGGAAGCGGACCGGTCCTTCAGCGTTTCCATGTTACCGGACTTCCAGTCGGTCAATCCGGGCGTTGCCGCCACGTTCACGATACGCGTCACGAACGACGGCAATGTGAAGCAGTTGTTCACCCTGAAGGTCGACAGTGCCGAGGTGTTCGCCGAGAAGAGCGAGCTTGAGATCGAAGCAAGTGAGAGCACCGACATAAAGCTCGTGATGACCAAGGACGCAGTGGGCGTCTTTGACATCGGCGCGACGGTCCTTGGTGTCGAGCAACAGAAGCACGTGAGCGGCCAGCTTGAGGTGGCGACGGAGGAGAAACGTGGCGTCAAGATAGCTCTGGTCCAGAAGGAGACCGAGGTCGAGGCGGGCACATCCGTTTCCATCGGGTTCGAGATATGGAACACAGGCAACGTCGCCGATACCTATGTGGTGAGTACCGATGGTATCCAGCTCAAGGATGTCGACATGTCACTTGGTAGCAATGCCAAGCAGGTGTTCCCAGTGCTCCTCTCCAAGGCAGGTACATACGCCTTCACCTTCACCGTGACGTCGAAGAGCGATCCTTCCATAAAGGACGAGGTCGAGGGTAGCCTGATGGCGTACAGCTACGA
>Ga0187833_10000380_pt1 | contig 51198 bp, 49 predicted proteins | sample ETNtaG_37_FD_167968 | JGI IMG/M metagenome (GOLD analysis project Ga0187833, IMG submission 167968) | Marine microbial and viral communities from oxygen minimum zone, Eastern Pacific Ocean - ETNP2014_SV_400_PacBio MetaG (Illumina Assembly) | ecosystem: Environmental > Aquatic > Marine > Hypoxic...
TGTAAAACGCTACCATTCACCGGGTCACGTTGTATCTCGCGAACCACGGCCTTTGTCGCTCTTTTCGCCTTATCCACCTTAAGGTCAACCAAGTGGGTTTTACCCGCCTTGTCCAAAACGTGCTTAAGCTCTAAAGCATCGCACTGTAGAGGGACAGGCTCAACATTATTGCCAAAAAGATGCGCCGGGATAATACCTCCGCGACGCAAGGCTCTAACCTTTTTACCTAGAACCTCCCTTTTAGCAACTTCTAACTCTATCTTCTCCATACCGCCTCCTGCTCTTATATTTATACCCCAAAACGGGTCATTTAAGCAAGTTGCAGCTAAGAATGAGTTGATATTTTGGAGGGCCTCAAGGATCATATTGTATCGCTGTAGAAAATCTTCAGGGACTATTTTTAGTTTACGATAGGCTTCTTTATTTCTAAAATTGCCTCTGATTTGGTATCAACACAGGCTCAACCACGCACGGTTGGCTCAATTAATAATATGCTTTATAATAGCGAAAACTGTCGTCCGAACAACGAAGGGAGTAGGCAATGGAAAACCCAGAAAAAATACGCCTTACCCAGACCGTAAAAAGCGCTGGTTGAGCTTGCAAGATAGGTCCGGGGGACCTAGCCAAAGCACTGGCGGATTTACCGGAAATTACCGACCCCAACCTGATAGCAGGATTTGCCGGGGCGGAGGATGCTGGCGTGTACAAACTTACCGATAATCTGGCGATTATCTTATCGCTGGACTTTTTCACGCCCATCGTGGATGATCCCTATACCTTCGGCCAAATAGCCGCGGCCAACGCCCTTTCAGACATTTACGCCATGGGCGGCGAGCCCGTTACGTCAATGAACATCGTATGCTTTCCTGTTAAAACAATGGATATGGTTGTATTGAAAGAGATACTCAAAGGCGGCCTCGACAAGCTGATGGAGGCAGAAGTAACGCTAGTTGGCGGGCACAGCGTTGAGGATAATGAGCTTAAGTATGGTCTGTCGGTGACCGGGACGATTCATCCGGACAAAGTTTTGCGCAACCACGGCACCAAAGTGGGAGACAAGCTCATCCTCACCAAAGCGCTGGGCACCGGCATCATCAACACTGCGCTCAAAGGCGATATGGCATCGGACAAGGCGGTAGCCAAGTCGATTGATTGCATGATTACACTCAACAAAGTCGCCGCAGAGCTTATGCTGGGCTACAATATAAGCGCCTGTACAGACGTAACCGGCTTCGGCCTGTTGGGCCACGCTAGCGAGATGATTGAGGGCACCAACGTCGGCATGAAAATATATGCTGAGTCCGTTCCCTACATTGCCGAAGCTGCAGAGTACGCCAAAATGGGGCTCTTGCCAGCCGGACTGCACCGCAACAGGGAGTTCAGGGAGAACATAGTGCAAATAGGGCAAAACGTCCCCAAATACCTGCAGGACATACTCTACGACCCGCAGACGTCAGGTGGGCTGCTCATAGCTGTGAACGATTCCGACACCGAGCGCCTGCTTAACCAAATGCAAAATGCTGGCGTGTCCGATGCAAGGATAGCCGGAGAGACAATTGCAGAGCCAAAAGGAAAGATCATCGTAGCCTGACATGGTAGGGATCAACACCCCCGGCAGATACATCTTTACCCGTGAGCACATTCTACTAGACGTTAACGGAACCATAGCTCCTGCCGACGTGATTATCGACGAGGTTAAGAACAAGCTGGCTGAACTGAGCAAAAATGTCCGTCTACGTAATCACCGCCAATACCCAGGGCAACGCCCAGTGCCTACAACAGGAGCTCGGCATAGAGCCACACGTTACAAGCCCTGGCAAGGAGGCAACGTAATAGCTATCGCTGGCAAAACCTGCTGGAAAAGAAAGGTGCATTGCCATCGACAGTGGGGAAAATGGTGTGTTAATACTAAAGCAGTGCGCCATCGGCGTTTGCGTTATCGGTAAAGAGGGCGCTACTGTTGAGGTAGTGCGGTGTTCCGATGTTGCAGCTTACCATAAAAACGATGCGCGGGACTGCTACTGCATCCCAAACGGCTTATAACAACACTACACAAATAAATATGGTATGACTATAGATATATCTGGCCTGCCAAAGTTTTACCACTTTTTGTAAGCAAAACCCGATCGATAATGCTTTTTAACTTGGCAGAATCCTCGATATTATAGTGACCCGCAATGTTAACCAGCCAGTCCGCATCGTACAGTATCTTAAAGTTGACGGTTGTCACCGTGCCTGGGCTGTGATGATGAGCGATAATCTCACATATTTCGTTTATCTGACTTGATTCAAACCCGATTTTGGTCAAGATTCCCCGTGCAATGGGAGGCCCTTCGATCTCCTGATACCTGCCGCTAGCGCTACCGTACTTTTTTTCTGCCTCGTGAATGCCGATATCATGCAGCACCGCCGCTGCAATCACGATCGGGTAATCGCCGTTCTCGGGCCCCAGAAGCTTTTCGGCATAACCCGTTACGGCAAGCGCATGATTGATTCTATTGGTATCACTACCAAAGTAGGCCTGCATCTCTTCTACAAGTATCGATTTGACATCGTTCATTTCCTTAGCTCCTGTAAACTATACTTCAGTGCACTCTGCATATGTATCTTGGAGGTGTCAAACAGGGATATGTCCAATTTTGCTTCACACGATTCATTGAGCAGCAAAGGTATTTCTGTACAGCCCAAAATCAGCCCTCGTATGGATTGCTCATTTATCATCCTGTGTGCAATTTTCAGAAAAGCATCGCGGGTTTCATCGGCAAATATGCCACGAGCCAACTCGCTTACGACCTTCCCGCTTATATAAGCCTGTTCTTCGTCGCTGGGAACGATTATCGAGATGCCGTTGTCGTCAAATACCTTTTGAAAGAACCCGGCCTTCATGGTTGGCAAAGCGCCAAACAACCCGACCTTGCTCAGTCCCAAACGAACGGTTTCCTTGCATGTCTCTTCAACAATGCTCAGTAGCGGTATGGGGGATTTGGCCTTTATATCATCGTAATACTGGTGCATGGCATTGCAGGCGATAATAGCGAAATCGGCTCCCGCCTTATGCAAAAAACCCACCGCCTCTAAAAGCTTGAATTGCTCCGCATCCTCGCGCCCGCTGTTGCGAAACCTCATAATCGCTTTCATATTCAAGCTGTAGATTACGACTTCAGGATAACCTCGATTGAGTTCCTCGGTCTCACGGCACAAATCGATGAAAATACGGTAGTAATACAGGGTCGATTCAGGACCCAGTCCCCCGACAATGCCGATTTTTTTCATATAAAAACCTCGCACCTGTGTTTTAAGCAACAGGTTTATATGCTATACATTCTATCTCTAGCAGCATGCCAGGCATTGCCAGTCCGCCTATAACAGTTGAGCGCGCTGGGTAAGGCTTCTTAAAATACTGGCGATAAACCTTGTTCATATTGTCAAACTCAGCTGCATCGCACAAAAAGACAGTCAGCTTTACCAAATCGTCCAACGATGCTCCAACAGCGGCTAGTGTCTTCTTGATATTCTCAAAGCACTGCGCCGTCTGCTCAGCAACGGTTTTGACCTCCTTGCCATCAGCGTCAGTCGTACCAACCGACCCCGACAAAAAGATATAATCGCCAGCCCATACTGCAGGCGAAAAAGGATGATCGGGCCAACCCGGTAAGTTAATAACTTCCTTTGTCATTAATTTCAACCTCCACAAAAACTCTTATTTAGAATTATTTATCATTATATACCACAAAGGTTTGATATATACTATGACGATTAAGGAGGAAACGACGGGTCGGTAAGACTTGGTGGTATCCACCTACTCTTTATCTCCATCAGTTCATTCAGCGCATTATCACGCAACAATCTGAAAAACGATAGAGAGTATTCTAATTGGTCCGGCGGCAGCACGGATATTAATCGCCGGAGCATTTTCATCTCTTTCATCCGCTCACAAATTTTTCGACCTCGCGCCGTGATTACTACCCGTACTCCGTTTTTTCTTTTACTGTCTGCTTCTTTCTTTAAAAGTGCCATCATAACCGCCCGGTTGATCAACTCGGTAACCGTATGCGACTCTCTAAGCATTCTTTTTGATATCGCGGATGGAGTTGCGCCATCCCCTAACTCGGCAACCACAGCCAGCAGCGTGGCCTGATGTGCAGTGATTCCTAAGTTCCCAAGTTCCTTTTCTCTCACCCTAGACATCGCGTGATACGCTTGCTGAAACAGCACCCAAAACAGATACGACTGATCGCTATCGATATCATCATTCATGCGTTTCCCCTCTCAGATAATACATCGTGTCACGATATACTAATACCACAATATACAACTTTTAGCAACTATTATATCCTAAATCGACTTTATCGGCAGATATTGACAACCGCATGTGCCATACAATATACTCGTTAAACGATTATTTATATCCCATATTATCAACTTCGATGTTGGAGGAGTTATGAGTAACAACATAATAGACCAATACATAAAATCCCACCCAAAATCCCAAAAGTTACACGAGCAAGCGCTAGGATTATTTGCTTGTGCGGGTGCGACACATACCGGCCGCGTACTCAACCCCTACAGACCCTATGCAACGAGCGCCAGTGGGTCACATAAGTGGGACGTAGATGGTAACGAATACATTGATTACGTGATGGGGCACGGAGCGCTGATACTTGGACATGCACATCCCGACATCGTAAATGCGGTACAGCAACAGGTGTCCAAAGGCACCCACTACGGTGAAAACCACGAATTGGAGATAGAGTGGGCTGAGTTGATAAAAAGCATGATGCCGTCTGTTGAGATGGTGGAATTCTTCCCCTGCGGCAACGAGGCCAATATGATGGCGATGCGCCTCTCCCGTGCGTTCACGGGCAGAAAAAAGATACTCAAATTTATGCAGCACTTCCATGGTTGGAACGACCATCTTTCCGCTCCCGGAGCGGCGGGAACGCTTCCGGAAGACAACGAAGGCTACACAGTGAACATACCGGCAAACGACTTGAATATATTGGAGAAACAGCTGGCGACAAAACAGTACGCCGCGCTTTTTACCGAGGGTGGTGGCGCAAGCCTCGGCGGAGCGCAACCGATCGATACCGAATTTGTCAAAGCTATACAAGGTCTTACTAACAAATATGGCACGATTTGGGTTATTGACGAGGTGGTTACCGGCTTTCGTGACTATGCATCTAGTGAAAAGCAGTGCTGGCAGTCGCTGATCGGCGTCAAGCCTGATTTGACCACACTGGGCAAATGTATAGGAGGCGGACTTGGAGCCGGGGCTTTAGTCGGTCGTGCCGACATTTTGGAGGGATTCAGCCCCTCAAAGGGCAAGGACAGAATTGGCCACAGCGGAACGTGGAACGCAAACCCACTTACCGCCGCCGCCGGAGTTGCCGCTTGCAAATTATATAAAACAGGTGAGCCGCAGCGCAAATCGGCTGAAGCAGCGGCACTGCTCAGAAAGAAAGGCAATGATTATTTCAAACAGCGTGGTATAAACGGACGGCTTTACTGCAGATCGATCACGCACTTCTACATCGGGCCTTTAGACTTTGAGCCGGAAAACGATACAATATTACCAACCAAAAACTACGACAATCTGAGAATACCGAAGCTTAACCCAGTGAGGAATCTGCTTTGTTTGCACATGCTGCAGCGGGGCGTGGCCTCCATGGGAGGCAGAGGATTCATCTTAAGTTGCGCTCATACCGAGGATGATATAGATAAGACGGTACAGGTACTGGCAGATTCCATAGAAAATATGATGGCCGATGGGACTTTTATAAACGACTTTTAATTTAGTGGAGGGGAAACACAAATGATGGACAAGATAAAGGCCGTTCAATACGGTTGCGGGCCGGTAGGATGTGCTGTGGTCAGGCTAGCCAGTAAGCGGCGGAATATAGAGATGGTGGGAGCAGTAGATATTGATCCGAATAAAGTAGGTCGTGATCTGGGCGAGGTTATGGAAACGGGCACACCTATGGGCATTACCATAACCAATGATATTAACACTGTTCTTTCCAATCAAGAAGTGGATGTAGTATTTCACCAAACCGCCTCAACTATGAAAGCGGTAACGCGGCAACTGATAGAGCTGGTAGTTCTGGGACTAAACGTGGTTTCCACGACAGAAGAGCTGTCATACCCTTACATTGCCAATTACGATCTGGCCAAAGCGGTAGATGATGCGGCCAAAGCTTATAACGTATCTGTTCTGGGCACAGGCATTAACCCCGGATTTTTACAGGACACATGGCCTATTACAATGACCGCTCTTTGTGAAAACGTTACCTATGTCAAATCAGTACGCGTTCAAAATGCCTCAACCAGGCGACTCCCCTTCCAGAAAAAGATCGGCGCCGGTTGCACTATTGAGCAGTTCGATGAACTGGTAGAGGATAAAGTATTAAGGCACGTTGGCGTCACCGAATCTATGCATATGATTGCTGTGGGCCTGGGATGGCGTTTAAGCAAGATAGACGAAAGTATAAAGCCGGTAATAGCCGATGAAGCAACGCGCAGCCGGTACATAACGGTAGAACCAGGACAGGCCGCTGGTGTCCGCCAGGTAGGACTTGGTTATATAGGCAACAGCGAGGTTATACGGCTTGAGTTTGAGGCATCGCTAATAGTGCCAGAATCATACGATGCGGTTTACATCTCTGGCACGCCCCCGATTGAAACGGTTATAAAAGGTGGCATTCATGGAGACATAGGTACCGCGGCGATGGTAGTAAATTGTGCCCACCGCGTGGTCGCTGGCACATCCGGGCTGCTCACTATGAACGATCTACCACTGATAAGCTGCTGGGCCGATAAATAATTACAGACGACTCGAAGTAGATGCCACATCGGCAGCACAGGCATCACATTTTTCACACTCACACTGTAGTGTGGTATGGGTAATATGGAAATTATGCTCCAGCTTACGGTTAACCTTTTCCAGAATCTCAGCAGAGTGGCTAACCATTATGTCTTTAATTAAAAGATGGGCACTCAGCGAATAAATTCCCGACGTTATTGTCCAAACATGAATATCTCCAACCCCGTCTACGCCATCAACTTCCTTGATCGATTCCACAACCCTATCCATATCTATATGCTTGGGCGTCGACTCCAGCAGAATATCCACGGCCTCTCTTACGATCCGCACTGCTCCCCAGAGGATAATTACTCCTATGATAACAGCGATAATAGGGTCGGCAATAGTCAATCCCGTTGTCAGGATAATTATACCTGCAATAATCACACCCACCGACGAGATTGTATCACCCGCGACGTGCCAAAAAGCGGCTTTTATATTCAGGCTGCCGTGACTTACCCTCTTGAGTAGCAGCAAGGCTACGAGATTAGCAACTAGACCAACGGCCGCCACAATCAGCATCAGTGACGCCTGTACATCGGGAGGATTCGAGAAACGCTGATAGGCTTCGTAGAAGATGTAGGCTGCCACTGCGATGAGAATGACTCCGTTGGCCAGCGCTGCCATAATTTCAACTCGGTGGTAGCCGTATGTCCTGCTGGCCGATGCCGGTCTTCTGGCGATAGTTATGGCAAATAGGCTCAAGCTTAATGCCAGCGCATCAACAAGCATATGGCCCGCATCACCGATAAGCGCCAGGCTACCGCTGACGATGCCACCAACGATCTCGGCAACCATGACCACAAGCACTAGGATAAGTGAAATCTTTAGCGGTTTGCTGCCACCAGCGTTATGGCTATGTGCAGGGTGATGATCATGCATACTAAGTACTCCGATAAAAACGATTAATCGATATCAAAAACCTTGCCCGGATTGAGGATTAGGTTGGGATCAAAAGTTCTTTTAAGCTTTTTAAGTAGGTTGATTTTTTGATCATCCATAGCTATGCTCAAATATTTTTTCTTTTCATACCCCAGACCGTGCTCGCCGGAAATGGTTCCCCCCATAGAAACGCCGGTTCCGTATATCTCATCCATCATCTTGGGAATCTTAGCCTCCCATTCATCGCTGGCAATCCCCCTACCCATCAGATGTAGATGTACATTGCCGTCGCCAGCGTGCCCTGGAGCTGTAATTGGTATTTTGTAGCGGATTGCGATCTCCTTTACGCGCGACACGAAGTCAGCAATGCGGCTGCGTGGCACCACAACATCCACCACTTCTATAGGATCATTACGCCGTATCGCCGGAAACATCTTTTCCCTAGCCTCCAGCAGATCCCTCTTGGCATGCTCGCCTGTGGGGATATAAACATCTACAGCGCCATTACCGATGCACACGCCAGCAATCTTATTGGCTAATTCATACACTTCATCGCTGGAATTGCTCTCCAATATCACCAGCAGAAAAGCGGGATGCTGGCTAAACGGGATTTTGTGCTCAATGTAATCCTCGATCATATCGATTACGTCTTTTTCCAAAAACTCAAGGCCTATGACTGGCACGCCCAACTTCAGAATTTCCGGAACAGTTTTTATCGCTTGGCGTAGGCTGGTAAACGGTACCCATAGAATCTCGCGTAATCCGGGAGGCGTTGACAGTTTAAGCATAACTTCGGTGATAACGGCCAGCGTCCCCTCGGAGCCAACAAGTAGCTGGGTCAAATCATAGCCGGTAGAGCATTTAACGTACTTGCCACCTGTTCTGACTATCTGGCCTGTAGCCAATACTGCCTCCAGTCCAAGCACAAAGTTGCGCGTGACACCATATCGCACCGCGCGCATACCACCAGCGTTAGTGGCCACGTTTCCACCGATAAAAGCGCTTTTCTCGCCTGGATACAGCGGATAATATAGCCCCTCGACTTCCACTGCCTGGCACAGGTCCATAAGCCGCACACCGGACTCGGCCACAACAACAAAGTTATCGCCATCAATCTCTTTTATGCGGTTCATCTGCTCCAGTGACAGAACTACACCACCATGGATGGGTACAGCGCCGCCACTGATCCCCGTTCCCGCACCTCTGGGCGTTACAGGAATCTTTTCCGCATTAGCCAAAGCCAGAATTTTGGCCACATCACTAGTATTATCTGGCTTGACAACGGCTTCGGGGTAATGCAGTTTAGAAGTGGGCGACTCATCGCCGCAGTACGATTCCAAATCGTCGTGCTCGGCAATAACGTTGTTGGCACCTACGATTTGCGCCATGGTTTGAATAAACTTGTCTGTTACTTTATTATAGTCGCCCAACTGTAACCATCCACAAATAATCGCTGTTTATTATTACCTCATCACGTCACAAACTGCAACACACCAAAGATCATTGGAAGGCTGCCGATAAAGCTGCAGCCAGTCTATTCGGTATTTAATGCCCCAGACTTAAAAACCCAGCACTAAGGCCGGGTATTTCTTTCATCTATTCAATTGTGATAGCGATAAGTTATTTAGCCTTGCTTTTGTTATCAGTAGTTGAGTCAGAACTGTCAGTTTTGGCCTCTGCTGTAGCAGCCGCTTTCTTGGTTTCCTTAGCTTCGGCTGGTGTCGTCTCAGTATCCGCGCCGTTATCTCTTTTCCCGGGAGCTGCATTACCCCTCCCATAATCGGTGGTATAAAAGCCAGACCCCTTATATATAACCGTTACCGGCGAGAACATGCGCCTGCCCTTGCCCTTACACACAGGACAGTAAACCTCGTCATCATCGTGAAAACCGCGCCTCACCTCAAACTTCTTTGAGCAGTCTGCACATTCGTACTCATATATGGGCATACCGGTTACTCCTAGCTAGTGGCGAACTGTATACTGCCATATATAATACCACATTGGCACCTCATGTTAAACTTTGATCTCAGACCTTTTGCTTTTCCCGCCTCGGCTGAAAACTATGGGCACGTTGCTGCCACTACCTAATGATCCAAGTACCTTTTCCAAATCAGCTGCATTATTTACTGAGCACATGTTAAGCTCCGTGATAATGTCGCCCTTCACAAGTCCTGCCTTTTGACCCAAAGAACCGGGCACAACCTGACCGATGAATGCGCCGACTACTGACACTGAGCCAGCTTTCTGTGCAATTCTGCCAGCATCAGCGATTTTGAGGCCAAAGCGAGGTTTGCATGAATCGCCACCATTAGACAACAACCGATCCAGCGCTGGCCGGTTAAAACCAATGATAGGCTGACCATCGACAACTATGACCGGAACCCCCATCTGCCCTGTGATCTGCTTTATTTCGCCTGCGGCCGAACTATCGGCGGATATGTCTTTTTCCGTATATGTAACTCCCTTTTGTGCCAGATATGCTTTTGCCTGATGGCAGTAGCCGCACGCTGGTGATGAATATAAAGTTACGTTCGCCATTATGCCTCCCTTAAACTAGCTAATTACTCAAACAACTCTTTCCTTTGTCAAGCAGCTCCTGCGGAAACTGCACACTCACCTCGGCGTAAAAATCTCCATTGTTCGACTGATTACCCAGCTTTAGCATACCTTTGCGTATTTAAAATGGGGCAGGGCTCTTTAACCATACCCCATTTAAAATCTATCAAATATACGATTTTATACTTCGCGGAACTCACCTTCAACGGTGTCGCCATCGCGTCCATGACCAGCATCTTCCTGCTGGCAATCGCCTTGATGCTCACTGCCAGCGTCCATTGTAGCACCAGCCTGACTGTACACCGCCTCACCAATTCGCTGAGCCGCTGCCTGCAGTTCATCCTTGCCGTTTCGAATCTGATCTATGGTACCGCTAGTTAGCGCCGACCGTAGTGCCGCAACCTTGCCCTCAACCTCGCCCTTAAGCTCCTCAGGCAGCTTTTCGCCTATCTCTCCTAGTGTCTTTTCGACGCTGTAGGCCAGATTATCGGCATCGTTCTTTATCTCGATTTCCTCGCGCCGCTTCTTATCATCTTCGGCATGGGCCTCGGCCTCATTTACCATTCGATCTATGTCCTGTCGAGTCAGACCGGAATTAGCAGTGATGGTTATCTTCTGTTCCTTGCCTGTGCCTTTATCCCGCGCCGACACATTAAGTATGCCATTGGCATCGAGATCAAAAGTAACTTCAATCTGAGGCATGCCCCTTGGCGAGGGTGCTATGCCATCAAGTTTGAATCGTCCGATTGACTTATTCTCAGCTGCCATTGGGCGCTCGCCTTGCAGAACATGCACATCAACTTCCGGCTGCCCATCCGACGCCGTGGTGAACATTTCGCTCTTCTGCGTGGGTATAGTGGTATTTCTAGTAATAAGCGGGGTCATCACAGCACCCATGGTCTCGATACCCAGCGTCAGCGGAGTAACATCTAAAAGCAGCACATCCCTAACCTCACCCTTTAGCACGCCACCCTGAATGGCGGCGCCCATTGCTACCACTTCATCGGGGTTAACACCTTTGTGGGGCTCTTTACCGAATATCTCTTTAACCTTGCTTACCACCGCTGGCATCCTAGTTTGTCCTCCTACGACGATAACCTCATTGATACCGCCCGGTTTAACGCCAGCGTCGGCCAGTGCCTGATTTACCGGCTTTACCGTTTTTTCGATGAGCTTTGCAACCAGTTGCTCAAGCTTAGATCGAGTTAATGTCATGTTAAGGTGTTTGGGGCCCTCGGCGTCAGCCGTTATAAACGGTAGATTGATCTCGGTTTGTTCAACTGTGGAAAGTTCACACTTGGCCTTCTCTGCAGCTTCCTTCAACCTCTGTAGGGCTGCCCGATCATGCTTGAGATCAGTGCCTTGGTCACGCTTGAACTCCTTAACAATGAAGTCTATGATTTTCTGGTCAAAGTCATCACCACCCAGCAGCGTATCGCCGTTGGTAGACTTAACGTGGAACATGCCATCACCAATCTCTAGAATCGAGATGTCGAACGTACCTCCGCCAAGATCGAATACGGCGATTGTCTGGTCATCGTTCTTATCAAGGCCGTAGGCCAGCGCAGCAGCCGTCGGCTCATTGATGATCCTCAAAACCTCAAGCCCCGCAATTTTCCCCGCGTCTTTAGTGGCCTGGCGCTGTGAGTCGTTATAATACGCAGGCACGGTTATCACCGCTTGGTTGATCGACTCACCAAGTTTGGCCTCCGCATCAGCTTTTAACTTCTGAAGTATCATGGCCGATATCTCGGGTGGCGCATAGGCCTTGCCCGACATATTGACGTGGGCATCGCCATTTTGCGCCTCGGTGACTTTATATGGTAGTACTTTGATCTCTTTTAGAATCTCTTCGTCTTTATACTTGCGCCCCATAAGACGCTTGATGGAGAAGATTGTATTGTCCGAATTGGTCACAGCTTGGCGTTTTGCCGACTGCCCTACAAGTCTTTCCCCCGTTTTGGCGTTTTTTGCCACCACAGAGGGTGTTATTCTACCACCATCTTGGTTCTCCAAAACGGTCGGATCGCCTGCCTCTATAACCGCCACACAAGAGTTAGTGGTTCCCAAATCTATTCCTAGTACTTTAGCCATTGTTCCTTCCTTCCTTGATATTCACGTTATCCAAAAATTGTTTATTTTAACTGGAAACGATTACCTGTGCCGGGCGAATAACATCACCGCCAAGCTTGTAACCATCTTTTATGACCTCTTTGACTCTGCACTTATCATCACTTGCAGTATCATCGCAGAAAATCGCCTCGTGCTGTCGCGGATCGAACAGCGTGCCCTTAACATTGATTTTACTCACACCTTCTTTTTCAAGGATCGACATCAGCTTTTCTTTGATAAGAGAAACGCCTTTCACCCAGTCCTTTTCGGCCATATCATGCGGCGCTGAATCCTGCGCGTAGTTGAAATCGTCCAGCACCGGAAGCAGTTTAAGTATCAGGCTCTTGTTGGCGCATTTGACCTGTTTTTCTTTTTCCTGCTCTATACGGCGTTTATAATTGGTAAAATCAGATCTTACCCTTTGGGCAAGCTGCGCAGAATCATCAACTACGCCCTGTTCTATACCAAGCGTTTCTCCCGCAGTCGCTGGGTGCAAATCAGCCTCAAAGCTCTGCTCTTCTTCATCATTATTGTCGGTCGACATGTCGAGCCAGCTTGGGTCAAAGTATCTGCCTCTATCTTTCCATCCGTTATCGCCAAATCCAAACACTAAAGCCCCCTATATAACCTCTCAAGTCGCATCTTTATAAGTATGTAAATCAACCGGCTCTTTAAAATCCTCTGGCATTTCACCATACCATCTGGAATCGGCAAACATACTCTCAAAAGCTTTTCTTTCACCGCAATATTTACATATAGCCTCACAGTAACCGTACTTTGGGTTACCCACCATCCAATAATGAACGCAGGTCTTGGAATCAACCTTTGCTTTTATCGCAATCTTCATAGCGTACTACCCCAAAATGTATTCAATTGTATTTTAATGGAACAGGAACATGATGTATGCGACTTTTGTCTCATCGTGGGAACAAGCTAAACAGAAGTAGAAGGTAGCTCCAGAAAGGGATGGGAGGGGAAAGTGTTGGGTTTGCTAGTCCCCGAAGACTATCTCGAAGGCACAAGATATAGCGCCGGGGGAACAGATGGACTCACACTCGATACACCAGCCACATTCGTCGGTCTCAATGATGGTAATAATATTATTAATCATGACTATAGCCTGGCATTTGCAGATTTCTATACACGCACCACAGGAATCGCATTTTTCAAGATCTATATAGGGCATTTCTGCCATTTTGACCCTCCATACTGATCTATATTAGAGCAAGATATCGTATATAATCTGCGACATTTGTCTCATGCCGCCATTTCCACCATGTTTTCAAGCGCTTTTTTATTGCTTATTACTATTCGGTGACGGTTCATTTTTATGGCGCCGTCCACCTCTAGTATTTTCAGCGACCTGCCAACCACCTCTCTGGCCGTGCCCGCCATGGCCGCCATATCCTGCTGAGTCAGCCTGGGTTTGGGGCCGGCGCCATCACCAGCGTATTTGAGCAAAATGCCGGCAACGCGACCGATAACGTGTTTAAACGATAAGTCCTCGACTAACAGAGATAAATTGCGAATCCTCTCCGCCAACAGGTCGGTGGCGTTTTTTTGAGCTTGGGGATACTTGTCCAGCAGCGCATGCATATCAACATTACCTATGCCGTATAAATCAACGGGGCTCATCGCCTGCGCGCTAGCTGGATTGGGCAGGTTATCGATTACGGGAACGTCGTTGAATGACTGGCCTGCGTACACTAGATATATAATCTGTTCCTTGCCCTCGGCAGACGTCTTGAACAGCTTGACTACGCCTGATGCAACAATATACAGATTATCCACGGGGTCACCCTCCAGGGCAATTATTGCTCCACGTTTTAATGATTGCTCAAAGAAAAGCTTAGCGGCTTCCTCAAGCTCAGCCGAGGCAAAGCCGGTAAAATACGCAACCTGCTTGAAAATCTCTATATCAATAGCCATAAAAACGACTCAAAAAGAGTTAGCGACATTATACACTATCCCAGAACCACAGGCGAGTTGGTTTTATCGAACGAATTTACCCATATAGCCAGCGACACCACTGCCAATTGCCGCACCAAGCCATACTTTCCAATCAACCGCTTCATAGCTCAAACCCACTTAGCCCTATTTCTTCCATTTTACACAAAAATAAGTAGCCCTGAATCTACCATATATTGACAACATTCGCCGACGGGCTTTAAAGTGGAGCTATAGCCTTAATGCGATAGATATTATCTGAGCAACAAAAATGACGTTGAACAAGAAAATAGCGTATATAGACTTGGCTACACGTGAAATCGAGTCACAGCCGATTCCTTTAGTTCTGCGCCAGAAATACATCGGCGGGCGCGGCCTTGACATGTACCTACTCTACAACCATGTGAAGCCCAACATCGATGCTTTAGGCCCGGAGAACGTGGCACTTATCAGCGCCGGCGTGCTGGTGGGAACACCTTCGTCAGGAACAGGGCGGACGCATATAGCGGGCAAATCGCCGCTTACAGGCTACGTTGGCAGCTCTAATATGGGTGGTTTTTTCTCATCCGAACTTCGTTGGGCCGGTTTCGACCATTTGATAATAAAAGGGAAAGCCAATAAACCAAGCTATTTGTGGATACATGACGGCGAAATCGAGATACGTGACGCGGCCCATCTGTGGGGATTGAATACACAAGAAACGCAACAGGCGATAAGAGACGCACACGGCGACCAGGAGATACAGTCGCTGGTCATTGGTCCGGCGGGTGAAAACTTGGTGCGTTATGCCAACGTGATGACCTCACTCAAAAACGCCGGAGGCCGAACCGGTATGGGCGCACTGCTGGGTTCGAAAAACCTTAAGGCGGTTGCTGCCAGAGGCACACTTGACCTCAAAATCGCCCACCCCGAAGAAGCGCTTGCGTATAATAAACGTATTATCGACGACATTCTATCGGCCAAAGCATCCAAGGTTATGGGACGCTACGGCTCACCGTTCATCTGGGGAGTTACCAACAGCTCTGGTATGGTAAGGGTACGCAATTTTCAGCGTAATCAGTTGGAAAACGCCACTGTTGTGGAGTGCGAAGAGTTAGAGAAATACTCCGTGGGCAGGGCGGGCTGCTTTGGCTGCCAGATGCACTGCCGTGGGAGGTACCGCATACCCGATGGCCCTTATAAAGGAACCTACGCCGAAGGACCGGAGTACACCGCTCAGGGCGCCTTTGCCGGCGAAGTGGACTGTACAGACCCCATGACCGTAATGGTGGGCAACCACCTAACAAATATATACGGCCTTGACAATCTGGAAGCGGGCAGTATGATCGCCTGGGCCATGGAGCTCTATGAGCTGGGGTTATTGACCGATAAGGATACGGATGGAATGAAGCTGAAGTTCGGCAATGACAAAGCTGTAATCGAAATGATAGGCCGTATCGCACGGTGCGAAGGCTTTGGCGCAATACTTGCCGAGGGTCCCTTAAGGGCTGCCGCGATAATAGGCAAAGGCTCTGCCAAGTATCTGGTGCATTCCAAGGGCATGAGCAACCTGCACTCCGACGAGCGCTCTACACCGTCGTTGGCGCTGGGTGTTGCCACCAGTTCTAGGGGTGCAGACCACGTTCGCAGCCGCGCTGCCATCGACCTTTTCGGCCTGCCTGAATCACTACTTAAAAATGTGTACGGACAACCCACACCTTACGACGGCCCAATGACCTCAGATTATGCCTCGTATGATGGCAAACCCAGACAGGTGCTGTGGCAGGAGATGTGCTATGAGGCAGTGGACAGCCTGGGGATGTGCAAGTACCACACCGTGTTTATCGGCCCCAACTACCCTAACTTTGAGGAGTGGTCAAAACTGCTGTACTACAATACTGGACTTGAGCTTTCACCACTGGATATATGGAACGTGGCGGATAGAGCCTATACAATGGAACGACTGTTCAACCTACGGGAAGGTATGACCAGGGCAGACGACATGCTGGTAGACCGCTACTACGATGAACCAGCGCCAGACGGCATCAGCAAGGTACGCGGCTCAAAGATAGACCGCGGTAAGTACAACGCCATGCTGGACGAGTACTACGAGATGCACGGTTGGGATAGTAACGGCATACCTACAAAAGCGACGTTAAAAAAGCTGGGACTGGACAAAGAACCAACTGGTTTGCTCTAATCTTCCCCTACAAGCCACTTTTACGTGCATACCTTAACTCTATATATTAAGCAAATCGTTTTGCAGCTCTGGAAGTACCTGGACAGCCTTTTCATCGCTCAAGGATGAATCTCTCGTCTCAAGGAATAACTTGCAATGGAAATCGCCACAGGCCGCAGTGCAATCCGCATACGGCTGCCAAATTATGATCAGTCATGTTATCCTTCTGCTACAGCCTTACGGGAATACCCCGGCCCTGCAAATATTCCTTGACCTCGCGGATGGAGTAGGTTTTGAAGTGAAAAATGCTGGCGGCAAGTACAGCGTCAGCTTTACCAACACTCAGCGCATCATACAGGTGTTCCAGCGTGCCCGCGCCACCGCTGGCGATTACGGGAACGGATACGGACTCGCTGACAATGCGGTTCAACTCGATATCATACCCCGCTTGCTGGCCATCGGCATCCCAACTGGTAAGCAACAGCTCGCCTGCCCCAAGCTCAACGGCACGTTTTGCCCAACCGACAGCGTCTATACCCGCTGACCGACGCCCACCGTAGATAAGTGCCTCCCAGCCATCGTTTGGCTCCTTACGTCTAGCGTCAATGGCAACGACTACGCACTGTGAGCCAAACTTCTTGGCGCCTTCACCTATCAGTTCTGGGTTGAGCACTGCTGCGGTATTGATAGCAATCTTGTCCGCACCCGCAGCCAGCATAAGCCGCATATCGGCAACCTCGCGTATACCACCGCCGACCGTAAACGGGATAAAGACCTGCTCAGCCACACGCCGTACCATATCGACCATCGTATCCCGGCCATCAGACGATGCGGTGATATCAAGGAACACTAGCTCGTCGGCATCTTGAGTGTCATAGAATCCGGCAAGCTCCACTGGGTCACCGGCATCGCGCAGTTGGGTAAAGCTGGTGCCTTTAACCACACGCCCACATGTTACATCCAAACAAGGGATTATTCTTTTAGTTAACATCAGTCCTTGCTCTCAAGTGCCATTTTGAAGTAATTGGCGTACATTTTAAGCCCATACTCCCCGCTTTTTTCTGGGTGAAACTGGGTTGCTACAATGTTATCTTTAACAATCATGGCGCAGATAGAGATGCCGTAATCAGTGGTAGCGGCAATTACCAGCTTATCCTCCGGCACACCGTGATAGCTATGCACAAAGTAGAAATTCGTATTATTAGGTATCCCATTGAAAATAGGGTGCTCTATTTTCTGCTCGAGTTGATTCCAACCCATATGCGGAATCTTGCGTCCCTCCGGCAGTCGTCGTACAACGCCCGGGATGATACCCAAACATTCGTGCCAGCCCTCCTCCTCGGTGGCCGAAAACAGAACCTGCAACCCAATACATACAGCTAATAAAGGCCGTCCGCTTGCGACAACTTTGTGTATCACATTATCTATGCCAAGCCCGACTAGGCTGTTCATAGTATCGTTGGCAGCACCAACACCCGGCAATACAACGACATCTGCGTCTAAAATAGTATCAGCATTATTGGTTATGTTCGCCTCATAACCCACTTTGGCAATTGCGTTCACCACGCTGCGCAAATTACCGGCGCCGTAATCGATTATTGCGATCAAATACCCATCTCCCAACTACATTCAAACCCATCATACGTTAGGCACCCAAAAGCAGTCAACCTTACATTTCGGAAATAGGATACCTTATTGCAAAATGCTTGGTTGTATGGTATACAGGCATGGCAACACGATGTATAATCGTGTTTCGACATGGTATGAGGAAAAATGGGCAAAGTTGCGATAATTACCGACAGCGTCTCCTGTGTACCCAGCCAATTAATACAAGAATACGGCATTGAAATTATGCCGGTAAACATAATTATAGACGGCAAATCCTACAAGGATGGCATAGATATAACCGCAACTGAGTTATATACACAACTCAAGCATTTGAAGAGGGTGCCCACAACGTCAACGCCTTCACCCGGCCAGTTCTTAGAGCTATATAAACAACTTTCCGAGCAAACAAACGATATCATAGTAATTACCGTTTCCTCGCAGCTCAGCGCAGTGTATAACGTAGCATGCCAAGCGGCAGAACTGGGCAAAAAGCAACTTGCCGAAGTCAATATCAATATCCTCGACTCGATGACGGCAGCGGGAGCAGAAGGATTTGTGGTAATTGCCGCAGCACGAGCTGCCGCCCGTGGCCTTGACCTAGCCAGTGTCACCCAGGTAACCAAGGACTTGAGGAATCGGGTGCATATGCTTGGTATGCTGGATACGCTTCACTATCTGGCGAAAAACGGACGGGTTAAAAAGGCAGCGGCGTGGGCAAGCGCTATTTTCAGGATAAAACCTATTCTCCACATATCACCTGCATCGGGAGAAGTGAACTTTCTGGCAAAGACACGCACCAAACGTAAGGGCGTTGAACTGCTCGTAAGTTTGATGAGCGAACGTATCGGTAATCAAAAACTGCACTTGAATATACAGCACGCCAACGCATTGGATGATGCCGCAAATCTCAGAAGTCAGATCGAAAGCGATTTCAATTGTGAGGAAGTTTATATTACAGACTTCACACCTGTAATGGGCGCGGCAACCGGGCCCGGGGTCCTCTGCTTATCGTTTTACGGTAGTGATTGATCTATTAAACATGAGTAATAGCAATCCTCCTTCCCTTGTTTGCCAAGCATATACAAAGTTCCTATAATACAAAAAATGCACACTTGTCTTCTTTACTGCAAAACGACCAGGAGCAATTTTATGCTCGATAAATTCCTGATAGTAAAAGACCTGCGCAAAAGCTTCAATGAAACTAAAGCGGTTAATGGCGTTTCTTTTACTATAAGTCGGGGCGAGATATTCGGGTTGCTCGGACCCAGCGCCGCGCGGTAAACACCATTTCAGCTAGAACGCCTTGCTGTGATTTACCACTAACCTGTCTAATATACCCGTTGACGGATTGTATAAAGATACGGGTTGAATTTTGTCGCCTACACGCAGCCGCTCAAAGCCGGCTTCCCTACTGTCCTTTACCATCTCTGTAGCATCAGTTATCGCCAACGTCATCACCTTGCCATCTTTTCTGCCGACAATAATCTCACGTAGCTCACTATCTAACTCACGTATCACGCCCGCCAGTGCATGGGCATCTTCCCTCCGCTGTTCGGCCATGTCCCTCAGCGGCATAGATTGCTCAAGGGTTTTTTCAAGATTTTCAACCGGTTTTTCCAGCGCAACAACATCATCAAAGCCCAACTCGGAATCAGCTACTTTAGTCTGCGCTGAGGCCACCAACGTTACTTTTATTTCATCTTTAAGTGTCTGATCTGTCGTTACACCAAATATGATGTGAGCCTCTGGATGCAGCGCCTGCTGCACCACCTCAGACGCCCCCTGTACATCAGTTACTTTTAGTTTGCGGCTACCGGATACTACCAACAGCGCCTTTCTTGCTTCAGAAAGATCGGTTTCAAGAAACGGACTGGCGAGCGCTTTTTTAGCAGCTAAGGCAGATGAATTGCGATTGCTTTGGCCCAGTGCAAAGTAGCAGCGCCCGCCGTGCATCAAGACACTGCGCACATCGGCAAAATCAACATTAATCTCGCCCCGGCACGAAACCACGTCTGCCATGGACAACACAGCGTGCTTCAGGGCCCCATCGGCCAACTTAAACGCCTTGTTTAAGGCAAGATTCACGCCATTCACGCCAAGCAAGCGATCGTTGGGAACAATTACCAGACTGTCAACGTACTGTTCCATCTCAGTAATGCCCTGCTCGGCGAGTTGCTGCTTGGCACTGCCCTCAAAAAAGAATGGCCTAGTAACAACTCCCACCACTAGTGCACCGCATTCCCTAGCCATACGGGCGACGATTGGAGCAGCGCCCGTCCCTGTTCCTCCACCCATGCCGGCTGTGACGAACACCATATCTGCCTCATCGCACATCGCTCTAATTTCGTCAGCGCTGTTCTCGGCAGCCAGTCTCCCCATCCCAGGATCTCCACCAGCGCCTAGGCCCCTAAGCTGTTGTTGACCTAAAATCAAACGCATATGCTGCGGCACCAAAGCCAGTGCCTGCTTATCCGTGTTGAGGCACTTGAAAACGGTGCTGTCTGGCCGCTGGCGCATCATCCTTGCCACCGCATTGCAGCCCCCACCGCCGATTCCCAGAACCCTTATCTTGGCGCTACTGTTGCCATTATTTCTTGCCGAAGCCATATCAACCTCCTGCAAACGTAACTTGCAGGGATTATAGAACACATGTTCTAATTTGTCAACCCCCGTCATCGTACGAGGCCCTACCCAAGTTGATTAAAAGCATACGTTCATATATAATTTCTAGGAAGAAATTTGGATATCACCTCTGGCGGTTTTAAACTCCTATTGAGTTTCCCCAGTTGATTTACGAATATCTGATATTTATGGGAGGATTTATGGCGACTGACGCTGTTTTTAATCAATTCAAAGGCTCTGCAGACTATGTAACTTCTGAACCGCTACGCAATGCGGTCAACGTATCTATAGCGCTAAAACGTCCGCTGCTCATCAGGGGTGAGCCTGGCACAGGCAAAACGCTGCTGGCCCACAGCATAGCCAAAGACCTGGACAAAACGCTGCTAACATGGAACATCAAGTCCACCACCAAGGCACAGGAGGGGCTATATGTATACGATACGGTGCAACGATTAAACGACAGCCGTTTTTCCGATAAAGATATATCCGACATCAAGCAGTACATCAAATTAGGTAAACTGGGACAGTCCTTCGTCGCGGACAAGCTGGTGGTGCTGCTCATTGACGAAATCGACAAGGCCGACTTGGAGTTCCCAAACGACCTGTTAAACGAGCTGGATGTTATGACCTTCTACATACCAGAGACCGAAGAAACGATAACGGCCAAACAGCGGCCCATAGTAATCATCACCAGCAACGCAGAGAAAGAGCTACCAGACGCTTTCTTGCGTCGCTGCATCTTCCATTATATAGAATTTCCTGCGGCTGATTTAATGGAGGAGATCGTAAGGGTGCATTATCCTGATATTAAAGACAAGCTGCTCAAGGAAGTGATACGGGTCTTCTACGCACTGCGCAAACTAAACGACCTCAAAAAGAAGCCATCCACCAGCGAACTCATCGACTGGATACACGCGCTACGTGCCGGTGGTATCCCTATCGAAAAACTCAAGGAGGAGATACCGTTCGTTGGCACGTTGCTCAAAAAAGAGGCGGATTACAGCTATTTTTTAGAGTGGAAATTAAACGAAAAACAGGGTTGGAGGCCAAACGCCTACCGAATGCCTTAAGTTACGATTCGAAACATGTTTACAGATTTTTTCTACACACTGCGAAGCCGCAAAATACCGGTAACCATCACCGAGTGGATGACCCTTATGGAGGCACTGGACAAGGGTTTCATCAACAGCCTGGATGACTTTTACTATCTGGCACGGGCGATTCTCGTAAAAAGCGAAAGCCTATTCGACCAATACGATATCGCATTCGGCGAGTACTTCAAAGGTATCGAGGGTCCGCCAGAAATAGGCGAGCAGTTTCTGGACTGGCTTAAAGACCCAATCAACCGCATGATATTAACCGAGGAAGAGCAGGCACTGTACGAACAAGAAGACCTTGAGGAGCTGATGCGTAAGTTCGAAGAGCGCATGAAGCAGCAAACCGAGCGTCACGACGGTGGAGGCAATTGGGTGGGCACAGGCGGCACCTCGCCCTTTGGGCATTCCGGTTGGCATCCGGGTGGAATCAGGGTGGGAGGTGAGTCCCGCAACAAACATGCCATGAAGGTGGCGCAGGAGCGCCGTTTCAAAGATTATCGCAGCGATTTGATACTGGATATAAGGCAGATAAAACTGGCGCTAAAAGGGTTACGCCAACTCAGCCGTATCGGTGATGAGGATGAGTTAGACATTGAAGAAACCATTGACGAAACCTGCAAAAACGCAGGAGAAATTGAGCTTATCTTTAAGCGTAGCCGCAAGAACGCGGCCAAGGTGCTGTTGCTTATGGACGTCGGCGGCTCAATGGACCCGTTTGCCCTGTTATGCAGCCGTCTTTTTACTGCCGCGCATGCCAGCTCACATTTCAAGGACCTGCAGTACTATTACTTCCACAACTGCGTATACGATCATTTGTACACCAACGCTTTGATGCACGAGGGCATCAGCACCGATTATCTGATACACACCCTGCCGCCGGATTACAAGGTTATCTTCGTGGGCGATGCGCGCATGGCAACCAGCGAATTAACGCAGAAAAATGGTATCATCAACTATTACATGCACAACGACCTACCCGGCTTATTATGGCTTAAGAAGTTCTCTGACCACTTTACTCATAGCATATGGCTCAATCCTGAGGAGATGTATTACTGGAACCACCCCACTGTGGTAATGATTAACAAACTGTTCCCCATGTACCCCCTTACTGTAGACGGAATATCCGACGCAGTGCGCAAGCTCATCGTCAAAAAGTAATAAAAAGAGGCACACCGCAAAAACATGCCACTCCCCATTGAATATCCTAATACAAGGCAGCATTACTAAGGTTTAGCTATAGTGGAATTCCAAGAATTTCCTACCCGTACTGGCAACTCACATATTTCGCTCAGATCAAGGCCTGAGCGTCCTATACTTCGGCCCAAGCTGTGTCTTGGTAACCTCGTAAGCCTGTTTCACAAACTCGCATAGCATCGGACGCGTTTCACGCGGATCGATCATCTCATCGTACCACATCGATTCACCGGCCCGAAACGGCGAGTTCAGCTTTTCAAGCCTTTGCTCAATTCTCTCGCGCTCCGCATTGGGATCAGGTGCAGCTTCGATCTGGCTCTTGTAAGCGGCCATTACACCACCCTCAAGCGGCATAGCAGACAACACCGCCGACGGCCATGCATACGTAAGATTGAGACGCAATTTGCTACCGCGAAGGCCACCCGCAACGCCGAACCTGCGCCTTATGATTACGCTGACCCACGGCACTGTCGCCTGATCGAGGGCAAATTGTGCCCGTGCGGCCCTGCGTATCATACCTGTTGATTCCGACTCAACGCCAACCATAAATCCAGGTACATCCATCAGATATATAACCGGCAAATGGAAGGTATCAGCCATGTCAATAAACTTAGCCATCTTGTCAGCAGCGTCCGGTGTTTGCGCACCGGCATAATGCATACAATCGTTGCTCATAATGGCCACGGGATAACCGTCTATCCGAGCCAAAATGGTTACAAACGGCCTGCCGAAATAAGGCGTCATCTCGAACATGGAGTCCCTGTCAACGATATGTGATATCAGTTTACGTATGTCATAGGTCTTTTTTTTGTCTTTGGGAATAATTGACAGCAGTTCTTCATCGCGCCTATCGGGGCTATCTGAAGTCGCTAAACGCTTGGGTTGCTCCCAAACGTTCTGTGGCATGTAATCCATAAAATGCTTTATCTGTCTAAATACGTCATCTTCGTCTTCGGCAACGTTGTCCACCACGCCACTCTTGAAAGCATGGATTTTGTAGCCACCAATTTCTGCTTTACTTTGAGTAATACCAAACGCCCGCTGCGTTACCGGTGGTCCGGCCACAAATATATCGCAGTCTACCTTGGTCATAATGCTAAAGTGCGCCTCAGCCATCCATATGGCAGCATACCCGGCCACTGCACCAAGCGCCGCCGAGACTACGGGCACCTGATACATTAGTGGCATGGTATAAGTCAGGCTCTGCGGTGGCATATGGATCTGCCTTGCCGGGTTAGCGTGTCCCTCTATCCCACGCACACTGCCACCTGGTTCCTCTACCAGACGGATATACGGCACCTTCCATTCAATGGACATCTTGGCAGCCAATTCTCTTTTGTGCCCCTGTATATTACCCCGAACAGTATGATCACCTCCCTGAATAACCATCATCCTGCCATTTACTTTTCCATGGCCTATAAGATGGGCAGCCGGCACAAGCGATGAGATTTTACTGTCATCATCATACTCGACACGACCAACAAGTGTGCCTATTTCATTAAAAGAATCCTTATCAAAGAGTCTGTCAATTCGTTCTCTTACTGTATATTTGCCCTTTTTCTTGTGTTTTGCGATGTTCTTCTGCCCGCCCATTTGCTTAGCAAGAGCCCTGCGGTAATTCAGTTCCTCGACATCTTTTCCCCAAACCATGGAAAGCACCTCCGACAAATGATCGGTTCTCAAGCATCTTGTTGCCTATGATAATATCACTTGGCAAGGGCACCAGCAACTTATATATGCGAACAATTGACTAAAAGCCGGCAAGCCCTTATAATGACTGTTGCTCCCTTTCATACGATTTATGTACTGCTATAGTGCTGAATTCAGAATTGAGAGTAGTTATAATCCTACATCTGATGCTTTCGGTTAATGTTATTGTTGCAGAATAGCAATACTGTAGTATTGCTATTTTTAGTTTCAATCTGATAGAATATGCTCTGGTTACTTAATCGCCCGAGTAGCGCAAGGGTAGCGCAGCCGACTTGTAATCGGCAGGTTAGTGGGTTCGAATCCCCTCTCGGGCTCAGGATTTAACGAGAGGAGGGGTGGGTGAGCGGTTAATACCAGCAGACTGTAAATCTGCCGCCTTATGGGCTACGCAGGTTCGAATCCTGCCCCCTCCACCACGAAAGGCCCACATAGCTCAGGAGGTAGAGCACATTCTTGGTAAGAATGAGGTCACCAGTTCGAATCTGGTTGTGGGCTCCAAATAATAAGGAGGAACAAAAAGACATGGCCAAGAAAGTATTTGAAAGAACAAAGCCACACATCAATGTAGGAACGATTGGGCACGTAGACCATGGCAAAACAACGCTCACAGCGGCAATAACTATGGTATTAGCAAAGCAGGACCTTGCCGACTACAGACCATTCGATTCCATCGACAACGCTCCGGAAGAGAAGGCTAGAGGTGTTACCATCGCTATCCAGCACGTGGAGTATGAGACAGAAAAACGTCATTATGCTCACGTGGACTGTCCGGGCCATGCCGACTATATCAAGAACATGATAACCGGTGCTGCTCAAATGGATGGCTCGATTCTGGTGGTGGCCGCCGACGATGGCGTTATGCCGCAAACCAGAGAGCATCTGCTATTAGCAAAACAGGTGGAAGTGCCATACATCGTAACCGCACTTAATAAAGTGGATATGGTTGATGACGAGGAACTTCTTGAGGTAACCGAGATGGAGCTTAGGGAAGAGTTGTTCCCCAAATATGAGTTCCCCGGCGATGAGATTCCTATTATCAGAATCAGCGCACTGAAAGTACTTGAGTGTGGCTGTGGCACAAGAGAATGCCAATGGTGCGGCGCGGTATTGCAGCTCATGGATGCGCTGGATAATTATATACCAGAGCCGCAGCGCCCTCAGGACAAACCATTCCTTATGCCTGTTGAAGACGTATTCAGTATTAAAGGCCGAGGAACAGTAGTAACCGGTAGAGTAGAGCGCGGAATGATCAAAAATGGCGATGAAATAGAGATCGTTGGACTAAAAGAAACACGCAAGGTTGTTATAACCGGTCTTGAGATGTTTCATAAAACACTTACCGAAGCGCTTCCAGGCGATGCTGCAGGATGTTTGCTTCGCGGTGTCGACAGAGAAGATATCGAACGAGGGATGGTATTGGCCAAACCAGGCACTATAGTGCCTCATACCAGCTTTGAAGCAGAAGTATATGTGCTAACCAAAGAAGAGGGCGGACGACACACACCCTTCTTCAACGGCTACAAGCCACAGTTCTACATCAAGACTACAGATATTACAGGTTCTATCGAGTTGCCAAAAGGCATGGAAATGGTTATGCCCGGTGATCACGCCAAATTATCGGCTAAACTGATAGTTCCAATGGCATTGGAAGACGGCCTACATTTCGCAATCCGCGAGGGCGGCAGGACTGTCGGTTCAGGAGTAATTCTGAAGGTCGGTGAATAAATATGGCTAAAAAAGGCACGGTGCGGGCAACTATATATCTTGCCTGTACCGAGTGCAAAGAAAGAACCTATCCCACAGTTAAAAATAAGAGAAACGACCCCGATCGTTTAGAGCTTAATAAATACTGCCCGCGGTGTAGAACTCATACGCCGCACCGCGAAGTAAAATAGGGAACATGACACAAGCTCCTAAGAAAGTACGATTCAAGTTTTTTCGTGATATTATCGCGGAGTTAAAAAAGGTAACCTGGCCCACGTGGCGCCAAACCGCCTACTTAACCGCCGTAATAATAGTCATCTGCCTTGTTGTTGGCCTCATCCTTGGGGGACTCGATTTCGGTTTAACTCAGGCCGTAAAGGCTTTGGTAAAATAAACTGAGGGAATCTATAACCTAGAAAGAACGCCTATGGAAACATTAAAAAAATATTGGTACGTCATACACACGTACTCCGGATACGAAGACCGCGTGAAGATCAATCTGGAGCACCGTATCCAGAATATGGACGTAAAAGATAAGATCTTACAGGTAATCATACCTACTGAAGAAGAGATCGAAATCAAAAACGGACAAAGAACCACCGTTGCAAAAAAGGTCTTTCCTGGATACATACTTATCGAGATGGAGCTTACCGACGAAAGCTGGTACGCAGTTAGAAACACTCCAGGCGTTATCGGCTTTGTCGGAACCGGCGCTGGTAGCAAGCCTACCCCACTCGAAGATCAGGAAGCTAAGGCCATACTAAAACAAATGGAAGCTGAAGCGCCACGTATCAAAGTGGGCATTGTCAAAGGTCAAAGTGTACGCATCATAGACGGGCCGTTTATCGACTTTATCGGCGTGGTCGACGAAATAAACCCAGAAAAGGGTAAGGTACGGGTACTCGTCTCCTTCTTCGGCAGAGAGACTCCGGTTGAGCTCGACCTACTTCAGATAGAAAAACTTTAATACTCATGAAACCAGAAGATAAATTTGCAACTATCAACGGACTCAAGCTGCACTATTTGGACTGGGGCAACACCAAACAGCAGACGATGATACTGCTGCACGGGTTCATCGCCCACGCCCGTAGTTGGGACGGATTTGCTGCCAAAATGCAGGGTAAATATCACGTTATAGCACTGGATCAGCGTGGTCACGGCGACAGCCAGTGGTCAAAGACTGGAGATTACGCATCGGAGGACTTCGGCAATGATCTGGCCGTTTTTGTGGACATGCTTGAGATAGAAAAACCAATTCTCATCGGCCACTCAATGGGCGGTAGAAATGTTATACTATATGCTGGAAACAATCCAGAAAAGGTAGATAGGCTTGTAGCCATAGATAGCCGACTGCGAAGCGATCCTATAAATGCTGCCGCTATCCAGCTTATGGTCCAATCTATATTGGATCACCTGGAGTCGGTAGAAGAAGGGGTTGAGGCCCTGATCAAGTTCTCACCCAGTATTCCAAGAGAGCTTGCAGAGGACCTTGTCTTACATGGAGCAAGGAGGCTACCAGACGGAAGCTATGTACCCAAGTTTGATCTGAAAATGAAGGATCACTCTCTAAGCAAGCTTTTAGTTTCGGATTTATGGCCTTACCTGAAAGAGATAACCTGTCCTACACTGATAATGAGAGGGGCAAACAGCCCGATAATGCCTAAAGGTCTGGCCCAACAGATGGTTGAGGCTCTACCCAATGGCCAATTTGTTGAAATAGAAAAAGCGGGGCACCTTGTGCCTCAAGAGAATCACGTAGCGTTTGAAAACGCAATTATGCGTTTCCTTGAAAACTAAGGAGAAAAACATGGCAAAGAAAGTAAAAACAATAGTAAAACTGCAAATACCGGCGGGCAAAGCCACACCAGCACCACCGGTTGGACCTGCCGTTGGCCAATACGGTATTAACATAATGGCCTTTTGCAAGGAATATAACGACAAGACATCCAAAGACGCGGGATCGATAATCCCCGCCGAGATAACTATATACGAAGATCGTTCATTCACCTTCATCACAAAAACACCTCCCGTAAGCGATCTGCTAAAGAAAGCGGCGGGGCTGGAAAAGGCCAGCGGAACACCAAACACGGAGAAGGTAGCCAAGCTGGGCAAAGATAAGGTAAAAGAGATCGCCGAGCTTAAAATGAAGGATCTGAACGCAAACGACATCGAAGCTGCAATGCTAATAATTGAAGGATCGGCTCGAAGTATGGGGATCGAGGTGGAATAGAAATGACAAAGCAAGGTAAAAAATATCAGGAAGCAGCAAAGCTCATAGACAAAGACAAGCTGTATACGCCAGAGGAGGCCATTGAGTTGGCCAAAAAAGCGGCCTACACCAATTTCGACGAAACGGTTGAACTTCATCTGCGTATGAATCTCGACCCCAGACACGCTGATCAGCAACTCAGAGGCATAGCGCTACTGCCGAACGGCTTGGGTAAAAAGGTTCGCATACTGGTCTTTACTCAGGGCGAAGCGGTAAAGATCGCCGAGGATGAGGGTGCCGACTACGTAGGCGACGACGAGCTGATCAAGAAGATCGAGGGCGGCTGGCTTGACTTCGATGTAGCCATCGCCACGCCTGACATGATGGCTAAGGTGTCCAAATTGGGCCGTATCCTGGGTAGACGCGGACTTATGCCAAACCCCAAAGCAGGCACAGTAGCACCGCCACAGAACCTCCCGCGCGTCATCGGAGACGCCCGTAAGGGCCGCGTAGAGTTCAAACTGGACAAGACTGCAATAGTGCATGTACCGATTGGCAAGGCAAGTTTTGAGGATCAAAAACTTGCCGAAAACCTCTCGGCTTTAATGGAAGCGGTGATCAAGGGGAAACCCAGCGGAGCTAAGGGCCACTACATTAAGAGTGCAACCATCACCACCAGTATGGGCCCCGGCATCAGGCTTGACGTGCAACCAATGCTTACACTGACGGCCGCTTAACCGCTCTTTATGATTTAAGTACCATTGAATTTGATATAAGCAAGAAGCTTTTTAAAAAGAGGAGATTCATGGAAAAAGATGTCGCTATAGTTGGTGTAGGACAAAGCGCATTTGTTCGTAGCTGCGGCATGACAACCCGAGAGCTTTGCTACGAGGGTTTTGCAGAAGCGATGCTAAGCGTAAATCTACAACCAAACCAGATAGATGCATCAATAATATGCTCGGCGCCGGAATACGACAAGCAACGTAGCCCGGCTGGAGTGATTGCAGAATACCTAGGCTTGATTCCACAGCCAACATTTTACGTGGAAAGTGTTTGCTCATCCAGCAGCACGGGACTGCGAGTAGCATATTCGCTGATCAAATCTGGTCTCTACAAAACCATAGCAGTGGTCGGATTCCAGAAAATGAGTGAACTTTCCTCCCGTGAGGCAATGGAGCGCATGGGCCGCGGTGCCGATGTTGTGTGGGAATCACCGTTCGGGCTTACCATGCCAGCCGGTTACGCAACCTACGCCACAGCCCATATGAACGCATTTGGAACCGAACAGAAGCACATGGCTATGGTCAGGGAGAAGAACTCTGGCTACGGTATGCTCAATGATAAAGCGGTTTACCGAAAAAAGCTCAGCGTGGAAGATGTACTGAACTCTGAGATGATCTCTTATCCGCTAAAGAAGTTCGACTGCTGCGCCAATGCAGACGGCTCCTCCTGCATAATCGTTGCCAGTAAGGATGTAGCCAGCAAGATAACCCAAAAGCCTGTTTGGATAATGGGGCTGGGTGCGGCCAACGACACCACCTCTATGAGCGGTCGCAAGATGCTCACTGGGCTTAAGGCAGCTAAAGATGCAGCAGGCGTAGCCTATAAAATGGCCGGGGTTGGGCCTGAAGACATCGATGTTGCCGAAGTACACGACTGCTTCACCATATCAGAAATACTAGCCTACGAGGACCTTGGCTTTGCCAAGCCTGGCGAAGGCATCAAGCTGCTGGAGGATAAAGAGACCTACTTGGGAGGCAAAATACCAGTGAACGTTGATGGAGGACTCCTATCGAAAGGACACCCAATTGGTGCTACCGGAGGTTCACAGGTCAGAACCATCTTCAGGCAGCTTAGAGGTGAAGCTTCAGATATCCAAGTAGATGGAGCCAAAATCGGACTGGTTCACAATATCGGCGGTACAGGAATCTATGGTAACGTGACTATTTTGGGGGTATAGTGAAATGGGTTTTGAAAGATTTGGAGTAGTAAGTTTTGCCTCAGAAACACTGGCCTCTGATTTTGTAACATATCTCGATGAAGGCAAGGTAATGGCCACCAAATGCCGCACCTGTGGAGAGGTCTACTTTCCGCCGAGAACGCAATGTACCATTTGTTTCTCTGCCAATATCGAATGGTTCAGCGTCGGTCAGGGCAAGCTGGTTACTTATACCACGGTTATGTACGGACCTTTGGGATTTGAAAACGACACTCCCTATACATTGGCGCTAGTGGAGTTCTCCAGCGGAATACCAGTAAAAGATGAGCTTCCTTGCGCTGCCCACTCAGTGAGCAGCCCGCCTGGGTATAAGGTATTCGGGCGACTGGATAAGGCTATCGCAAAGGACGATATCAAAATCGGATTGGCACTGAAGGCAGCGACGGTGAAACTTGCCGATGATAGAGTATCCTACGAATTCAGGAAAGTTTAATACCAACTTTCTTGACCTTGCACATAAACAGATATATAATGAAGTGTTGCTTAAGACAGTGGGTGCCCTAAAAAGGGCTTAATCTAGTTAGCCTGCCGAGGCGTAAGTACTATACTTGTATCTAGCAGTAAAGCCCTTGTCTTTTTAGCCGGGGGCTTTATTATTGCCCAAGGAGGCATTCTTATGGCAAAACAAAAAAAGGTGGAACTTATAGATCAGATAACCGAGACACTTGCGGAATGCAACGTAATCGTCGCCGCCGACTATCGGGGGCTTACGGTCGATGAAATGAACGCGCTTCGCCGCCAACTTACAAGCAAAGAGGTTAAGCTACGAGTGGTAAAAAACACACTTGCTCGCTTTGCCGCCGAAAAAGCCGGTATGGAGGATTTGAAGTCGCTTCTTATCGGGCCAACCGCACTCATTTTCGGCTTCGGCGACAACATCGCCGATCCAGCAAAGGTTCTCATAGAGTATCAGAAAGCAACCAAACTGGAGTTTGGTATAAAGGGCGGATTTCTCAACGATAAGACGCTGACCAAGGAAGAGGTAATCGCCCTATCCAGACTACCCTCCAAAGAAGTTATCATTGCAACGCTGCTTGGAACTTTACGGAGACCAATAGCATCGCTGCTAAGTATAATGAATGGACCCTTGCAAGCACTTTCAAGGGTTCTTCAAGCCAGATCCCAGCAACTTGAAGGAGGTTCTAACTAATGGTAGAAGAGAAGAACAAGGCAGTCGAAAAAACCAAAGTAACCGAGGAGACTCCCAAATCGGAGGCCAAGGCAACCAAAAAAGAAAAAAAGGTGAAGGCCCCCAAGGAAGAAGCGAAGGCCACCGAAGAGGCCCTAATAACGGAGCTCCCCAAAAAAGAAAAAAAGGCTACAGTCGCAAAAGTAAGAAAAACTATGGACAAAGAAGAAATTATTGAAGCAATCAAAGGAATGACCGTTGTGGAGCTTGCCGAAGTGGTAAAGGCGCTAGAAGAAGAGTTCGGTGTAAGCGCAGCTCCGGTTGCGGTGGCGGCAGCACCGGGCGCAGTAGCAGCTGCACCGGCAGAAGAAGCGGAAGAGCAGACTGAGTTTAACGTCATCCTCAAGGAGATCGGTCCCAATAAAATCAGTGTGATCAAGGCCGCCCGTGAGGTCACCAGTTTAGGTCTTAAAGAGGCCAAGGAACTCGTGGAAAGTGCCCCAAAGGCGCTCAAAGAAGGCGTGAACAAGGCTGAAGCGGCCGCCATCAAAGAGAAGATGGAAGCTGCGGGAGCCGCAGTCGAGGTTCAGTAATAACTACCCCTTTAGATTGTTGAAATATATATGACAAGAGATATTGTTAGGCAACTAGACCCTATCTTTAAGCCAAGGTCTATCGCCGTGATAGGTGCCTCCAACGCCCCCTCCAAATGGGGCTACAGGAAGGTGAGTCAACCGATAAACAGCGGGTTTACCGGGCCAGTCTACCCGGTAAACCCATCTGAGAAGGAGATTCAGGGGCTCAAAGTATATCCCACCGTATTGGATATCCCAGGCCACATAGACCTTGCCATTATTACAATCCCCGCCAAAGGGATTCCCAAGGTGATGAGGCAATGCGTTCAGAAGGGCGTTAAGGGAGCTATCATCATATCCGGTGGATTTGCCGAAACCAGCGATGAGGGCAAGGCACTTCAGGACGAGGTAGTCCGCGTCGCCAGAGCAGGCAATATCAGATTTGTCGGACCAAACGTAACAGGTATTTGGAATGAATCCTCCAATCTATCTCTTTCCTCTAATCAAGCGCTTGCCGCGGGCAAAATCTCCTTCATCTCACAGAGCGGCACCTTCGGCGCGCACCTAGCGTCCAGAGCCATGGAAAAGGGGTACGGCCTTAGCACATTCATCAGTATCGGTAACCAAGCCGATCTTAGCGTAACCGAATATATGGAATACCTTGGCGACGACGAGGATACCAAGGCGATTGCTATCTACCTAGAGGGAATAGAGGACGGCAGACATTTTTTCGAGGTAGCAAGCGAGGTTATAAAGAAAAAGCCCATTGTGATTCATAAGGCAGGGCGCACCACTGCAGGCGCACGAGCAGCCAGATCACATACGGCATCGCTTGCCGGCACTGAGGAAATCTTCGATGCCATTTGTAAGCAGGTGGGAATAATCCATGTAGACGATACCTACCACATCTTCGATATAGCGGAGGCGCTGATAAAAGCTCCGCTACCTAAGGGAAACAGGATCGCTATCATCGGCACCGGCGGCCAAGGAGTCGTCGCCACCGACGCCTGTACATCGCTGGGACTGGAAGTGCCAGAGTTTGATGAGAAAACAAAAGCTATACTAAAGTCCTATTTGCCGGATCACGCGCCAATACCCAAAAACCCGCTTGACTGGGCAGGTGGAGTACGCACCGTAATTGAAGAGGCTGAGGTGGCGCTTAAAATCGCAGAACTGGATTACATCGACGCAATCATATCAAGACCACCGCTGCTCGGATTCGACAAGGACACACCTGAGAAGCAGGGGATCACCGGGCCTAAGAGCGCTAATATGATTGTCCAGATACCTGAAAAATATGAAAAACCGCTAATAGTGATGAGGCCACAGTCAACCGGCGAGGCGATACAGGATATATTCAGGGAGCACCATATCCCATCTTTCGATAGCCCGGAGGAATGCGCCCGCGCCATGCACGCGCTGGTCAGCTACGCCGAAACATTGCGTAAGTTAGAGGAAGGCTAACCCAGCAAGAGTTCATATTGCCGAAACGACTCATCTCTGTGGGTCTGATATCCCTCCCCCCACCGTCTAGATACAGCTGTTTCATCCAGTTAAGCCCTGGAAAATTAACATTATCGTAAAACGCTACAATCAATTTGCCAGCAGGGTCACGATATATCACACCAAAAAAGAAAAGGCCCCTAAAACAATGATGTTGCAGAGACCTTTAAACATTTATGTGGTATTTATTTACTTGGTTCTGGTTCTGGAATACTTGGCAAACTCCTCATCCGATGTATAATCGGCCGGCATATAGCTATCGCTCTTCGTATATTTATCAGGGCTGTACTCCTCCAGTTTGAGTGCCTTGCGCTTGGCATCAATGTGAACCAGCACTTCGTCAACCATCTTCTGCCAGCTCGGCTCAAATTTCCAGGTAGCACCATATACGTTGTTCCAATCCTCACTAACAAGCTTGGTCAGCCGCTCGCTGCCCTCTATCGGTGATGAGCCACACATCCATGTAGTTACACCGGAGGCAACAACGTAAGCACCGATTGCCAGCGCCTTTTCACTCATCCACTCAGGAGCCAAACCGGCAACTGGTAGATCGCTTATATCCTCACCAAGGCCACCCTCATTAACAACTTGGGTCAGCAGGGTAAGAATTCTTGTGTTATCAATACAAGAGCCCATGTGCAATACAGGCGGGATTCCAATGGCCTCGCACACTTCCCTCAGTCCCGAACCGGCATAATCCATAACCTCAGGAGTAAGCAGTCCCTGTTTGGCACAGGCAATAGCGTTACAACCGGTAGTTACCACTAGGATATCATTAGCAATCAGCTGTTTGACCGCATTTAGATGTGCCTCATCCTGTGGCATTCTAGGGTTGTTGCAACCAACAACACCAGCGGCACCACGGATTCGTCCAGCGATTACTGCGTCATTGAACGGCCTGAAAGATTGGCGATATACTCCGCCCTGCATATAGGCTATATACTCATGTGAAAAACCGGCGATCAGACGATCAGTATAGTCCGGAATCTGCACTTTCTTGCGATTGGGGTAATTATCAATAGCAGTTTTAAGTATCAGTTTGGTGGTTTGCAGCCCCTTGTCTTCGTGAAATTCGATATGAGCTGCACCTTCTATTCTAGCTTTAGGGGAAGTGGTGATAATCTTGGTATGGTAACTATTAGCTACATCCACAAGACCTTGCATTACACACTGAATATCTACTACCATGGCTTCAACAGCGCCCGTTGCAATAGACAGTTCTTGTGAAAGGAAGTTGCCCAACAGCGGAACACCCTGGCGCATCAACACTTCATTGGCTGTGCAACAGATACCGACGATGTTGATACCGCTGGCTCCCTTCGATTTAGCGTACTCCAGTATCTCAGGATCGTTGGCAGCAGCTACAATCATCTCAGAAAGTGATGGCTCGTGGCCATGAACAACAACGTTCACCTGATCCTCCGCAAGAACGCCAAAGTTAGCTCGTGATTCTACTGGGCTAGGTGTACCGAAGAGGATATCACTGAAATCAGATGAAAGCATAGAGCCTCCCCAACCGTCAGCAAGCGCAGTTCTAACAGCCTGCGTCATTATGTGCTCTATATCCTGATCAACGCCCATCGTTGTTCGATGCATTGTCTCTACAACTTCTCTGTCGATACCCCTGGGCACTACACCCAGCTTGCGCCACAGTTCAAGCCTGGATTTCGGCGCTCTTTTTACACAATCAACCTCGTCCTTGAGACTACCGAAGTTGTTTAATGCAGCATCAGCTACATCGATAGCTATCTCCTCTTTAGAACGTCCTTCGGTTTTTACACCTAGGTATGAAGAAACTGCTGCCAGTTTCTTCTCGTCCTTGATTTTAAAATCTGGCGCCTCACCCGTAGCCGCAGCCTTCAATGTCTGCGCCATACCGCGCCCATGATCCGAATGCGAGGCTGTCCCTGCCGCTATTTGTCTGGCCAGATTTCTGGCCACCACGGTGTCTATGGTGGCACCACATATGCCCGCCGTTGTTTTACCAACCAAACGGCATGGCCCCATATGACAGTGTTTGCAACAGCTACCTATGTGACCTATAGGACAGGGTTTTGTACTTTCTGCACGGTCAAAAGCCGTAATGATACCATCTGCTTTTGCCTTGTCCATTATCTCTTTTATTGCGGGGTCTACAGTCTTCTTGTCCAGTTTATCTGCCACTTTCATTCCCCCTTCACCTATAATTAAGGAAAGCACCTTAAATTTTAGCATGGAGCCAAACTAAATGTCAAAATAAACACCTATCTACAACTTTGGTTTCTGTGCATGTGGTGTGGTTTAATGGATCACTATTTGTATAAAACTCATGATCGTTTCTGCCAAGCTTTCTGCATTTAGATCGATGTGCTATCATTGATAAACTGGTTTGAATGCAAATTTGAGGTGATTATTGGAAATCTGGGTATGGGTCAAATTTATTGCATGCGCCATTATAATCATTATTGCCGGAACCAAGCTTACCAGATATGCGGACACCATTGCCGATAATACGAGGCTGGGCAAAACCTTCGTCGGAATATTGTTTTTAGCGGTAGCAACATCCATACCAGAGATGGCTACAGAAATCAGCTCTGTCAGATTTCTAGACCCGCCCAACCCCGACCTCGCTCTCGGCGACGCCTTTGGCAGCAACCTGTTCAACTTGCTTATTCTGGCCCTCATAGACGTTCTCTATACACGCGGTTCCATATTTGCACACGCAGGCAAAGGGCAAGCGCTGCTGGCCGTACTTAGCATGTCAACTGTTGCACTGGCCACCATATCCACCTTCATGGGCAAACAGGGCCTCGACATTGGGGTGGGTTGGCTCAGCATCTTCAGTCTTGTCCTATTAGTTTTCTACATGATCAGCCTGACAACTACATACAAATTTGAGCAGAAGCATCAGGCTGAACCTAGCATTGAAGCAGACCTTCCTTACGAAGGTACGACATTGCGCAAAGCCTACATCGGGTATGGCGTAAGCGCAGTCATTATCGTTGGTGGTGGCATCTGGCTGGCGGTGATAGGTGATGAAATAGTCGTCAAAACGGGCTGGGACTCCAGTTTCGTGGGAAGTCTCTTCCTCGGTATCACCACTTCGTTGCCAGAACTGGTGGTAAGCATTACCGCCATACGCATCGGCTCGATCGATCTGGCCATCGGTGATATCCTCGGCAGTAACATGTTCAATGTCTCTGTTGTCGTGTTTGTCGCCGATATATTCCATTATTCCGGTGGTTCTATATTCTCGGCAGCCCAAAATCCGTTGACATTTATTGCGATCGGACTACTTACAATAATCATGACAGTGGTCGCGCTCTTCGGGCTCATATCTAAAGCCAAAACCAAAACGCTTAAGTGGATAAGCTGGAACAGCATTGCCCTGGTTGTTCTTTACCTCATAGGAGCGTATGTCATATTTAACACCCCTAGCTGGTTTAGCTAAAATAGCCTTTAATTTTCTTGTTTTCCCTCTTGACAAAGTACAGTGATATGCTTATGATTTAATTGGCTATTTTGTTTTACTAAGAGGAACGATAAAACTTGATATCTGAGTGTAGTAGCCTACTAGATGAAGATCATCCTCCAAGTGACTTTTCCCTTTTCCCTTTGAATTCCATCCAAATTTCCTCTATATCTTTACTGGAGGTGTATTGTGCCTAAATTCTCCCTTATTCCCAAAGAGGTAAAGTTCTACGACCTGTTTGAAAAAGCCACCGAAAATCTGGTGCAGGCGGCTAAAGAACTGGCTGACCTGTTAAAAAACTACAAAAACGTGAAAATAAAGGTGAAACATATTGGCGAATTGGAACATGAGGGCGATTCCATTACTCACGGGATCATGGAAAAGCTGCATAGTACTTTTGTTACACCACTTGATCGCGAAGATATAGCGCAGCTGACCAACAAGCTTGATGACATGCTCGACCTCATCGAGGCGGGTGCCAATGCCATGATTTTATACAACGTATCCAAACCGACCGAGTGTTCGCAGCATGTGGCTGATATCATTGTGGACATGGCGGAACGGCTGTACAGGGCAATGCCGATGATAAGGCAAAAGAAACTGATGAAACGGATACTGGAGGAGTGTGTTGAGATAAACAGGCTGGAGAACGAGGCCGACCAGCACTTCAGGGAAGCCATAACCGATTTATTTGCCGCCGCAGATCCCGATCCTATAGAAACCATCAAATGGCGTGAGATATACGAAATACTTGAGGCCGCCACCGATAGAGGCGAGGATGCGGCCAACGCACTGGAGGGTATAGTCCTAAAATATGCCTGAGATAGCGTTGCTGGTAATAATCTTTGTGGTTGCCATCGCTTTTGGTTTTTCCAACGGTTTTAATGATGCAGCCAATGCTGTTGCTGCCGCCATCGGAAGCCGCGCCATCCGCCCCAGAAACGCTTTGGTTCTTGCTGCAATCTTTGACTTCACCGGAACTATAGCTGCCGCTTGGCTGGAACCAGCGGTTGCCACTACGATAGGGAAAAAAATAATATCTAGCACAGAACTACTCACATTTGAACTAGTTCTTGCAGCCGTTTTGGCAGCAGTGGTTTGGACCCTAATAGCAACATATAAAGGACTGCCAATAAGCGTCAGTCACTCGCTGGTATCGGGGTTGGTAGGAGCGGGGCTGGCGGCATTAACTCCCAAAGACATCGGCTGGGGTAAGTTCAGCGAAACATTGCTATCGGTAGTATTGGCTCCGTTACTTGGCTTTATTGGGGCCTTCGCCCTGATGGTTATCTTGCTTTGGGCATTCCATAAGCTGAAACCGGGTTTCGTCAATAATATAACACGTAAAGCGCAATGGGTTACCACAGCGTTCTTTTCCTTTTCCCATGGTTTTAATGACGGGCAGATGCCCATTGGCCTAATGGTGATGGGGCTCAGTCTTTATACCGGTATTAACTATTGGAACAAAGATCCAGAAATGGGCGCGGTCGTCGGTATACCTCTGTGGATAATAATAATCGGCGCCACAACGATTGCCTTAGGGGTACTCATCGGTGGTTGGCGTGTAATCAAGACTGTCGGATTCAAGGTTACCTCGCTCCAACCTATTCACGGCCTATCTGCCCAAACCGCGGCCGCAGGAGTCATTAGTCTTGCCTCAGTGCGAGGTATCCCCGTAAGCACTACCCACTGTGGTGTGGCCACAGTTATTGGTGTGGGTAGCACTCAGAGGCTTTCCGCTGTGCGCTGGGGTGTGGCCAGAAGTATCATCTTTGCCTGGTTACTAACTTTCCCCATATGTTTGGGATTGGGTTACACTCTTGCTAAACTACTATTGATTTGATATTAGTTAAATTCTCTCCAGATTGGCCATGCTTGCCATCATCCGCTTCAGTCCCACACCGCCTTTAAATGCCACCGTGATCTCTTGATCGTCCTTCGCCGGGAAAGATGCCACAATGATACCATCGCCAAAGGTCTCGTGCCGCACTTTGTCGCCCGCCTTTAAGAAACCCTTGTGAACTTTAGGCTGCTGAGGGGTTCCGATCAACTTTTCCGGTATATCATCCAGAAACCGCGATGGTTCATTGGAGCTGCTTACCCCCATCATATGCCGGCGGAGGGCACGTACCAGATAAACTCTCTCTTTTGCACGAGTCACGCCCACGTAGCACAAACGGCGCTCCTCCTCCATTTGCTCAGCGTTGTCAAACGACCTGATGTGTGGCAGCAGGTATTCCTCCATACCAGCGATGAAGACGATGGGGAACTCAAGCCCTTTGGCCTTATGCAGTGTTATCAGCGTGACCGCATCTATCTTCTCATCAAGATTATCGACATCCGATACCAGTGCTACCCCTTCCAATAATGCGGCCAGACTCCCTTCGGGGCCCAGGTCGGCGAAGTCATCGGCAACGGCACGCAGCTCCATGGCATTATCAAGCCTGTCTTCACCAGCCTCGCCAGTAAGAATGTAATCTTTGTATCCGGCGTTCATCAGCACTAGGTCGATCAAACCAGCGGCATCCGTATTCTTGGCCTTAGCCATAAGCTCATCGATAATATCTAAAAACACCTTAAACTTTTTGACCAGCGACGTTCTCTCGTTCTTCGCTACAAGCCTGCGCGTAGCCTCATAAAGCGATATTTCATTATCCGTCGCCACACGCGCCAACTCCTTTATGCTCTTTTGCCCTATTCCTCTCGGTGGTACATTGACGATGCGCAAGAAAGCGATACTGTCAGCCGAATTATTTACCAGCTTCAGGTATGCCAGTATATCCCTGATTTCTCGCCTATCGTAGAACTTGGTGGCGCCGACAAGCCTGTAGGGGAGACCGTAACGAATGAACGCCTCTTCGATTGCTCTGGACTGGGCATTGGTGCGGTACATTATGGCACAGTTGGTAAGCTTATAGCGCTTGGTGGATATCAGTTTTTCCACCTCACTTACCAGGTACTGCGCCTCCTCACGCTCGTCGTAGAGCTCCGCCACAGTAATATGTGCCCCCTGTTGATTTTTCGTCCACAGCGCCTTTTCCTTACGGCTAATGTTGGCAGAAATAATACAATCTGCCGCCTCTAATATTGTCTGAGAGGAGCGATAGTTCTGTTCTAGATAAATTGTCTTGACGTTAGTATAATCACGCTCAAAGCTCAAAATATTGCGTATATCGGCCTGTCTCCATGAATAGATAGACTGGTCGGGGTCGCCCACCACGCATATATTACGGTGTTTTCCGGCGAGCTGTTTGACCAGCGTATACTGCACCAGATTGGTGTCCTGAAACTCGTCGACCATGACGTGCAGATAGCGCGATTGATATTTTGCTAAAACTTCTGGGTGCGCCTCAAAAAGCTGCACCGTTTTCATCAGCAAATCGTCAAAATCAAGCGCATTATTGTCGTTAAGTAGCTGCTCATACTTCTCGTAGACGCGTTGCCTTACCTCATCAAAGTAGGACTCCGATTGGCTGGCTTTATCTTCCGGAGTAAGCAGCTTGTTTTTGACCTCAGATATAGCGTACTGGATTGGGCGCGGCGGATGGGTTTTAACATCCAACATTAGTTGTTCAAGAGCACGCTTAATCAGGCTCAACCTATCGCCGTCATCATATATGGTATAGTTGCGGTCAATTCCGATGTGATGCCCATCGATGCGAAGGAAACGAGCGCAGATAGCGTGAAAAGTACCGACTGTAAGTTGACCGCGCATACTATAACTAAGAAGCGGAGTGACACTGTCTTTTTCACCCTTGCCGAATAATCTATCCTCCATCTCCCGCGCCGCTTTGTTAGTAAAGGTAACGGCTAAGATGCGGCGTGGATGTATATCCCACGTTTTAATCAGATAAGCTATGCGGTGGGTGATAACGCGTGTCTTGCCACTGCCGGGACCCGCCACGATGAGCACGGGGCCCTGTATGGCTTCCACCGCCTCTTTTTGCTTGGCATTAAGGCCTGTAAGAATGTTCTGTATCATAAGTATCTTCAAGATTATAACATTGCCCATTTATAGCTTCAATTAAACAAAGGTTGACATTTCGGTTAAACACGTGTAGTATCCCCGTTTGAGACCTTTTAACAGGTGGGGCTACAATAAAGGAGATTTATTTAAGTGTATATAGTAATAGCCGGTGCCGGAGTACTCGGAAGCTACATTGCCCAAACAATGACTGAAGAAGGCTACGGCGTAGCTATTATAGAACAATCGGAAGCGCAGAAAGTAACTATTGCCCGCAAGCTTGACGTTAAGATCATACAGGGCGGCGCCGTAAGTCCTTCCACACTGGAGGAGGCAGAAGTAAAACGAGCCGATGTAGTGGTTGCCACCACCAACAGCGACGAGGCAAACATCTTCATTTGTTTTTTAGCCAAACAGATGGGCGCAAAGCGTACAGTAGCGCGAGTACGAAGTCAGGAATATTCCGGATACGTAATAATGCCAACAGACGCCCCAACCACAACTAGGCGCGTTTTCAGGCCAAAAAACCTAGGAATAGACTTGATAGTCAACCCGGAGATCGTGGCCGCAGATGAGATCAGGCGAATACTATCAAGCTTGTATGTAACGCCAATGGATGAGTTTGCCGAAGGCAATATTCATTTAACCGAGTTTAAGGTAACCAAGGAAGGGGTTTTTGGTAAGCCGATAAAGGAAATCGCTTTCCCTAAGCCCTGCTCCATCGCCGCTATCAAGCGCGGAGAGGAGGCCATAATACCTGGCGATAGTGACACGCTGAATCAGGGCGATAGAATATATCTGATCGCATCCAAAGATCATATGGATGAGCTCGGCGCTCTATTTGCGCAGCCAACAGGTAAAGCGCACAGCGCCGTCATCATCGGCGGAGGCCGTATCGGGTTCAGTATAGCCCAAAAGCTAGAGGAAATGAATGTACAGGTAAAAATCATCGAGCAGGACGAGCGCCAATGCTGGGCGATTTCGCAAAAGCTTAAGGCAGTGGTAGTGCAGGGAGAAGGAAGTGACTATGAGCTGCTGAAGGAGGAACGGGTGGAATCGGCGGACGCTTTCATAGCCGCTACCGACCACGCCGAGCTTAATATTCTTTCGGGACTTTTGGGCAAAAGGCTGGGTATTAAACATGTCCTTACTGTAGTAGATAAACCGGAATACATACCTGTGGCTGAAGCAGTGGGGATCGATATTGTCATATCTCCTTTGCAACTGAGTGCAGGCAAGATAGCCCGCCAGGCCCGTTTGGCTGAGGTGGCATCGGTTTCCCGGCTGGCAAGCGAGAAAATGGAGATAAATGAATATGTCGTTGGAGAAAATGCGCCGATAATCGGCAAACCATTGAAGAAAACTGACCTGCCAAATGGATCGAAACTACTGACGTATATCAGTGATAATAATATTCGCTTTCACCAAGGTGACAACCCGGTTAAAGCAGGAGATCACGTCATCATCGTCTGCCCTATATCGACAATTTCGGACACAGACAGGCTTTTTTACTAGAGATTATGAGATTTAAAGTTGTTTTCAACTATTTGGGGCTACTTTTGACCATGGTCGGTGCGTGCATGGTCATTCCTTTGATTGGGAGCGTCTGGCACAATGGGCCAGATACCACCGCTTTCCTTATTTCAATAGCCATCACTGTAGGATCAGGGGCCGTACTCTGGTATTTCACCCGTACTAAAAGGACAATGCCAACGCTGCGTGAAGCACTGCTGCTGGTTAGCCTGGCCTGGGTAATCGTATCACTATATAGCGCCATCCCTTTTATGCTGGCAGGCACGTTTACCAACTACATAGATGCCTACTTCGAATCAATGTCCGGCTTCACCACAACCGGCTCCTCGGTTTTGACTGAGATTGAAGCTGCACCCCACGGGATACTGATATGGCGCAGTCTTACTCAGTGGCTGGGCGGCATGGGCATAGTCATGTTATTTGTAGCCTTCCTGCCGCAACTGGGTATCGGCGCCGCTTTCATGATATCTGCCGAGGCTGGCCCCGGACCAGAGGCCGTACAACTCACAGAGCGAATCAGGCACTCCGCCAGGATCCTACTCATAATATATATAGGCATGTCTGCTTTGGAACTTATTGCACTGGTGATAGCGAGACTACCGTTTTTCGATTCATTGATCATCACTTTCAGCACCATGCCAACGGGCGGATTTACCACAACGACCGCCAGCATCGGTGCGTACGACAGTGTGGCCGTGGACGGAATCGTGACTTTTTTCATGGCAGCGGCAGGTATCAATTTTGGCCTATACTATATAATTCTTTGGAAACGTTCTCTAAAGGCATTCATCAACAACCGCGAGCTACGTCTTTATATAACCATAATTCTGGTAGCCAGCATCATCATAGCGCTGGATTTAATAATAAATCGCGACTATGGTGTATCAAGCGCTTTCAGGCAGTCAATATTCCAAACTGTATCCATACAAACCACCACCGGATTCGTCACCGCAGACTACGACATGTGGCCACACCTTTCCCGCGGCCTTCTGCTCACACTAATGATGATTGGAGCCTGTGCCGGATCCACAGGTGGTGCCATAAAGGTGATAAGAGTGCTAATAGTTGAACGTTACATCCACCGGCAGGTAATCAGCACACATAGTCCACGCGCCATCATGCCCATAAAACTTGCTGAAAGACCTGTGTCAGAACGCTGGGTAACGCAAGCTTTGGGTTTCGTCGCTTTATATGTGCTGGCAATGATCATGCTTTCTCTTATTCTCAGTGCCGCAGACCCGGCCCTTAATCTGGAGTCAGCATTTGCGGCGGTTATTGCCAACCTGGGCAATGTCGGCCCTGGACTTGCCTCGGTGGGCCCTATCGTCAACTATGCCGCGGTCTCGCCATTCGGTAAGATGCTGTTATCACTTAGCATGCTACTGGGCAGGCTGGAGTTCTGGCCGGTGCTTGCTATTACCACACCCGCCTTCTGGAAATGGCGCTAACAAGCACAATACAACACTCAATTCCACAAGTGCATTCTTAGGCATTGAAGTTTACAGCTTTACGAACTATAATATGTCGGTTGCCTTTTAAAGGCTTGACATCGGGTCTATAATATACCAAATTAACATTAGTATTTTGTTTTATGGCTAGAGAACCAATACTTACGAAAAAGGTTTTAATCCCTGTAAAAGGGGGCCCCATAGATAACGACGTGGTAAAAATGGCGTTCAGGATGACTGAAAAAAACCACGGCGATATCTATGTTGTCTATGTCATCGAACTAAAACGCACTCTCCCTATGGAAGCAGAAGTTGAACCGGAAATTCAAAAGGGTGAAGATGTATTGGAGCATATAGAATATCTGGCCAAGGAATTAGGCCGCGATGTTGAAACCCAGCTGCTTCAGGCAAGAGATGAGGGTCCGGCCATAGTGGAAGAAGCGATTGAGCGTGAGGTTGATTTAATACTACTGGGCATTAATTACGAAAAACCTTACGGCGAGTTCAATATGGGCAGCACCGTCCCATACGTCCTGAAATCCGCACCTTGCCGTGTCCTCATATACAGAGAGCCAATTCCCGCACAAGAAACCAAAACACTAGAAAGGAAACTATGAAGGTAATAATTATGGGGTGTGGACGAGTGGGAGGAAGGCTTGCCACCCTATTGGATGCAGAAGGCCATAAAGTAACGATTATAGATGTGGATTCGTACAGCTTCAGGTGGCTTCCGGATACTGATACTTTCAAGGGAACCGCTTTAGTCGGAAACGGGCTGGATGAAGATACCCTGATAAAAGCCGGCATTGAAAACACCGATGTTTTTATATCCACCACCCAGGGTGACAATCGAAATGTAATGGCGGCACAAATCGCCAAACACATATTCAACGTTCCAAGGGTGGTATCACGCATATATGATCCGATCCGAGAAGAAATGTACCATAAACTGGGAATAGAAACCACCAGCCCCACCAAGCAGGGCGCAGATATTTTGAAAAAACTGATAGAGGGATAAAAAGTAGTATGTATATTATAGTAGTTGGTGGAGGTGAGGCGGGCTATTACATAGCCAAAACGCTGCTTAACGGCGGGCACGAAGTCTTGGTAATAGAAAGGGATACACAAAGGTGCAATGTAATAGAGGAAAATCTGGGTAATATAGTTATCCGCGACGATGGATGCGAAGCGGCAACCCTTGAAGCTGTGGGCACCAACCGAGCAGATGTACTTATTGCCATTACGGGCGATGATGAGGATAACATGGTCTCCTGCCAGGTAGCCAAACATAAATTCAATGTACCTCGTACTATAGCCAGGCTCAAGAATCCCAAACATGAAAGCCTGTTCCGTAAACTTGGTGTAAACGTAACGGTATCCAGTACCAACCTTGTTCTAGCCAACATTAAGCATGAGCTTCCGGATAGCCCCTTGCACTCCTTATTGACCATTAAGGGGGGATCTCTGGAGGTGGTAAACGTCATAATACCACCAGATTCGTCGGTTTCGGGAAAACTTTTATGTGAACTAGCTTTGCCGGAAGAGAGTATCATATGCCTTATAACCAGCAAAGGAGGCAGCGCACAGATACCCAAACCAACCTCCGTGCTTGCCGCTGAAGATGAAATTGTAGCCATAACCACCCCCGAGAATAAAGACCCTCTACAAAACGCCCTAACTGGCAGTCAGTCTTAGGAGGATATATGACGAAGGTAGCTTTTCAAGGAGAAAGGGGGGCATTCAGCGAGGATGCGGTCGTAAAATTCTTCGGCGTCGATGTCGCATCCATTCCCTGCCTTTATTTCGGAGATGTTTTCAATATGATAGATAAAGGTCTTGCCGATTTCGGAGCGGTTCCTGTTGAAAACTCACAGGCCGGCAGTATCAACGAAACCTATGATTTGTTGCTGGAGTACCCACTCACTATATACGGAGAGGTCGATCTGATAGTCAATCACTTCCTCATGGCGCTTCCCGGAGAAACCTTGCAAAGCATAAAAAGGATTTATTCACACCCCAAGGCACTAGCTCAATGTGAAAAATTCTTGAGTGAAATAGACGCCGAGATAGTACCCACCTACGACACATCAGGCAGCGCAAAGATGATAAGAGATACCAAACTCAAAAATTGCGCCGCCATTGCCAGCGAGCGCGCTGCAGATATCTACGGGCTCGATATCCTGGCGCGCAATATAGAATCAACCAAAAACAACTACACCAAGTTCTTCATCATCTCCAAGGAAGGATCAAAACACGCAGATGAGAACAAAACAACGTTAATCTTGAAAACGGAGAACAAACCGGGCGCTCTATATGCTTGCCTGGGCGCATTTGCCAAACGTAATATCAACCTGACCAAGCTGGAATCCCGCCCTACAAAAGACAAACCGTGGGAATACCTGTTCTACGTGGACTTCGAGGGGCACGTGGACGACGGCAACTGCGCCGAAGCTTTGGATGAAATTAAAGACTATACCTCGTTACTTAAGATACTGGGCTCATATCCCAAGATTGACTCCGAACTGAGCAGGATGGTATAGCACTACTTTGCGATAAGCAGCTTCCTCAGTTCGGCAAGTGCCTGTAGCACGGCGCGGCGTTTTACCTCAAAGCGGCGCGGCGCAAAGTCCAGCGACCTGCCTCGTTTCACATCCTTATAATCGATTCCCAAATGTACTGTTCCCGCAGGCTTGCCATCCATCTCATCGGGTCCGGCTACTCCGGTGATTCCAATACCGATGTCCGAACCAAACTTATCACGCGCGGCCGATGCCATGGCGTGCGCCGTTTCTATACTGATAACCCCATGCTTTGCGATAACAGAGGGATCAACGCCATTATCAACCTTCGACTGGCTGGCGTAGGTAACCAGTCCGCCCTTGAAATACGCCGAACTTCCCGGCGCATCCGTAATGTTGCTGGCCAGCATGCCGCCAGTGCACGATTCCATAGTAGCCAGGGTTAAACCTTTTTCTACCAGTAAACCACCGATAACACCTTCAAGCGTATCGTCGTCCATACCCCAAATATTTTCGCCAATAATGCCTCGCAACTGTTGCTCAACCGGAGCCATCAATTGCTCTGCCGCCTGCTCATCGACAGCCTTGGCGGCAAGGCGCAGGTGTATACCATCGTACTTGGCATAGACAGCAAGTGTGGGATTGTTTGACGACATAAGAGGGCTTGCCATCTCGTCCACCGCCGCCTCCGACAAGGCCAACGTTTTGAAGGTGCGGGTCACAAGAACACTCGTAGCTTTGCTACGCAAACGTATGGCTATCTCTCGGGTCCACATGCGCTGCAGTTCTCTGGGTGGTCCAGGCAGGGCTGCCAGCATCGTGCCGTCTTTTTCAACCCACCATCCCGGTGCTGTACCTAATGGATTGACTACAGGTGCAACGGAGGACGTAACCATAGCTTGTTTGATATTCCGTCTCGGCATCTTCCAGCCACGTCTGGCAAATATCCGCTCGATCTCGGCAACTAGCTCATCGTCGACTCTCAGTTCCTCACCTAATAACTCTGCGATTGCTTCACGGGTAATATCATCCTCGGTAGGACCCAACCCCCCGCTGGTTATAATGAGGTCGGAGCGGTCCCAAGCACGTTGTAAGACTTCAACCAGACGCTGGCGGTTATCACCAACCTGAGATATCCAGTAAAGGTCGACCCCTAACAACGGCAGCTGCGATGCCAGATAAGAGGCGTCGGTATCAGTAATCTCGCCCAGCAGTAGTTCAGTGCCGATGGATATAATTTCAGCTTTCATGCTTATCTCGTCAAACGATTATAGAGGTCTCTAGCACTTCTCGTAGTTTTCTTTGGCCAGCCCCAAATGCTCGGCAACTATCTCCATGGCGCAGTACTTGCCACACATGCTACAGGCATCGCCCGTAGTCTTGTGTTTGTCGTGATACTCGCGAACCTTTTGGGGATCAAGCGCCAGTTCTATCTGCTTGCCCCAATCGAGGTTCTTGCGTGCCTTGGACATCTCCATGTCCCACTCCCATGCGCCCTTAACACCTTTTACAATATCGGCAGCGTGTGCAGCAATGCGCGACGCCATGATCCCCTCCCTAACATCTTCGGGATCAGGAAGCGAAAGGTGCTCTGTAGGAGTTACGTAGCATAGATAATCGGCACCGGCAGCTGCGGCAATGGCTCCGCCGATAGCGGCGGTTATATGATCGTAACCGGCGGCAACATCGGTTACCAGTGGGCCCAGCACATAGAAGGGGGCGCCCTTGCAAATGCGTTTCTGCATCTCGATATTGGCCACTATTTGATTGAGCGGAACATGCCCCGGTCCTTCAACCATAACCTGCACCCCGGCATCCCACGCTCTTTCCACTAACTCGCCCAGTACCAAAAGCTCACCCATTTGCGCCTTGTCAGTAGCGTCAGCCAGGCAACCCGGCCTCAGTCCGTCACCCAAACTCAGCGTAAAATCGTATTTCAGCGCCAGTTCCATCAAGCGATCATACCGTTCATAGAGCGGATTTTCCACCTCATTATGTAGAATCCAGCCGACGAGGAATGCGCCGCCGCGCGATACCACATCACACACGCGTCCCTCGGCATGCAGCTTGTCGATAACGGAACGGGTCACGCCGCAGTGCACCGTCATAAAGTCTACGCCGTCGCGGGCCTGATCCTCGATGGCAATAAACAGATCTTCTGTGGTCATATCGACGATTGAACCATGACTATTAATAGCCCCAATACCAGCCTGGTAGATGGGCACTGTACCCACAGGAAGCGTGGATGCGCGCATCAAAGCTCGGCGCGTGGCATTTATATCGCCGCCGGTAGAAAGATCCATAACCGTATCCGCTTTTGCATCAACGCAGAGGCGCAACTTCTCCAGTTCAACACTCAAATCATCGTAATCGGATGAGGTGCCAATATTAGCATTGACCTTGGTAGAAAGGCCCTTGCCCAGTCCGCACGGATCAAGGTTTTTGTGATTAATATTGGCCGGTATTACTATCTGGCCTTTGGCAACACCCTCACGGATGGTCTCAACATCATGCCCTTCCTTTTGAGCAACAATGGTCATTTCTTTGGTTATCTCGCCCTTACGGGCAATCTGCAGTTGAGTCACCTCGCTCCTCCTTATAAAAACAAAAACCGAGAACCCATACTCTCGGTCTAATGCGCTTGGCTCAAATCAGCCCGCTTTCCCTGCGCTAGCATTACCGAGATCAGGTTCGAGGGGTTTCCCGAGTCATCGGGCTCTCAGCTCTTGGGCTCCCCCAGCGGTTTGGACCAATTACATGATAATAATAAAACAAACTAAATTAAAACGCAATATCACCTTATATAGAACAACGGATCTCAAAGAATAAGCGAATGCAGTCCGCTTGCTTTTGAAAAAATTATACCGTAAAATTTATCCATAAGAGCGGGAGTAACTCAGTGGTAGAGTACCTGCCTTCCAAGCAGGCCGTCGCGAGTTCGAGTCTCGTCTCCCGCTCCACGAAGCTAGGCAACAGGCTCCAGGTAGCCTGCATATTGGGGCGGGTCGGGAGGCTGAGGGCAGGTGCCCTACCACACAACCCAGAATTCTTCGACAATCCCCATATCGCCCCAACTACCACCAAATACAGGAAAGACGGCAAAAGGACTATATTGTTTACCTTCAGTCAATTGTACCTCTTTATCCGCGTTCACATCAGCAGTTTTGCTACCTGTGCAATCTATATATACTAAACCTCTATCTGTTGTGTTAAATAAGTTGCAAGTATGTCCCACCTCTTCGTCCTCAAAAAAAATAACCACATAAGCGGTTCTAACCCCTGCTTCTTCCGCATTGTTATGAAGCATTTCAGCAAAATCACCACATACAAACAGATCATCATCATAAATTTCCCTGTCGGTTTGATCCTGTCGCAGAAATGACCTTAATACTTTCCAGCTTGGATCCTCAGCTGCAATATTGTTAGTCAATTCTATCCAATTTCCATCGGCACCTGCTACCCTATAGTTGCTACCATAATCAACATATTCAGTAATAGGCTCTCCATTTGAGCCTTCCCAATATGGTGTACCACTCATAAAGTCGTTGGTCGCCGAATACTGAGGCACTCCATTGACTGATTTTACAGACCAAATGGCATAATAATACTTTTGGTTATTATCTAGAGGCTCGTGCACGTACCGAGCCCCAGAGCCACGGTAGATCTGTTCCCCATCGTCCGCTGACTCCGGATAGGCTGTTGTGCTACATACAATAACGACTTCATCAAAAGAATCAGCCATTTCCCATGTGACAGTATTCTGCATATTGCCTTCTGTCACTCGGAATTGTGTTGGCAGACTGAGTGGGGGGTTCACTACTAGTGGATATACAACAATAATCATTATGAGAGTGACAATAATACAGATTGATATGATTGCTACCGTACCACTATAGGGGAATTTCTTAATACTTGCGATAGGCCTCATTGCCGGTGCTGGGCCAATTCTCTGTAAATAAGAGGGGCTCTGCGCTCTATCAACCGTGGTTTTCGGCTTTGTGTCGCTCAGTACCTCACTTTTCCTATCAAGGTCTCTCTGATTGAATATACGCTTGCAGCGCTCATCTTGGCACTCGTATAGTTTATACTGGGAGTCATACTTCAGGGAATCTTGTTTACAATCAGGGCATTCCTGTAGTTGATTATCATTCTGTGACATCGTTGCCTCGTTCATTCAACCTTGCTGCCAGCATTATACCACCACAGGCTCCGTGGCAGGGAGACGCAGAGGGTTGTTTATAGGCATGCCAGTCAAACCATTAATAATAAATAGCCATGATTCAAATACTATATCCCTCTAGTTTTTGCGGGGCAGATCTGCAAGCTTTCCAGATTTGGGAAGAACAAAGCCATTCATCATGTCCTGAATATCGGGAAATCGTTTTTGCACCGCAGCGATTAATTCAGCCGAGGAATTTG